>Ga0213835_100128_pt1 | contig 96457 bp, 90 predicted proteins | sample SWPATP01_FD_160576 | JGI IMG/M metagenome (GOLD analysis project Ga0213835, IMG submission 160576) | Coastal seawater microbial communities from Marineland, Florida, United States - SWPA TP0 #1 | ecosystem: Environmental > Aquatic > Marine > Coastal | place: USA: Florida | collected 2016-08-05 | reverse complement strand
TACTCCTCGACCTGGGGGAGTACGAATTAGTGCTGAAGTGGGCTGCCCCCTACCTCAAGGGCAAAGGCAAGCTGGTCAAGGAAGGGAAATTTGGGGCCGTCGAAATCGTCGAGCAAGAACTACGGCTTTGTTTGGCCCTGGCCCACTGGGAATTGAGCCGGGAACAGTGGCTCCAACAACATTATGAACAGGCGGCTCTCTCCGGTCAGAAGAGTCAAGAGCTATTGGTAGATGTGGCACAATTTGCAGACCTCCAACAGGAAATTCAAGGGGATCTCAATCGCCTCAGACCCTATCAAGTTCTAGAACTTCTGGCCCTACCCGAATCAGAAACCCAAGAGCGACAACGGGGCTTACAACTGCTCCAGGAAATGTTGAGTGCTCGCGTGGGGATTGATGGCCAGGGGGACGATCAGTCGGGTCTAAGTATTGATGATTTTTTGCGCTTTATCCAGCAGTTACGCAGTTATCTAACGGTGCAAGAACAGTTGGATCTCTTTGTGGCAGAATCAAAGCGACCTTCGGCGGCAGCGGCCTACCTAGCGGTGTATGCTCTCTTGGCTGCTGGGTTTTCGCAACGGAAACCTGACCTGGTCGTGCAAGCCCAGACCCTATTAAAACGCCTCGGCAAACGCCAGGATGTTTTCTTGGAGCAATCAATCTGCGCCTTACTTTTAGGTCAGCCAACGGAAGCCAATCAACTGTTAGAACAAAGTCAGGAACAGGAGGCGATCGCCTACATTCAAGAGCAGTCTGAGGGGGCACCGGATCTACTCCCAGGCCTATGTCTCTACGGGGAACAGTGGCTGAAGACAGAGGTTTTTTCCCATTTCCGCGATCTCCGGCAACGGCGTGAAGATGGCTCTGTTTCGTTGACGGCTTACTTCGCCGATCCTGAAGTGCAGCAATATCTTGACGATCTCCTCACGGAGGCTGTCCCCACACCCACACCACATCCAGACACAGAAAGTACAGCGGCCCCGTCGGAAAAGCCACCGGAAACATTACAGTCAGAAACCGGTGTTTCGCCGCATCCCAGTCGTCCCGCCAAGGTTGATTCCTTTGAGGATCTCGTCACTCAAACTCCCGCTACAGTTCCCCCGGCACCGCCTTCTCCTGGTGTAGCACCTGTAACTGCGGCATTAAACCCAGACCCGGAAGCGTCTTCTGCTTCGTCAAAATCAGTTTCGTCAAAAAAGTCTATCGGGCCTTGGGGGGCGATCGCCGCTATCGTGGGGAGTGTTTTGCTGGTCGTGGGCCTGGTGCGAATTTTGTCTGGCCTAACTACCCAGGAACCCTTACAGGTCACCCTCAACGGTGAGCCACCCCTAACGATCCCCAGCTTAGACACCGCCGAGGCAAATAATAATCCGGAGAATGGAGCGACCGATACAACGACAACGCCTGCGCTCAATGAGGCGATCGCCGCTGAGGTGATTCAAACTTGGTTTGAGAGTAAAGCTAGAGCCTTTGGCCAAGACCGTGATTTGGCGGCTCTAGAAAATATTTTGGCAGAACCGTCCCTGTCCCGCTGGCGCAGTAGTGCCCAGGCCGTCCGCAGCGCTGGTACCTACCGCACCTATGACCACAGTTTGACCATTGAAACGGTGAGCTTCAACCCAGACCAACCCAATGTGGCGACCGTTGAGGCCCAGGTGCAGGAAAAGGCAGATTATTACCGGGCGAATGGGGAACGCGATCCCGGCCAGTCCTATGATTCTGACCTGCGTGTCCGCTACAGCTTGGTGCGCCAAGGCGATCGCTGGTTGATTCGTTCTTCCCAAACCCTGTAATGCCTTCCGGACGCACCCACGATCAGATCACGTTCTGGGGATTGCCCGTGGTGGTGGGCTTCGGTTTTCTCCTGCTGCGACGGTGGGAATTGGCCCTCATTCTAAGTTTGGCCTATCTGTTTAGCGGCTTAATGTTTGGCCCGGACTTGGATATTCATTCCGTGCAGTTTAAACGTTGGGGAATTTTTCGCTGGATTTGGCTTCCCTACCAAAAAAATCTCCGCCATCGTTCAGCCCTTTCCCATGGGTTTTTAATTGGCACAATTGTTCGCCTGCTCTATCTGGGGTCAATTCTGCTGTTTATAACAATCATCGGTGTGGCGATCGCCCAATTAATGTTTGATTTTTCCTGGAATTGGCGTACCGCCTTTCTTAACGTCCAGCGACAGTGGCAACAACACTACTGGGCGGAAAGTTTAGCGCTCTTTGTGGGGTTAGAAATTGGAGCAATGAGTCATTCCGTCAGCGATTGGCTTGGTTCCATGGTTAAACGATCCCAGAAACAAGGCTTATTTTCTTCCTTTTCTCGGAAAAAACGCAAAAAACGTCGTAAATCCCCCCGTTCCTCCCGAAGATGACCATAGCAGACCTCAAGATCAGTTGGGCCGAATACCACGCTTTAATTGAACAATTGGCCACTACAATTCAAAAATCCCAGTGGGAATTCAACCAAATTCTCTGTTTGGCGAAAGGTGGCTTAAGAATTGGTGACATTTTGGCGCGCATTTTCGATCAACCCTTGGCAATTCTCAATGTGGCTAGCTACGGCGGCACAGGCAATCGAGAACGTGGAAAACTCTTGTTTGCGGAACATTTTACGAACTTTGGGCCTCTGGGCGATCGCCTTTTACTGGTAGACGATTTAGTTGATTCGGGGCGGAGTCTCCAGCAAACCCAGACCTGGCTCCAAACCCAAGCCCCCCAGATTACAGAAATTCGTACCGCCGTCCTCTGGTACAAAGGCCATTCCCAATTTCAGCCCGATTACTTTGTCCAGCATTTGCCCGATAATCCTTGGATTCAGCAACCCTTTGAGCATTACGAAAAATGGTGAGCCATGCCCAGGGAGAGCCATGCAAAATCAAACGAGATCCATTAAGGTATAAAAAATTCTTAAATTTTGCCTAAATCAATGGTTGCCCCGTCGCAAATTACCGTTACTTGGCACAGTGAAATCGCGGAAATCCCCAAAGCTGCCTGGGATGCGATCGCCGCGCCATTGAAAACCCCTTTTTTAGAATGGGATTGGCTCCACAATATTGAACTGTCTGGCAGTGTCGGCCCTCGGACGGGCTGGCAACCCTGCCATCTCTCGGTGCAGCGGGATGGAGAATTTATTGCCATGGCCCCCCTCTACATCAAAGGCCACAGCTACGGCGAATTTGTCTTTGACCACCAATGGGCCGATCTGTCCTACCGCCTGGGCCACGAATATTACCCAAAACTCGTGGGGATGACCCCCTTCACGCCCGCCGTGGGCTACCGCTTTCTCATTGCCCCCGGCGAAGATGAATTGACCCTCTCCCAGGTCATGGTCGCTGCCATTGATCAATTTTGCGATCGCCAACAGCTTTCCGGCTGTAATTTTCTGTTTGTCGATCCCACCTGGCAAAAAACCATGGAACAACTCGGCTTCCGAGCTTGGCTCCACCATGGTTATATCTGGAGTAACCAGAATTTCGACAACTTCGACGACTATCTCGGTGCTTTTACCTCCAACCAACGCAAAAACATTAAGCGCGAACGCAAAGCCGTTGACAAAGCAGGTTTATCCCTCAAGATGATGACCGGGGACGAAATTCCCGCCCATTACTTCCCACTCATTTATCGTTTCTATAGCAGCACCTGCGACAAATTTTTTTGGGGGAGTAAATATCTCCGGAAACCCTTTTTTGAAACCCTAGAATCTACCTATCGCCATCGCGTTGTTCTGGCCGCCGCTTACACGCCAGAAGATGACAAACATCCCGTCGGTTTATCTTTTTGTATCCGTAAAGATGATTATCTTTATGGTCGTTATTGGGGGGCCTTTGATGAATATGACTGTCTCCATTTTGAAGCCTGCTATTACAAACCGATCCAATGGGCAATCGAGCAGGGAATTACGATGTACGATCCGGGCGCTGGCGGAAAACATAAGCGACGACGTGGTTTCCCGGCAACCCCAAACTATAGCCTCCACCGTTTTTATCAACCCCGCATGGGCCAAGTTTTAGACGCTTATATTGATGAAATTAATGCCATGGAGCAACAGGAAATTGAAGCGATCAATGCGGATATTCCCTTTAAACGGCAGGAAGTTCAATTGAAAATTTCCTAGCTTCACTAGCCAAAAGCGCGATCGCCCACCGACCATCCTCCCTTGGGGGAGATGCCACAGGTAGAGAGGATTCTCTTAGTGTATGGAGTAAAATCAAGGGGCGATCGCCTCAATATGTGTATAGGGTATGACGGATTTTATTCAGAAATGGCAGAACTCAGAAGGGAATGAGCGAGCCAATTACCAGAGCTTTTTGAATGATTTTTGTGAATTTCTAGGGGTAGAAAAGTCGCCACCGAAGGGAAGCGGGAATAATAGTTATTGTTTTGATCGGGATGTGAAAATCATTGCGCCGAGTGGGGCGGAAACGACAAATTTTATTGATTTTTACAAAGAGGATTGTTTTGTCCTAGAGACGAAGCAGGGTAGCAACACCAGCAACAAGGGTCACGGGAAACGGGGGACGGCTGCCTACCGGAAGGAGATGAAAAAGGCATTCGGGCAGGCGCTGAAGTATGCGCGGTTTGTAGAGCCGAAGCCGCCGTTTTTGATTACCTGTGATATCGGGGATCATTTTCGGGTTTGGCAGGATTTTAGTGAGTCGTGGCTGAGTGCGAATGGGAATTACGGAACCTATGACAGTGTGCCGAAAATTCCGTTTACGGATCTGGAAAAGCCAGAAATACAGGATTTTTTCTACAAGGTTTTTACGGATCCGCAATCGTTAAACCCGGAAAAGATCGCGGCGCAGGTGACGCGGGAAGTGGCGGCGGATTTGGCGGAGTTGGCGAAAACGTTGGAACAAACCACCAAGCCTCAAGAAGTGGCGCAATTCCTGATGCGGTGCATTTTTACGATGTTTGCGGAGGATGTGGGTTTACTGAAGGAGCATTTATTTACGGAGGCACTCAAGGAACGTTGGATTCCGCAACCGCAGGATTTTAAGCCCCAAGTGGAAGCGCTCTGGCAGGCGATGAATGACGGGACAAGTTTTGGGTTTCATGGGCAGTTGCTGCGGTTTAATGGGGGTCTGTTTGCGAAACCGCAGGCGATCGCCCTGACAGCGGATCAGCTAAAAATTCTCCTCACGGCGGCGGAACGGGATTGGAAAAATGTGGAGCCTGCGATTTTTGGGACATTACTCGAAAGGGCTTTGGAGAAGAAGGAGCGGAGTAAGTTGGGGGCGCATTATACGCCGAGGGCATATGTTGAAAGGTTGGTGCGTCCGGTGATTATTGAGCCTTTACAGGAAAAGTGGCAGTTGATTCAGGGGGAGGTTGAGACGCTTTTGGAAGAAGAAGAAGCGGCTAAGTCGGCATCAGCGAAGACGAAAAAACGGAATGCGGCGGCGGAAAAGCTGACGGAATTTCTGGGGGAGTTGCGGAAAATTCGGGTGCTGGATCCGGCTTGTGGGTCGGGGAATTTTCTCTATGTGACGATGGATTTGATGAAAACGCTAGAGCTGGAGGTGCTGAATCGTCTGGGGACGGTGATGGGGGCTTCTCAGTTACGGCTAGATTTTGATCAAATTAATCCTTCGCAGTTTTTGGGGATCGAGATTAACCCCAGGGCGGCGGAGATCGCGGATTTGGTGATCTGGATTGGTTATCTGCAATGGCATTTTCGGTTGTTTGGGAGTTTGCCGCCGGTGGAGCCTGTGTTACGGGAATATAAAAATATCGAGAATCGGGATGCGGTGCTGGATTATGACGGGACGAAACCGGCGATTGATCCGAAAACGGGTAAGGTGCGGACGCGCTGGGGTGGACGCACAATGAAGCATCCAGTAACGGGGGAAGATGTGCCGGATCCGAGTGATCAAGTTGAAATTTTGGAATATATCAACCCAAGGGAAGCGCAATGGCAACAGGCTGATTATATTGTTTCAAATCCGCCCTTTTTGGGTAATGCCAGAATGCGGGAATATTTGGGAGATGGCTACACAGAAACGCTGCGGAAAGTGTATAAAGATGTGCCTGATACTGTTGATTTTGTAATGTATTGGTGGCATAAAGCAGCAGAATTAATCAGAAAAGAAAAGACTTTAAGATTTGGTTTTATTACAACCAATAGTATTCGACAAGCCCGTTTACGTTCAGTTATCGATTTTCATTTCAATCAAAAAAAACGAATACGCTTATTTTTTGCAATACCTGATCACCCTTGGTCAGATGGCGAGGTAGCTGTAAGAATCTCAATGACGGGTGTTGAACTAAAGAAAAAGCGAAGACAGTATTCTCAATTAACTCATATTTTAGAAGAGTCCAAGCTGAATACTCCTGAAGAAACAGCATTCAGTTTGAAATTTTCATATGTCAAAGCTAATGAGATATTTAGCAATCTGCAATTTGGGTATGATGTCAATCAAGCGAATAGTCTATCAAGCAATCAAAACTTGGCTTCTCAAGGATTTGTAGTAGGTGGTTCAGGATTTGTTCTTAAAAATCAAGCTTTAGTGGAAAATTTAGAGCAAGAAATTATCCATCCGTTTAAAACAGGACGAGATCTAACACAGTCTCCAGAGTTTAGACAGACAATTGATGTTAATCATTTATCTAAAAAACAGCTTTTATCTTCATATCCAAAAACGTATCAATGGCTTTCTGAGACTGTAAAATTAGAAAGATCAACAAATAATGATCCGAAATTGAAACGTGAATGGTGGAGATATCGAAGGGCTAATACTAGTATTCGAGATGGAATTAAAGATTTAAATCGATATATTGCAACAGTTAGAACCGCTAAGCATAGAGTTTTCCAATTTTTAAACTCTGAAATAATGGCTGAAAGTGGTGTGGTGATGATTTTTCTCGATGATTCATACTTTCTTGGCATTTGTTCTTCGAGTTTGCATATTATTTGGGCCCTGGCACAAGGCGGGAGGTTAGAAGATCGTCCCGTATATAATCATGATGCTTGTTTTTATCGTTTTCCATTTCCAGATCCATCGGAAGAACTGAAACAAGAAATACGAGAATTAGGCGAGCGATTAGACAGCCACCGCAAACAAGTCCAAGCCGCCCATCCCGAAGTCACCATTACCGCCATGTATAATTGCCTCGAAAAAATGCGTAGTGGCGAACCCTTCACCGATGGCGACAGAGAATTTAACAATAAAGCCCTGATCACCACCCTCAAACAAATCCACGACGACCTCGATCAAGCCGTATTCTGCGCCTACGGATGGGAAGACCTGATCCCCCTCTGGCAAAAAGTCTCCCTTCCGAAGGGAGATTTAGAGGGATGTCAAACCGAACCCAACAACACCGAAACCAAAGAACAACTCGAACAAAGCATTTTGCAAAGATTAGTCGATCTGAATGCCGAACGCGCCGAAGAAGAACGAAACGGCTTTGTCCGTTGGCTCCGTCCCGAATACCAAGCCCCCGATCAAGTCGTCACCCAGAAAGTCATAGAAGGTATTGGCGTAGAAGAGGAAACAAAAGAAGCCGTTATTGCCCCTCCTGAACAACAAAAATTCCCGACAAAACTCAAAGGCCAACTCGCCGCGATCCGAGATTTATTGCGTACCCAAGGCGGCGAATGGACAATTACCCAAATTGCCGCCCAGTTCAAAGGCACAAGCGCAAAAAAATTAGAAACGATTCAAAACTGCCTAGAAATCCTCGAAGACCTCGGCGTCATTTTGAGTCACACCGAAACCGAAACCAAGTGCTACTACGCTACCCTCTAGTGATCAGTTGGTGCTGCATTAGCTAAGAAGGTCAGGAGATATTATTCGACATCTAGCTGACGGCCATTGCGATCATAAACGAGGATATCCCACTGGCCATTTTCAGCGGCTTCAAAGGCAATTTTAGACCCATCAGCACTAATGGTTGGATTACGCACTTCTTGGTTTAAGTTATCGGTTAAATTCCGCTTTTGTTCAAACTCGCGATCATAGAGATAAATATCAGATTCGCCGCGACGATTGACCGCAAAGACAATGTAGCGACCATCTTCAGAAACGGCAGGATGGGAGGCAATTTCATTTAGGGTATTGAGGCCCGGTAACAGAATCGTTTGCCTGGTGCTGGTATCAAATAGATAGATATCCTGGGAACCATTGCGGTCTGAGGCAAAAACGAGGTAGGGTTCGGCGATCGCCGGGTCAAATTCGAGGGCCCGACTATTTAAACTGCGGCCACCGGGATCAACGGGAAAATTGACAATGCGCGGATAACCAACGCAGCTCTGGAGCAGCAAACCGAGGCTACCGAGGAAAAAACTGCGTAGAAAAGAAACATAGCGCATAGGTCAAAGGGAAATCAAAGGGCGGGCGATCGCCAATTTTTCTATAATATTGTCCTAACAGCACACTAAAACAGAGCCATGCTAGCAAAAATTTGGAGTGCCACCATTGTCGGGGTCGATGCCCTCAGGGTCGGGGTGGAAGTGGATATTTCCGGCGGCTTACCGAAAATGATGGTGGTCGGACTGCCGGATACAGCAGTACAAGAATCCCGGGAACGGGTCAAGGCTGCCCTCAAAAATTCTGGCTTCGGCTTCCCTGTGCGCAAAATTTTAGTCAATCTCACCCCTGCCGATCTCCGCAAGGAAGGCCCTAGTTTTGATCTTCCCATTAGTGTGGGCATTTTGGCCGCGACGGAACAAATTGAAACAACGCTCCTAGAAGATTTTTTATTCCTGGGGGAAGTGTCCCTCGATGGCACCCTCCGGCCTGTGGCAGGAGTTTTACCGATCGCCGCCGCCGCCCAAAAGTTAGGGTTTAAGGGGATGGTCGTTCCCACTGCCAACGCCCAGGAAGCAGCAGTCGTAGCGGGTCTAACGGTTTATGGCTGTGGAAATTTAAAGGAAGTGGCGGATCTGTTGGGGGCACCCCATGGGCATCAAGCTGTAAAAATCGATATCCGAGAGGCGATCGCCAAAGCCGCCCACCTCGTCCCCGATCTCAAAGATGTCAAAGGCCAAACCCTAGCCCGTCGCGCCCTGGAGATTGCCGCCGCTGGGGGCCATAATCTCGTTTTTGTGGGGCCACCCGGTAGCGGAAAAACGATGCTGGCTCGAAGATTACCGGGCATCTTGCCGAAACTGTCCTTCGATGAAGCCCTAGAAGTGTCGCAAATTCATTCCGTCGCTGGTTTACTCAAAGATCGTGGCACATTGGTAACAGCACGCCCTTTCCGTAGCCCCCACCATTCCGCCTCTGGCCCTTCCCTCGTTGGTGGAGGTAGTTTTCCGCGCCCAGGGGAAATTTCCCTCGCCCATCGAGGAGTGTTGTTTCTTGATGAACTGACTGAGTTCAAACGTACTGTTTTGGAGTTTTTACGGCAACCCCTCGAAGATGGTTTTGTCACCATTTCCCGCACCCGCCAGTCAGTGGAATTTCCCGCCCAATTTACCCTCGTTGCCAGCACCAATCCCTGTCCTTGTGGTTATTTTGGCGACCCGATCCAAGCTTGCACTTGCAGTCCCCGCGCCCGCGAACAATACTGGGCGAAACTTTCTGGGCCGTTGATGGATCGCATTGATCTCCAGGTAGCGGTCAATCGTCTGAAGCCAGAAGAAATGATGCAACAGGGTGTCGGTGAAGATTCTCACACCGTCGCAGAACGGGTTAACCAGGCGCGACAGATTGCCCAAGTGCGATTTCAGGATCACCCCCAAGTGCACTGCAATGCGGAGATGACCACCAAGGATTTGCGGCAACATTGTGGCCTTGACCAAGGTAGTCGTAATTTACTCGAAGGGGCAATCCGTAAGTTGGGATTATCGGCCCGGGCCATGGATCGGATTCTGAAGGTATCCCGGACAATTGCCGATTTAGCCGCCGCTCCAACCATCCAAACAGTCCACATTGCCGAAGCGATTCAATACCGCACCATTGACCGAATGCAGTAGCAGGTTTTAGGCAATGTCCTCAAGGACAAACCAAGGGGCAGCCTTGTTAATTCTGCCGATCGCCTGAATTTTTTGGGGAGTCTGCAAATTTCCCAGCCATTGGTGCATCTGGGGATCAAGGGTTACCACCTGAATTGGTTTCGACTGATCAGGTAGGGCGATCGCATATTGGCAATTACCTTGGGGAAAAATTTCACCGCTGTAGAGTTTTGCCTGGGGTGTGGGTGCTGAGACAAACGGCCTGCGATCGCATAAACCATCCTGGGGATATTGTTCGGGATGATCGAGGTAAAATCGTTGCCATTTCAGCCATTCGGGATGGTCAGAGGCCAAATTATACAAAGGGATCACTGCTGCGGGCGCGACGTTATCCGTCAATAATTTTTCTTGGAGTTGTCGGACATCAATCTCTTTTGGGGCGCACCGATTTTGAATTGCCAGGGCCGCTGCTTGGCCTGCTGCCTGACCAAGATTGAGTACCAGGGGTTGCAAGCGCGTTGCCCCGTTGGCGATGTGGGAAACGGCGATATTTTTTTCACAGGCAAGCAAATTTTCCACCGTGGCTGAACACAGAGCCGTGTAGGGGATCGTAAAGGGAGTACCTGTCCAGCGGCCGCCCCAGGGGATCGACTTTGGCATGAGGGGAAACTCAAAGCCCGGATAATGGTGGTCATTGGCGTAATTCCCAACGGCGATCGCCTGGACTTCTCCGGCTGAATTTAACGGCAAAGGTGCAACAGTACCTTGGGGTAAAATTTGCTGCTCCGTAAGAGTTTCTGTCCCGATCAAACGCCGACTTTCCCGGAAATAGGGCATCAGGGCAAAACTGCCGCCGTACAAGTCATGGGGAAAAACGCCCGTCGCTAGGCCATATTTTCCGCCAGATGCTTGGTAAATGTAATCCGCAAACGCCAAACTGTGGGCCTGGGCTTCCCGATAAAAATTAAGACGTTGCTGGGGATCTAAAAGGCGATCGCCCCCCAAACCAAAATCATTACCAGCGAGGGGCCAGTTCATCATGTAGTGGCCATTGGGTAAGCCCCCATAATTCAGAAAATGCTCCAGGCCATATTTTTCCCAAGCCCCTTGGAACGCCGAAAAATCGCCATGGCTAGGCGGTGGCTGCACCCCTTTTTCCTTTAGATAAAAAACCCAGGTGGGCGACTGCACCGGGTAGATTTGCGTCATTTCATTTGGGGCAGTGGGAGCGCTGGGTTCCTTAAATTTCTCTGACCAATCCCAACCCCAACGGTGGGGCACATCTCCTAAGGCAAGTAGATCCCCTAATTCTGTCCCGTCGAAGATAATGTCCGCCTCAATCCAATAATCTGGAAAACGTACCGCACAAAGGCGATCGCCTTGTCTTTTGACTTCCAGGGGGATCTGTCCCGCAATCCAGGTTAACTGCTGCTCTGCTTTAACCCAATCTGCAAAAATCTCAGCCCCAACTCGCGGCTCAAAAGTGAACATACTCACCCAACTGTGATCCAAGCCTGCTTGCTGATGTCGCCGTTGTAGCTCCCGGAGAAAAGCGCCCCAAAGTCCCGTCTGCCAGGCCTTGAGTTCATTGCCATCCGGTGCCGCTACCCCTGCCGCTGTGAGCATCCCCCCCAACCAGGGAAACTCACTCACTAAAATTGTCTCAATTCCTTGTCGCGCACATTGAATTGCTGCGGCTGTCCCTCCGGTGCCGCCCCCGACCACCAAGACCTGCGTCCGTAAGTTTTCCATTAATTTGCTTAGTTGCTAATCGATTCAATTACTTTCAAATTAATTGGACACAAACGATTCCTGGGATTGTTCCAGCCAATCTTGGCCCACACGGATCGTAAAGTCCGATTCAATTTCGCCGATGGAAGAAGCTTCAACCCTGCCCGTACCTAGGTTTGCTAGCAGTTGATTCGCCCCAGACACATTTCCCTGTTGGGCAATCACTTGGGTTTGCTCGAGGCGGTCTGGATAATCACTCGATAAATAAATATTCGTAAAGCCCTGGGTCTGCAAAAATTCCGACACCTGCCGCGCCATTCCCGGTGAACCAGAGGCATTTTGAATCGCAATGCGCACGTTTTTCGTTAAAGTGCCATCATTTTCGCCGGGGGCTGACCAGACGGGCGATTCCACCGCGAAAAATTCTGTCATCACCTGATTTTTACCCTGGTCAGAAATAATCCAGTAACTACGGTTATATTCACCCACGTCACTAAAGCGCCCTGGGAGCATCACCATCTGAAAATTTTCTGGCTCAAGCTGTCGTGAAAAATTCATCAATGCCAGCATTTCTTCCCAGGTTAGATTCGTATCAATGTGTTCACGTACTAAACCAATCAGAGCCGGAAGACGGGGAATAATCGCCGGGGATTGAATTTTTTCCCGGAGCGCTTTGAGGAGTATCTGTTGGCGTTGTACCCGACCAATGTCACCATATTGATCCTGCCGGAAGCGGACAAACTGTTCTGCCTGTTCTCCATCTAGCACTTGCCAGCCTTTTTCGAGGTTGATCTCTAGGCCCTGGGTCTGGTCTGTGTATTGCATATCCGCTGGGACAAACACATTAACTCCCCCCACGGCATCAACCAACTCTTTAAAAGTGTCGGTGGTCAAACGCACATAGCGATCAACTGCCACACCATTTAAGGCGTCACTCACAACCTGGGCCGCCAACTGACCACCACCGTAGGCATTGGCTTCATTAATTTTTGTAATGCCCACATTGGGAATTCTGACTTGGCTATCCCGGGGGATCGAAAGCATATTGACTTGTCCCTGTTCTGGCTCGAAGCGAACCAAGAGGATTGTGTCGCTGCGTCCATTAAATTCGGCTTCTGGATTCTCCGTTCCTTCGACGCGATCAACCCCCATCACAAGGACATTCACGGGGCGGCCCAAGCTGTAAGTCCCTAATTGCCGTAAACCGTCGGTGGCAAGGCTTCCCAGGGGAGCTGGCAGAAAAGGTAATACCAATTGGGCAATGGGGGTATAGACGGCGATCGCCGTGCCTAGGGAAGCGGATAGGAGAATTGTGCCCATAAACCCAACCCCCCATGACAGTCCCCGCACGAAAGGCGAAAAAACCTTAGACTTTGGCTTATGGCGGCGGGAGAGATTGTGGCGCGGTGATCGAAGAAGCTTCGTGGAGCCTTTGCGGGGATGATCCCCATTCGTAACTTCCTGACCGTGAACCATAAGACCGTTTCTCCTAGGGACTAATACAAAATTATCCCGCTTAGTGAATCCTAAAAGCGACTATACCCTGTCAATATAATTTGCCGCAGTGTTGCACAATGCTTTCCTCAAAAAATACCAAGAAATTCGTCAATCGTCGCCTATTCCTGGGCAAAATATTTTCTGCCCAAGGCACAATCCCTTAAGCTAACCTAGAATCTAACCCCACAACGCAGTAGACTAAAAGACTGCAATCGTGTTCTTGGTCGTGACCCCAGACCGCAGACTCTAAAACATTTCCTCAGAACACCCAAAAATGTTAAATCCTAATTTAGACACTATAGAACTAACAAAGGATGACTACGAACGCTATTCACGGCACCTAATCTTGCCGGAAGTGGGCGTAGATGGACAAAAGAAGCTTAAAGCCGCCAGTGTCCTTTGTATCGGTAGTGGTGGTCTCGGCTCGCCATTACTGCTCTACCTTGCTGCTGCGGGAATCGGTCGGATTGGTCTGGTCGATTTCGACATTGTAGATTTTTCTAACCTGCAACGCCAAATCATCCACGGCACCTCCTGGGTTGGCAAGCCCAAAATCCAATCGGCCAAAAACCGGATCCTGGAAATTAACCCCTTCTGCCAAGTTGATCTCTACGAGACCCAGATTAATTCGAGTAACGCCCTCGACATTATTAAAGACTACGACATCGTTGTGGATGGGACTGATAATTTCCCCACCCGTTATCTCACGAACGATGCTTGTGTGCTTTTAAATAAGCCCAATGTCTACGGTTCGATTTTCCGGTTTGAAGGCCAAGCCACTGTCTTTAACTACGAAGGCGGCCCCAACTACCGCGATCTATATCCCGAACCCCCGCCACCAGGCATGGTGCCATCCTGTGCAGAGGGTGGTGTCCTCGGTGTATTACCAGGGATTATTGGCACGATCCAAGCCACAGAGACCATCAAGATTATCCTTGGGGCAAAAAATACCCTCAGTGGCAGACTTTTACTTTTCAATGCCCTCGATATGAAATTCCGGGAATTGAAATTACGTCCCAACCCAGAACGTCCTGTAATCGAAAAATTAATTGATTACGAACAGTTTTGTGGCATTCCCCAAGCAAAGGCAGCGGAGGCAGAACAGCAGGCAGCTATGGAAGAAATGACAGTTACAGAACTCAAGGCATTGTTGGACAGCGGTGCTGATGATTATGTTTTGATCGATGTCCGCAATCCCCATGAATATGACATTGCCCAAATTCCGGGGGCGACCCTGATCCCTCTCCCCGATATTGAGCAAGGCGATGGGGTTGATCAGGTCAAGGAATTACTGACAGAAGGGAAAAAGTTAATTGCCCACTGTAAAATGGGAGGCCGCTCAGCGAAAGCTCTCGGTATTCTCCAGGAAGCAGGCATTACAGGCATCAACGTCAAAGGTGGGATCAAAGCCTGGAGTGAAGAAGTTGATGCTAACGTTCCCTTGTACTAGACAGTCTTGGGAATGAGGCTACAGGTTGGAACCACATAAAATCGTTGAAATGATTAATTCATGAAAAACGCGCCCGCACCAAGCGGGTTTTTTTGTGGGCACAAAAGCAATAAACCATAGAAAAAACCCCTCTTAAATATTACAGAGGGGCTACGGGGGCAAAAGCGAAAGGAGGAATAATCTAGGTTGGCGATCGCCAAATCCAGCAAAGATTAATCTGGGGGATCAATACAGCCAACTTTTGAGGCGACGGGCCACCTGGGGACGCCGTAGCTTACGCATCGCCTTACTTTGGATTTGTCGTACCCGCTCCCGGGACAGATTAAACATCCCACCCACTTCTTCGAGGGTATGGGGCTGTTCAGAGGAGAGGCCATAGCGGAGGGCAATGACTTCTTTTTCACGGTCAGTGAGCACGTCACCGAGGACATCCCAAAGTTCTTGGCGCATCATCGCTTCACTCATCCGTTCTTCGGGAAGTTGAAGGCCATCATCTTCGAGGAGATCAACTAATTCCGTATCTTCGCCTTTACCCACACGGTGGTTCAGGGAGAGAGATTGACGCCGGAGTTGAAGCAGTTGGTGGAGTTGATCAGCGGTAATATCGAGTTCTTGGGCCAATTCCGCTTCAGTTGGATTCCGTTGCAGGGTTTGTTTGAGCGTCCGTTGGGCTTTTTTGAGTTTATTGAGCTTTTCGACGATGTGGATCGGTAAGCGAATTGTCCGGGCATCGTTAGCAATGGTGCGGGTAATCGCCTGGCGAATCCACCAATAGGCATAGGTCGAAAACTTGTAGCCTTTGTTGGGGTCAAATTTTTCGGCGGCACGGTTAAGGCCGATCGCCCCCTCTTGAATCAGATCCAGGAATGGTACACCCCGGTTGAGATAGCGTTTCGCAATGGAGACCACAAGACGCAGATTGGAGCGAATCATCTTCCGCTTCGCCACCCGGCCTTTGTACAGGGCAGAGTTGAGCTGTTTAACTGTTTCGAGGCCAAGGACACTCGCCCATTCTTCGTTGGTGGGCGATCGCCCTAATTGTTCCTGAAGTTCAAGGCGACGCTCTTCAGCATCATTGAGAAACTTAACACTGTGGGCCAGTTGAATTTCTTCGTCTGGCTTGAGGAGGGGGTAGCGGGCCATCTCTTTAAAAAAAGCACCGACAGTATCCTCATTGCGACTACGGACTCCCCGCAAATTTGTGAGTTCTGTCTCTGAAAATTCCGCTTCAACCATTGAATTGCTCGATTCTAATTCAGTGGCTTGATGGCTATCTTGAGCATACACAGGGTCAAGACTGTTGGTTGTGGTTGTGTCGAACATAATCCTACGAAATAAAGAGTCAGGGGATGTGTGGTGGGAAGCGAGGATTAGCTAAAGAAAAACAAAAATAAGCAGAATTCAATACCAAATAATCGTTTATCAGGATGCAGCTAAAACAATTTCAAGGAGCAGACAGTTCATTCTTTAGAACTGTTATACCTGTTTGAGCTCTGGGAATGTAAATAAGCTTTTAATAAAAATCAACAATTGCAGCAATTAGTAAAGGTTTCTGGGAAAAATCCGAGACTTTTCTCAGAATTAATGTAGCAGATGGTTGAGTAGAATATGGTTTTGTTAAATACAAAATTAAGGTTTTGTTGAGTCAATCTTTTTCCCAGGGAAGTTGTGTAAATTTTTCTTAAATTGCTTGCCAAGCCCAAAAAGATCGGCTGCCCATCAAAATAGCTTGACATAGCAGACTGGCGGCATCTGCATTATCAGGGACACTTCTTTTAAGGATTATTTAATGTGATGTAATCCAGGAAATTTCAAGAAAATTTAGTTTTGATTAGTAAAGATAAACTCTCACAATTTACTTCTTACTTCCCTCTACCCAGAGTTGTATATAGAGAAAAATAATTGCCCTTATTTGAATTGATAAAAAATCATGGGGTATAGTGCTTTTGCAGTGAGTTTTGGGAATCTTAGGAGATTGGGGATTTGGATTGGCTTGAGGTCTTAGTTGATTGTGGTTATACTCAGGGGCTTTTTACCTATGGAGTGCCGCTAGAATTGGCGGTGGTGCCAGGGGATATCGTATTGGTTGGGTTTGGGGCGCAACAGGTGGGAGCGATCGCCATTCGCTTCATTGCAAAGCTCCCCCAGGGACTAGATCCTGAGCAAATCCGTCCGGTGCAGGGGATCATCGCGCGGGGCTTTTTTTCGCCCCACTATTGGCAACTTTTGTTGCGGGTTGCCCAGGCCTATCAAACGGATATGATGACGGTGGTACGAATGGCTTTGCCGCCGGGTTTATTGCGGCGATCGCAACCCCGTGTTCGGCTTTTGAAAACCGATCTCGCCTCCATCGACATCGACTTTTTACCACCGACGGCCCAACAACTTTTCCAGTTACTCCAGCGGGGATCAACCCAGGACTACAGTGTGAAGTACCTCCAACGACAGATTAAGTCGGTCTATCGCGGGATACAGGAATTGGAAAAGGCGGGCCTCGCAGAACGATATTTGGCGACGCCCCAAGTCATCCACGGGCAGCGGCAAAAGTGGGTGAGCTACGTGAGCGAACGGGAAGGGCTCACCAAACGGCAACGGGAAATTTTGCTGGTGTTGCGCCATGAAGGGGGCGAAATGTGGCTCTCGGAATTGGTGGGGGTGGCGAAAACAACGGCGACAACGGTGACGAAAATGGCAAAGGTCGGTTGTGTGGCGATCGCCGAACGGGAAAAATTACGCTTACACCAGTCGCCGTCCCAGGGCGTAGACCCTGCCAAAACATTAACTAATGCCCAACAAGCAGCTCTAGAAACCATCAAAAAAATCCAGGGTTACGGGGAAGTTCTGTTACATGGGGTGACGGGTTCAGGGAAAACGGAGGTTTATCTCCAGGCGATCGCCCCCCTGTTATCTAAACAAAAATCCGCCCTTGTCCTCGTGCCAGAAATTGGCCTCACACCGCAACTAATGGATCGATTTCGGTCACGGTTTGGCGATCGCGTTTTGACTTACCACAGCGGTTTATCAGCAGGAGAACGCTACGATACATGGCGGCAAATGTTGCGCCCCGACAGCCAAATTATCATCGGCACCCGTTCCGCTGTTTTTGCGCCCCTGCCCAATTTAGGGATGATCATCCTCGACGAAGAACACGACAGTAGTTACAAACAGGATCAGCCCGCCCCCACCTACCATGCCCGCACCGTCGCCCGGTGGCGATCGCAGCAGGAAAATTGCCCATTGCTTCTTGGTTCTGCCACCCCAGCCCTGGACACTTGGGTAGAATTTCAAACCGCCCAAAACTCAAATTACTATTACATTTCCCTGCCTGAGCGGGTGTATGCTCGTCCGCTGCCCCCCGTGGAAATTGTTGATATGCGCCATGAACTGCGCGTCGGCAACCGCTCCCTTTTTAGTCAGTCCCTCCGGCAGGCCCTCGAACGTATTACCCAAACCCACGAACAGGGGATTTTATTTATTGCCCGTCGCGGTCACAGTACCTTTGTTTCCTGTCGCAGTTGCGGTTATGTGATGGAATGCCCCCATTGTGATGTGTCCCTCTCCTACCATTACGTTCAGGAGGGCAGTTTACCGCTATTGCGTTGCCATTATTGCGATCATAGCCAGATCCAACCCAAACATTGCCCAAGCTGTAATTCCCCCTATTTCAAGTTTTTCGGGAACGGCACCCAAAAAGTTTTCCAGGCGCTGCAAAAAGAATTTCCTCAGTTACGCTGTCTGCGATTTGATAGTGATACCACCCGTCGAAAAGGGGCGCACCGCGACTTATTGGGGCAATTTGCCCGGGGCGAGGCGGATATTTTACTAGGTACCCAGATGCTCACGAAGGGTTTGGATGTGGCTCAAGTGACCCTTGTGGGGGTGATTGCCGCCGATGGTCTATTACACCAAAGTGATTATCGGGCTGCGGAACGCACCTTTCAAACCCTAACCCAGGTGGCAGGTCGGGCGGGTCGGGGTGATGAACCGGGCCAAGTGATCATTCAGACCTATTCCCCAGAGCATCCGGTGATTCAAGCGGTAAAAACCCATGATTACCTGACCTTTGCCGAGCGGGAAATAAGTCAACGGCAGGAATTGGACTATCCGCCCTTTGGCAAATTAATTTTGCTGCGCTTTAGTGGAGAAAACCACGATCAGGTGCGCTACACCGCCGAGGCGATCGCCGAAAAATGTTTCCCACTGCTCGAACCCGAAGACGAACTTCTTGGCCCCGTGCCAGCGAATATTCTGCGAGTGGCACGGCGTTACCGTTGGCAGGTGGTTTTAAAATTTCCCCAGCGCAAAACCGAGATCCCCGATTTGACTTTTTTGCGGGAATTTTGCCCGCGTCCGGTAAGCCTTTCGATTAATGTTGATCCGTTGTACATCGATTAGCCATTCAGCGAAAAATTTTTTAAAACTAAGCCGTAATTTTCATGCTGATATCGAGCCACGGCGCACGGGTAATCGTCGCACTGGTAGAAATGTAATCGATCCCTGTCAACGCCGCTTCCCGCAACGTTTCCAGGGTAATATTGCCCGACGCTTCCAATTTCAAACGGGGATTTTTGGCCCGCAGTGGGGGGATCAAATCCGCCATCATCGCCACGGACATATTATCCAGCATTAAAATGTCTGCCCCCGCTGTCACCGCTTCAAAAGCCTGTTCCGGGGTTTCGGCTTCTACTTCAATTGCTAGAGGATAGGGCATATTTTGCCGCACAAGGGCGATCGCCTGGGAAATTCCCCCTGCTGCCTGGATGTGATTGTCCTTGATCATCACCGCATCATCTAGCCCGAAACGATGGTTTTGCCCGCCACCCACCTGCACCGCATATTTTTCCAGCAGACGTAAGCCAGGAGTTGTTTTGCGGGTGTCCACCAATTGCGTCGGCAAATCAGCAATTTTTTCCACATACTGCGCCGTCATTGTGGCGATCCCACTCAAACGCATCAAAATATTTAACGCGACCCGTTCCCCCATGAGCAAAATATCGAGGGGAGCCGTCATCGTAGCGATTAAATTTTTAGGCTGTCCCGAAGAACCTTCTGATAAAGCCGTTTCAAATTTAAAATTCTGGGGATCAAGTAACTGAAAAACCCGTTCCACTAAAGGTAAACCCGCCACCTGACCATCGGCTTTTAAAATCAGTTTCGCCTGACCGATGGGAGCTTGGGTATTTGCAAAAAGGGATTGGGTCGTGCGATCGCCCCGTCCGAGATCTTCCTGTAACCATTGTTGGAGGAGGGGATCAACGATGAGCCAAGGGGGTAAGGTTGCCATCGGTTCTAGGCATCCTCTTCTTGGTTATTTTCACCACTCGGCGATGAGTTGTATAAATTATCCAGGCGTTGCCTCGCGTCTTCTACATCTAGCGATCGCACGACCAATAGCGGTTCATTAATCGGTTGGCCCAAGTCGTCAACCATTTCTGGGTGGGGGGTCGGCCGGGGCCGTTGGGATTGCGTTCCTTGGGTATTACTCTGAAAATTTGGGTAGACCCTTGTTTCATTACTCAGCATCATAAAGCTGCGCACCAAGTTCACCGCTGCGATGGTGGCGATAATTCCAAATGCCAAAATAAACAAGAAATGAAACATTATTAATCTGTGCCTCGCTTCAATAGCAGCAATTCGGTGCAAAAAAAGGGCTACGCTATGCTTAGGTCTATTATCTCGAAAAAATTCCCGTCTGGCAAAGGGCGATCGCCTTTGATCCCCAAAGGCTAAGTATTTATCCTTAACTATTCTCCCTGTTTAAGCGGGAATCCTGAGGGTGTACTGGCGGCTGCTAATGGCCTAAATCCACCGTCGTTAAGTGCAACAGATCACCGATCATCAGCGTTAATTTGTGGGCGGCCCCCGCTTCGCCACGACAAGCCTGGAGAGAGGCTTGCATCGCCTCAAGTTTTTCAGGATGATCTAAATAATCTAACACCAACGCTCCTAGGGTTTCTGGATCTAGTTCCCCCAATAGCTCCGGCACAATATCTTTTTTCGCCCAAATATTTGGCCAAGCATAACGCACCCGATGTTTGCGGGCATGGGTAATAATGCGTCGATTAAGCCAGCGCACAAACCAGGTTCCCAACCAGGGAATTTTCGCAATGAGACCGGGAATGCCATCCCAGGCGCGCATCGCGTCCAACTGTTGTGTGGGCAAAAGTACCAGCATTGGCAAGCCCAAAGCGCCTAATTCAGCGGTATTTGCGCCAACGGTGGTGAGACAAAGTTGACATTGCCTTAAGTCCTGGTGAGCAGGAAAGTCAGTGATCAGTTGAATCTGCGTGCCATCGGCGACTTGTAAATAGGGCTGATCCCCAGTGTGGCAAAGCTCAATGGCAGGTGCAGCAAAGCGTTTTACCATGGGATTTCGTTGGCGATCGCCATAGTGCAGTAGCGTTTGCACGGTGATGGTCGGGGCTACGGGGAGCAAAAATTGCACCGCTGGGCGCTGGCGGCGGATCACACTGGCGGTGGCCACGAGTAAAGGGACTCCCTGGGCGAGTTTCATCCCCTTAGAGCCTGGTAAGAGGCCGATGATCGGTGGGGTGCTAGTCTGCTGTGCCTCCTGGGAGATATCCACCATCAGATCGCCGACCACTTGAAATTTAGCCTGGTATTTGGGGGGAATTTTCGCTAGAACTTGGGCATTCATCACCCCAAAACCATCAATCCAGCGCCACCAGCGGGCTTCCCACTCGGCGTAAATTAGGGTTTTAAAGCCTAGGCGTTTACCAATCACTAGGGGGAAAAATTGATCCCCACCGAGGAAGAGCACCACCCCCTGGGAAAACCAAGACCAAGATTCGGCGGTTTTTCCCCAGAGCAGAAATGGGAAAAAATGCTTGGCGGCCTGAACCCGGTCAACTTCGGGATAACTGCGGGCGATCGCCGCTTCTTGACCCGTGCTGTGGGAACAGGGAGCCAAGACCACAGAAATGCGTGGGAGGCTTCCCCAATGGGCACGCACGGCCTGCACGACGGGACGGAGCCAAGTGGTCACTTCACCGGGGCCATTGGTCAGGATAATCAGGTCAAAGGGTTGGGCCATTGTTGCTCAAACACCCCTAGACCTGCTCTTTGACTAAAGATTTGCGGGTTTGCTGCTGCCTGGTCAAGTTGAGGGGAGGGCGGGATTTTTGGAGTTGGAGGGGCCGGGGAGATGGGGTTTGGGGTCTGGTGTAGAGGCGCAGTGTTCCCAGGAGGGCTTCCCGCAGGGGCTTTTCCCGTTCCTGTTGCCAGCTTAATTGCAAAAAGGCGTGGAGGGTGTGGCGCTGTTCTGCCGTCAATCGTTGCTCTTGTAATAACTGCCGCAATTGACGAATCGCGTAGAGTCGGCGGATACTACTGCGATCGCCTAAATTTTCCAGGGCTTGCTCGAATTGCTGGTGAGGCGATCGATACTGCCAGTGGCGACTGAACATCAGGGCAAACATCGCACTAATCATGAACCCTTGAATGAGCATTACACTGGTCAGCCAGTGGTTCGCCATGGATTGCCAAAAGGCGATCGCCCCATAACTCAGTAACACCGTGAGACTGCCGCCCATACCCGCCAGGAGTAACCGTCGGTGGCGACTATGCCAGAGTCGATAACCTTCTTCTAAATATTTCTGCCAAGGCGAAGCTTCAAAAAGATAAATCGCGGCCATTGCCCCAGATCCTAAGGCGATCGCCACCAGTAGTTGCCATTGCCAGAGCCAAAGACTAGTAATGCCGACCCCCAATCCGCCAACTTTGCCCACCCAAAGCCAATCCACAGACCGACTGAGGGCAAACCATCGACGCGGGCGCTGACTGAAACGGCGCACCTTCGCAATCAAAGTAGGAGATGATCGTAAGCGAAAAGACTTAGACACGAAAACAGTCTAGGGGCTAGTAATATCGACAGAAATCTTTCCAAAGCAGGAAAAATTCCTTTTAAGCATACCGTACTTATCAGAGGAGAGAAATCCCTTAACCGCGACGGATGCCACTAAACCAATAACCGAGGACAAAACCTAAGATCAAGGCCCACATTTGACCACTATCGACGAAATTTTGAAAGCCATCACGGATTTGACCCAAAATATCAGGATCTTCGACATAGCCCGTTTGGGCGATCACAATTTGCTCAGATGCTACGGATGGTAAGGGCAAAGGAGATTTAGCAGTCATGGTGTTGACACAGATGGGACTCAATTGCTTCTGATTGTACCTGCACAACAACCAAGGTCATATCATCACCGCCACGCACTTTAGGATAGGTGAATTTTTCCACTTGGGTAAAGAGTTCCTGCACGATTGCTTCCGGCGTCTGGCAATTTTGGCAGGCATTTTGAAAGACCCGCACAAGGTTTTCTTCGTCAAAGCGATCGCCGTGGGAGTTGACGGCATCGGTAAACCCATCGGTGTAATAGAGAATGATATCCCCCACCTCCAGCACCACCTTGGCGTCTTCGTAGGACGAATCTAGATCCAGACCAATCAACATGCCCTGGGTGTCGAGGGGTTCGATGTTTTGGGTTTGGGCGCGCCACAGTAGCGGCGGGTGATGGGCCGCATTGCTATAGGACAGGGTACGGGTTTTCGGATCGTACTCTGAATAAAATAGGGTCACAAATCGGTGGGAATTATCTAGATCCGCGTACATGACCCGGTTTAGATGTTCAAGGATTTTAGCGGGACTGTGGCGGTTGAGCACTTCGGCCCGGAGCATCCCCCTGGTCATGGTCATAATCAAACCTGCCGGGACGCCTTTCCCCATGACATCGCCAATGACGATACTCCAGGGGACACATTGCACAAGCTTCGGATCATCCTGGCTGCGGATGCGGTCGTAGTTACTGGGAATGAAGTCGTAGTAGTCGCCCCCAACCCGGTAGGCATTGCGATAATCGGCGGCGATCGCCAAACCTTTGATTTGCGGACATTCACTGGGTAAAAGATGGTTTTGAATTTCCGAGGCAATTTCTAGTTCCCGGTCTTGCTTTTCTTTGCTCCGGAGTTTGCTGGTGAGGTCATTGTTGGCGATCGCCACCGCCGTTTGATCCGCCACCAGTTGCACCAATTTTCGCCGGGTAATATCCCAGCCATACTGGGGATCACGACTAAATACGTAGAGCTTGCCACGGGTCACATTTTTGACAAGGATGGGCGTGCTACAAACCCGAATTTCTTCGCCGAGCTGGGCCTGGAGTTTTTCGTCAAACTGCAACGCTTCCTGGGCCGTACAGGTCGCTGCTTCCGGGTTTGTGGTCTTCGCTCTCGTCTGAAGCTGCGTAAATGCTTGTCGAATAAACTGACAATCTCCCCCCTCACCACAATAAAATTTTTCGAGCTGCACCTGGCCCTGGGCATCAAACAGCACCAAAGCACCACCATCAGCATCCACTACCCGCGCAGACATTAAGGGGGTCAACTCAAGAAATTGGTTGAGGTTGTTAAAACTTCTGAGGGCAAAACCCAGGGAACTCAACAGATCTTGAACCTTCGTTTGCTCTCGGCTGAGCTTCGCAATTTGTGCCCGCAAAAATTCGACATCTTCGCCAATGGCCGTTTCTAAGCGGGAGTCTGGCTTGCCGGAAACGAGCTGCAACTCTGACTCCCGGGCGGCAGGGTCAAAATACTTGGGAGTGGCAAAGTTAGAGGCAGAAGGAGTCACAATCGTTGTTTTCGTGGGATGTGTAGAGAAATAGACCTAGTACAAATAAAATTGTTAAAAAATCAACCCTGAGACAGATTCCGTAACTAACAAAAAGTTAGCTTTTTTCAGGAAAAAAATACTCAATTTTTAAGAACTGAAAGAGATTGATTTTTTACGGTTGCTAATTCATAGCTCAATCCCCATGATCTTGTCAAGATAATTTTTGCGCAATTCAAGATCGACGGGCCAGTTGATCTTCCCGGTAGGCAGCATAGACCCCCTGCACGTTATACCAATTGAGAAAAATCCGGGCAATTTCGAGGGCCAGTTGTGATTTTCCTCGCTGGATTAGCCAACCTAAAAGGGGTTTTAGACGTTTTTCATTGAGCCAGCCCCCCAGGGAAAGGATGCCCCAGAGCAGACGGTGGAGCCAGGTCATTTGGATCATCATGCGAACTTCCCAGGTGGGGTGTTTTTTGTAGAAGATGACCCCCATTTTGCCCCGTTGAATTTCTTGATCAATGAGCTGAGGGATTTGCGCCAAACTGAAGGGGGGATGCCAGTGGTAACCGACGGCATCGGGACATTTAATCAGGGTGAGACCCAGTTTTTTGAGACGGACACCCAGTTCTAAATCTTCCCAACCATAGAGCTGGAAGCCGGTATCAAATAAGCCAGCTTCAAGGAGCCACTTGCGGGCGATCGCCACATTTCCCGTGGCAAAGTAGGCCGCCGAAAAATCTGTCACCTTAAAGGGTTCGCTGGTGGGATCTTCAAAATTGGCAGTGTTGATCACACGTCCGTAGGTAAATAGGCGATCGCTTTTGAGTTTGCGTTTACCCCGGCGGAGTCCCTCTAGGTGGGCTGCCAAAAAAGTTTCTGTGACCACTAGATCACTGTCAATAAAAATAATAATCTCCCCTTGGGCCTGTTCTACGCCGAGGTTTCGGGCCGCCGCCGCCCCTTTGTGGGCCTGTTCAAAGAGCCGCACGTGGGGATATTGGTCAGCTTCGGTCTGGAGCCAATTCACTGTGCCATCGGTGGAGCCATCGTCCACCACCACCACCTCGTAGCCCCCATTCTCTAGCTCTTCCGGCACCTGTTGCTGTTCTAGGGCCTGGAGGCATTTTGTCAAAATGGGTTTGCGATTGTAGGTGGGAATAACGACACTAATGTAAACCAAAGTTCTAACCCAAGGAAATGGAAAAAGACTGTCCTATTATGCCGGATCCCCCTACGGTTTAGGGCGGGGATATTTAGACGCTGCCGGGAAATATTGGGGTTCTTCTCCCTTAAGGGCTTCCTGCATAAAGGCGCGCCAGATGGGAGCCGCATCGCCGCCGCCAGTGGTACCAGTGCCCATGGGCCGATAGTCATCATTGCCAATCCAAACCGCTGCTGCCAGTTGGGGTACATAGCCCACAAACCACACATCCCGTTCTGAGGAGGTAGTGCCAGTTTTTCCGGCGGCGGGGCGATCGCCTAAATTAGCAGCCTGACCTGTGCCGCCATTCACAACCCCTTGGAGCACTGTTGTCAGGGAGGCCGTGGCCCAAGGATCTAAAACTAAACGTGGCTGGGGTGTATTATCCAAAAGAACATTCCCTTGGCTATCGGTGACCCGCAAGATCAAAGTTGTTTCACTTTGCCAGCCATTACTCGCAAAAGTGGCGTAGGCGCTAGCCATTTCTAGGGGGCTGATCCCCACTGCGCCGAGGGGCAAGGAAATGACTGGTTGGAGCGGACTCTCAATTCCCAATAAACGACATAGTTCGATCACCTTTTCGAGGCCCACTGCTTTCCCAAGTTTGACAGCGGGAACATTTTTGGAAGTGACTAGGGCGTCATACAAACTCACGGTGCCAGAAAAAGATCCCCCATAGTTTTGGGGTGAATAGGTACCGTTGCCATCGGGGTAACTCACAGGGCTATCGTCGATGGTCGAAAAGGGTGTATAGTTGCCACTCGCAAAGGCAGAGTAGTAAACAAAAGGTTTAAAGGCTGATCCTGGCTGACGTTGAGACTGGATCGCTCGGTTAAATTGGCTTTCTTCGTAGTCTCTGCCCCCCACCAAAACCTTGACAAAATGGGTGCGCGGATCAACGGCAGCTACGGCAATTTGGTCAGCTCGTAACCCCCGACTACGGGCCTGCTGAAAGGCTTTTTGTACCGTTTCTTCGGCACGGCGTTGCATATTGAGATCCACGGTGGTCTGGACGCGCATCCCGCCTTTGCGAACTAATTCTTCGCCAAAGCGTTGGGTGAGTTCTTCCACCACAGCTTGGGTGATATAGGGGGAGGCACTGGCTTTCCAAGCAGTTGGTTGACCCACCAAAAGGGGTTCTTGGGCGGCGGCGGTGGCTTCTTCGGGGGTAATCCAACCGAGATCCTCTAGGCGATTCAGGACGATTTTTTGCCGTTGTTTGGTGGCTTGGTAATCTCGAAAGGGGCTGTAATCTTCGGGGGCTTGGATCATCCCGGCCATCACGGCGGCTTCGGGCAGGGTTAGATCGGCGGCGGATTTATTGAAATAGGATTCAGCGGCTGTTTCGACGCCATAGTTGTTGTGGCCCCAATAAATGTTATTGAGGTACATTTCTAGGATTTCGTCCTTGGGGAAAATCTGTTCGATGCGGAGGGCGAGGACGGTTTCGGCGAGTTTACGGTTGTAGGTACGATCTTGGGCTAGGAAGAGGTTTTTCACCAATTGCATGGTGATGGTTGAGGCTCCTTCGGTGATGCCGCCTGCTTCGAGGTTGGAGAGGATTGCCCGACCGATACTGGTGGGATTGATGCCGTTGTGTTGGTAAAAATGACTATCTTCGATGGCGAGGACAGCCATCTTGAGTTCGGGGGAAACTTCACTGAGTTCGATATTGGTTCGGTTGGCTTCACCATGGAGGCTCAGGAGGACTTTGCCGTTGATGTCGTAGATATAGCTGGTTTCGGTGGGCACATAGGTCTTTAGGGTCCGCACATCGGGCAGGTTCCGGAAACTAATGGCAAGACCCACTAACCCCCCAGCGGCGATCGCACTGCCGAGCATGGTGCAACCAATCACCGTTCCCATAGCCTTTTGGGCAACCCCCCGCAAGAAACCTTGAGGCGATCGCCTTTCTTTGGACTGACGGGCAAGGGCTTTTTTCGTTTTCTGCCGAACGGTACTAGATGACAATGGCGCTAACCTCTAAAGACTTGAGAAGGTAAGTTGAAACAGTCCAAACTATGGGCGGGGAGCGATCGCCCACAGCAACGGTGTCGCCCACCAACGTTTCTGCCCAAAATTCTAACAAGGGAAATTCCCTTTTAAACCCGTGGTGCATTGTGTTGTAAAAAATAATCCCTGCTCCAAAAAAAGCAAGGATTGGCGATCGCTACTGGGATAGAAGCCGTAGATGGCTAGTTACTCCATGCCGAGGTCATTACCACGCTTGTACTGGAGATAGGCAGCGACGAATAAACCAGCGAGGGTTACGGGGATCAGGCCCAACACAATACCGAGTAAGAGGGGTTCAATCACAGGGGTTTCTCCTTATGGCGGCAGATTAAAGCTAACTGTTAAAGATTTTTAATCATTCTATGGGATGGAGGAAGTCCGTGCAAAGGGATTTGATTCGACATTCTTAGGCGATCGCAGTAGGATAACCATTAAGAAAAATTGCGTAATATCAACAAAGTTGTATCTCCTCTACAGCAAACCCCGTGGCTAATTCTTCTGAGCTTTCCGTCCCAAATTTTTCGAAGCTCCTCTTCGTAATCATCCTAGTGCTGGCCATTGCTGCCCTGGGGATCTTTGGTGTGTACAGTACCCAGGCCAGTGACCCCTACATTCAACAGGTTTTAGCGCTCCAAGGGGATGAACTGCGGGGCAATGCCATTTTTCAAATTAATTGTGCTGGCTGTCACGGCCCCCAGGCGGATGGCAACGTGGGGCCCAGTTTACGGGCCGTCGCCCAGCGAAAATCCGACGTGCGTTTGATTCAACAGGTTATCAGCGGGAAAACGCCCCCCATGCCGAAATTCCAGCCGGCCCCCCAGGAAATGGCGGATCTGTTGAGTTACCTCCGCACCCTGTAGTTGTTTCAATGACGCCATTTATTATTCTTCCCTGTCCCTAGGAGTTCACTCGCTATGGCCCGCTCGATTTTCCTTGGTTCCCTGTGGCTTGCCTTTGTGTTGTATGCCTTTTTGGGTGCGCCCCCCAACCAACCGGAAACCCTAGAGCTGATTACCGCTTTATCCGGTGGACAGTGGGACGGCATCAACCCGTTGATCATTGCCCTGTTTAACATCATGGGTATTTTCCCGGTCATGTATGGGGCGCTCTTGTTTCTCGATGGCGATCGCCAAAAGTTACCCGCTTGGGTCTTTGCGGCAGGCAGTTTTTTCCTCGGTGCGTTTGCGTTGCTGCCCTATTTGGCGTTGCGGCGCGATAATCCCACCTTTACGGGGCAGAAAAATTGGTGGCTCCGGTGGCAGGATTCGCGACTGTTGGGCTTATTTTGTTTGGTTGCGCTGCTGGGACTCCTGATTTATGGATTCAGTGCGGGGGATTGGGGCGATTTTGGCACCAGATTTTGGGGCGATCGCTTTATCCACGTGATGAGCTTAGATTTTTGTTTGCTGGCGCTTTTGTTTCCGACCCTGATCAAGGACGATTCAGCCCGCCGTGGCCTTGGGGAGCAAAACTGGTTGCTGTGGGCGATCGCCTTTACACCTCCCCTTGGCGCAGCCTTATACCTTGCCCTGCGTCCCCCCACCCTAGAGCATGAAAACCCCGTAACCTCCAGTCAGCCCCCAAATACTGCGGAGGTAAGCCGTTCATAATGGAAGCCCTTGTTATTGGTGCTGGTCGCGGCATCGGTCTAGAATTTGTCCGGCAATACCTCGCCTCAGATCTGTATCAGCGGGTCTATGGCACCTACCGCCAGCCCTCCGCCGATCTCCTGGCGTTACAGGCGCGCTACCCTGATCGACTCCAACTAATCCCCGTGGATGTGACCCAGGAAGCGCAAATCACAGCGGCGATCGCCACCCTCAAAGCCCAAACCTCTCGCCTTGATGAAGTAATTTATTGCGTCGGTCTTCTGCATCACCAAACCCTCCAACCGGAAAAAAGTCTCCGCCATATCCAAACAGAAAATTTACTGACCTATTTTCAAGTCAATGCCATCGGTGCCGTCCTCTGGGCCAAACATCTCCTCCCCTTTCTCCGTCACCCAGAACCCGCAATTTTTGCCGCTATTTCCGCTAAAGTCGGCAGCATCGAAGACAATCGCCTAGGGGGATGGTATGGCTACCGTGCCTCGAAAGCAGCCTTGAATATGTTTTTGAAAAATATCGCCATTGAATGGAGTCGCGTTGCCCCAAATATCATTGTGGCGGCCCTGCACCCAGGGACAACGGCTACCGATCTCTCCCAGCCTTTCCAAAAAAATGTCCCCCCGGAAAAGCTCTTTTCGCCCGCACGGACAGTGAGCCAACTGCGCCAAGTGATCGCCAATCTGCACCCCCAGGATACGGGTAAATTTTTTAACTGGGATGGTGAGCCTTTGCCCTGGTAGCGGCAGAAAATAGAACGATTTTGCCATGAAATGCTGAAATGATGGTGCGTTTTGCGGCAAAAACTTCCACAATAGGGAACGTTCTTTAGCACCAAATTAAGGTTGTTGTTGTGCCTGAAACCCCGGCCCATGTGCGAATTTTGCAACAGTCCTGGCAGCAGGGCAAAATCATTGGCGAAGTGCAAGCGGGTTCCTACCAATGGGAATTTCAGTGGCATTTCCGCCAGGGAAAATTGCGGGTACATCCGACCCTCGGCCGCGCCTTAATTTACGAACCCCTGGGCCGATTTTTGGAGCAGAGTGATTATCGTCTGGAACCAGGTGGCGATTATCAGTTCACCCTCCGGTCACGGCTATAAAGTTCCTCCAACTCCTTTTCGGATTAATTGTGGGGAGACTGAAATTTAGATAGTGACACGGTAACGCAATCAAAAAATCTTGTTACACATCGCCGCAGCGGTCTAAGTCCCTTGGAAATCCGGGGTAAAATAACCACAGACCGCACCATTCGTGCTAAAGGACATTGGCAATGCAGAAAGTATTATTTCTGTTTGGAGAATTAAATGATGATGATATTGACTGGCTTATCACTGCCGGTAAGATTGCCAAAATTCCACCGCAAACAGTTTTAATCCAGGAAAATCAACCCCTGGAAAATTTCTACATTCTCCTCGATGGCTCGGTATCGGTTTTCATTGACCTCATGGGAGTGACAAAGGATATTGCGGTGCTCCAGAGTGGGGAAGTTTTTGGGGAACTGTCTTTTATTGATCAGCAGTTACCCAGTGCCAGTGTCAAAACCTGTGGTGAATGCTTATTACTGGCCGTATCCCAAGACAAAATTTCCGACCGCCTGAATCAAGATATTGGCTTTTCGGCGCGATTTAATCGGGCGATCGCCACTTTTTTAGCGAGTCGTCTTCGGAATACGGTGCGTCACCTCGGCGAGGATAAAGATTTTGTGTTTAATCAAAGTCGCGCTACCGAAGCCGTGCCCAGCATGATTCAAGAAAATCTCAATGTCGCTACCACCCGCTTTGATTGGTTGCTGCGCCGGGTACAATCCCAAACGGTGCCGGAAAATCCTGTTTAACGCTCTCCGCCAGGTAAAAGCAGTTTGAAGTATGGTGTGATAGAAATTTTAGAATCTTATGGTCATGGGCTATTGGTACGCGGGGGCTTGGTACGAGGGGACAGAACTGACTCTCCCGGTTAGTGATCCGAGTTTTTTATTTGGGGCGACCCTCTTTACGACCCTCCGGGCTCACCAAAACTCCCTCACGGATCCCCGCAGTCTGTGGTCTCACCATGGCGATCGCCTCCGCCACAGCATTAAAACTTTGCAATGGCCAGCACCCGATTGGGAGCGCATTAACCAGGGCGCCCAAAAAGTGGCCACCGTCGCCCCCGTGGTGCGGGTGACAATCCTCCATGATGGCCGCGAACTGATCCTCGGCCGTCCACTGCCGGAACATTTAGCCCAACAGCAGCAGCAGGGAATCCAAGGTTGGTTGGCCCAAGACCCCTACTTCCAGAGACCCCAGGCGGATTTTAAAACAGGCAATTACCTCAGCGCGTGGCAGGCCCGCCAACGGGCGATCGCCTTGGGGGCCGGAGAAGCAATTTTGCCAGATCCCAGCGGCCACTGGCTCGAAACCGCCACCGGAAATTTATGGGGGTTTAAACAAGGAACTTGGTACACGCCGCCCCTAGGGGGAATTTTGCCTGGGGTGATGCGATCGCACCTCCTAGGGCAACTGCAAAAACACCAAATACCCGTCCAGGAAATTCCTTGGGACATTGATTTGATCCAAACCTTCGAGGCGATCGCCTACAGCAACAGCGTCGTGGGCGTGATTCCTTTCCAAGCAATTCAGGGAGCAAATTTTTCCTTAAACGCTCTCCAAATCAACCATCCAGCCCTGCGCCACCTCCAGCATTTGAGCGGTCAACTGGTCGTGTAATCCAGGTAAATCCCGAAAAAACATTGAGAAAAATCTTAAAATACTTAAAATAAAGTAACAAGCCGTAATAAAAACGCGATTAATTTTCATAATTAGCGGCCCCTGCTGGCTTCATTATTTTCAGAAATTTCTATGAATCATTTCTTGCCTCGTCCCCTGCTCCGTAGTCTTTTCGCGGTCTGTTTGGCGGTGATGACCTGGGCGATCGCCCCCGCTGCCTTCGCCGTTAACAACCCTGAACTGCTCCCCGATTATGAAACGCCGGTCGTGGATTTGGCGAACTTCCTCCCCCAGCTCCAGGAAGAAAATCTCGTGACGGATCTGAACAATTTTGAAGCAGAAACGGGCTGGAAAATGCGCGTCTTAACTCAATTTGATCGCAGTCCCGGACGGGCCGTAAAGGAATACTGGGGTCTCGATGATAAAAGCATTTTGCTCGTTGCCGATGGTCGGGGGGGTAACCTCTTAGCCTTTAGCATTGGTGATGATGTTTATGAGCTGATGCCCCGCACCTTCTGGATCGAACTCCAGACTCGCTTCGGTAATATGTACTACGTTCGTGAACATGGCGAAAATCAGGCGATCGCCGACGCTCTAGAAACCGTTAAAGTCTGTGTCACCAAAGAAGGCGGTTGTATCGTTGTGCCTGGCTTACCCCGTGAACAGTGGCTACTCACCCTCATTAGTTCCGTTGTTGGGGGCGTTATCTGTGGCTTTGCTGCCATTCCCCGCAAGGAAGGTCAAGCCTTTGCTTGGCAGTGGGCCTTAATCATGTCTCCCCTCTGGGGCATCCTCTTCCTCGCCTTCGGCGTTGGCCCCGTTGTCACCCGCACCTCCGACTGGTTACCCCTACTCCGCAATGTCCTCGGCTTCATGATGGGGGCGATCGTGGCCTTTATTGCGCCGATGTTTAATCAACCGAATCCTTCCGAATCTGAATCCTAAAGCTTGTCCCCTTGTAAAATTCAACCTGAAGCCTCTCAGTTCCTTGGGAGGCTTTTTTATCTGCTCGCCCAGAAAAAAACAAAAATTGCAATCAGACTATAAATAGTGCTTTCTGGGGGACAATCATTCCAACTACACCCATCACTGGTGTGGTATCTCTCAGCAAACTCTTTTAAACTAAACTAAGACCTTTTAAGATTTGTATCCTCTACGCGGCCCCAGCCACTATGCAACAATCTCTCCTTGACCGGATGCCCACCAATCCCATCTTTAATCCCGATGGGAATGACGATATCGCCCACCGTTCCATTTGGTTCGGGGAAACTACCAACCTGATGCAGCTGAACGACGTTCGCTACCCTTGGGCGGTGGGACTGTACCAACAGATGCGCGAAAACTTTTGGATTCCCCAGAAGCTGGACATTACCCAGGATGTCACCGACTACCACAACCTGACAGATTCAGAACGCCGCGCCTTTGACGGGATCCTCAGCTACCTCACATTCCTTGATTCTGTCCAAACCTGTAATCTTCCTCACATCAAAAGCTCGATTACGGCCCCAGAGATTAGCCTGTGCATCGCCGAGCAGATCTCCCAGGAGGGGATGCACAACCAGTCCTATCAATACATGATTGAGACGATTATCCCTAGCGATCGCCGCAGTGCCGTCTATGATTTTTGGCGTACGGATAAAGTCTTACGCGATCGCTGTGAGTACATTGCCAGCAACTACCAACGCTACATTGACAACCCCACCCCAGAAAATTACTTCACAACCCTCGTCGCCGACTATTTGCTAGAAGGGCTGTATTTTTACAATGGTTTTGTGTTCTTCTATAACCTTGCCTCGCGGATGTTGATGCCCGGTTCTGCGGATATCTTTAAGATGATTAACCGGGACGAACTCAGCCACGTGCGCCTATTCCAAAAACTGATCCCAGAGGCCATGGCCACCTTTGATCACTCTGTCGATCACATCTATGAAATGGTGGAACGGGCTGTACAGTACGAATGCCAATGGACAAACCACATTGTCGGCAACGATATCCTCGGCATTACAGAACAAAGCACCGAGATTTACACCAAGTATTTAGCGAATATTCGTCTTCAAGCTATCGGCCTCGAACCGTTGTACAAAGGGGATCAATACAAGAAAAGCCCCTACCGTCACCTCGAACGATTCTCAGACACAAAAAAAGAAGGCAACACCAAAGCCAACTTCTTTGAGGCCGGGGTGACCAGCTACGTGATGTCATCGGGAATTACGGGTTGGGATGAATTTTAAACAGACACTGGGGGCGATAATGCAGCAAAAAATCTGTAGTTTGTTGTACTGTTTTTCGTCCCTTATTCTGCCCGCAGTCGCAATGAGCTAAAATTAGCGTTGCATATCCGTTCAGTTTGAGGAGGAGAGGACTATTCCTGAACCGCTAAATCTGACTGTAAGTTTGAGAGGAACTTACGAAGTCATTGACAACAAATATCAAATTTTCCGCTTAACTGGGTTATTGGATGCTTTTTCCGAGCCTGTGTTTAGTACAGCCATCAAAAACCGCATTAATGAAGGCCCCCACGATATTATCCTCTCCCTAGCCCAAATTGATTTTGTGGATAGTTCTGGTATCGGTGCCCTGGTGCAGTTGGTAAAACACACCCAAAATGCTGGGGGAACGATGCAGGTGGTAACCAATCCACGGGTGACCCAAACGGTGAAGTTGGTTCGCCTAGAGAAGTTTTTGTCTCTACGGAACTCCATTGATGAGGCGATCGCCCACCTAGACGAGAAAAAATAGGGACGAGAAAACCATTGTTTGTCCCTGACATTACCGCTGATCAGCTCCGACAATTATCCCCCGCGTCCTTAGCCTATGTGGGGGATGCTGTTTATGAACTCTACAGCCGCTGTTATTTTTTGTTGCCCCCCTGTCGCATCGCGGATTACCACGGTAAGGTGGTGGCGGAGGTGCGGGCAGAAACCCAAGCCCAATATTTAACTCTCCTGGAACCCCATTTAAGCGAGCTAGAACGGGACATTGTTCGCCGGGGGCGCAATGCAGCCACCGGAAAACCAAGGCGTCTGAGCTTAGCTATTTATCGGCAGGCTACGGGCTTTGAAGCCCTAGTCGGATATCTCTATCTCACAAACCCGCAGCGTTTGGCCGAATTATTTACCTGTTTACCCCAAGAACGGTCTGGGGTCTGATATGATCGACTCTCTTTTGTGTTTCGTTGGGGCTTTTTCCCCCAGGGAGCGCTCCGCCTGAGGTAAGACAAAAATATGTTTGTGTTGATTTAAGGGTTGGCTGAAAAAGGTGATTTTGTTGACTTTAAATAACCAGAGTCATACTCTAGGCGATCGCCCCAGCCCCTGCAACTGATTTTCCTTGACAAGTTAATACATCTGAACGACCAAAGACTGATTTTTTATGAACAAGCCACATCGATCCGATTCGGGTAAAAAATACGGTAGAGCTGCTGGGGGAAGAGACCGCAAGCCGAGCAAAAAGTATGGAAAAGCTTCTTCCTTTGATCGGGATCGACGTTCTGATCGCCGCGAAGATGGCGGTAAATTTGAACGGGGCGATCGCCCAGCCCCCCGTCGCAAGGGTCAATTTTCCCGACGAGACGAAGGAGGAGAGCGCTCCTTTAAACGTTTTGATAAACGCAGCAGCCAAGGTGCGGGCCCGAATAAAAGACGCCCCATTACAGACCGTCCCAAGCCCCAGCGCAGCCAAGGGTCAGAATTCATCCCCCAAGATGCGCCTGAACTCACGCCCCAAACCGCCCCAGAGGAAGTTACCGAAGCAGTCACTCCAGAAGAAGATAATGACTTGATCTACGGCAAACATGCGGTGTTATCAGTGCTGGAGAGCGAACGTCCCCTCAACCGAATTTGGGTCACCTCCCGCCTGCGCCACGCCAATCGTTTCCATACCCTCCTCCAGGCCGCCAAGAACCAAGGCACGGTGATCGACGAAGTGAGCATGTCCCGCCTAGACTATCTGACCAACCGGGGCGTCCACCAGGGCATCGCTGTGCAGACGGCTCCCTATGAATATATGGAGTTGCCGGATCTCATTGAGCAAGCGAAGGCCAAAACAGAATCCCCCGTGGTTGTGATTGCCGACGGCATCACCGATCCCCATAATTTGGGGGCGATTATTCGTACTGCCGAAGCGATTGGTGCCCAAGGGATGATTATTCCCCAACGGCGGGCGGTGGGGGTAACCTCAACGGTGATGAAGGTGGCCGCCGGTGCCCTTGAACATTTCCCGGTTGCGCGGGTGGTCAATCTTAGTCGGGCCATGGAAGAACTCAAGGAAGCTGGTTTCTGGATTTATGGCACTGCCGCCGGAACCAGTAAAGCCTTACACAATATCAAATTTGAAGGTGCGATAGGATTAGTTATCGGTTCGGAAGGACAAGGTCTTAGTTTGTTGACGCAAAAGCATTGTGATGAACTGGTTGCAATTCCGATGACCGGGAAAACCCCTAGCCTAAATGCTTCCGTCGCTGCGGCGATCGCCTTATATGAAGTGTACCGACAAAAGCTTGTACGCCAGGTGCAAATCACCCTCCCGGATACCCCCTAAGGCAGTATGCAAAGTGAGCGCTTTCGGGATAAAACAAGAGTTGTTGGTTTGGATCCAGACAAGCTATCTTCAACAACAAGTATTTTTCCAGTAGACCCATACCTCAAACTTCACCACCACAGGGACAGATATGAAAGAACTTTTGCTCAAGCTCTTCGAGACCATTGGTCGTGCCTATTGGCTTGAAATTACCACTGAGCAACCGGAGTGTACCTACTACTTTGGTCCTTACCTCAGTCGCAAAGAGGCGATCGCCGCCCAGCCCGGTTTCCTCGAAGACCTTACCAACGAAGGCGCCCAGAACATCAACGTAAACCTACAGCGGTGTCGTACCCCCAAAGAGCTCACCATTTTTGATGACTCTGGGTCAAAAAAAACCCTGATGCCCATCTTTAGCTTTAGCCACTAGCTTCTGAATTATTCCCCCTGGTAATCCCCATTTTCTGTGTGTGCCCCGGCGCTATTCATAATGGGGATTTTTGTCGTGGTTGCGAAGCCGCTTCCCTGAAACCAGGACGCCACAGGGGTAGAAGTCTTGTGATATCTTCATTAGGGAACAAAATCTATATTCTGTCCATTTCCTAGCAAGTGTTCGAGGCAAAATAGCGTGTCGTTAAATTTTCAAGAAATCATCGCCACCCTCAATCAATTTTGGCGGGATCGTGGTTGTCTAATTGCCCAGCCCTACGACACCGAAAAAGGGGCCGGCACTATGAACCATCACACTTTTTTGCGGGCGATTGGCCCTGAACCTTGGTCCGTTGCCTATGTCGAACCTTGCCGTCGCCCTACCGATGGCCGCTACGGTGAAAACCCCAACCGGGTACAGCATTATTTCCAGTACCAGGTGATCATCAAACCGTCACCGGACAACATTCAAGAAATCTATTTAGACTCCCTCAAAGCCCTAGGGATTCAGCCGGAAGACCACGATATCCGCTTTGTAGAAGATAACTGGGAGTCGCCGACCCTCGGTGCCTGGGGTGTGGGCTGGGAAGTGTGGCTTGATGGCATGGAAATCACCCAATTTACCTACTTTCAACAATGTGGTGGCCTTGACTGCCGCCCGGTTTGTATTGAAATTACCTACGGCCTAGAACGCCTGGCAATGTACCTCCAGGAAGTGGACGCGATCACCAAGATCCGCTGGAATGAGACCACCAGCTACGGAGATATTTTCCTGCAAAGTGAAATTGAGCAATGCACCTACAATTTTGAAGCGTCTAATCCGGAAATGTTGTTTCAGCTATTTTCGCTCTACGAAGCAGAAGCTCAACAACTCATTGAGAAAGGGTTGGTGATGCCGAGCCTTGATTATGTGCTGAAATGTTCCCACACCTTTAATTTACTCGATGCGCGGGGGGTGATTGCCGTGGCCGAACGTACCCGCTACATTGGGCGGATTCGTCACATGGCCCGCCAGGTGGCCCACCTTTACCTTGCCCAACGGGAAGAATTGGGCTTTCCGTTACAAAAGGCGATCGCCTAAGCTGGAGATAGACTCCGCCGACGAATTGAGGTATTGCGATGCGTACTTCCCTAGGGGCCATTGCCGAGCACATTGCGGCAACCACTGGCCAACCGTTTACCCTCGAACAGCAGCGTTCCGTGGGGGGCGGCTGTATTAATCAGGGCTACTGTTTGGCAGGCTCTGGCCAGCGGTATTTTGTGAAGCTCAATCGCCCGAATCAGACGGCAATGTTCGCCGCAGAAGCCTTGGCCCTCCAGCAAATGGGCGCAACCCAAACTATCCGTGTTCCAAAGCCCATCTGTTGGGGGGAAACCGAGAGTAATAGTTATATCGTCCTGGAATGGATCGACCTCGGTGGTGGTAGTGGTGATGCTTGGCAAGCCATGGGCCACCACCTCGCAGAACTTCACCGTCGGGGTACGGCGGAAAAATTTGGCTGGGATCGCCCCAACACCATTGGTTCTACGCCCCAAATGAATGACTGGCAAAGCAATTGGGCTGAATTTTGGGCGGAACAACGCCTTGGCTATCAACTGCGTCTTGCGAGGCGAAAAGGGGGCGATTTTCCGGAGCCACAGCGGATCATTGAAGGAGTACGAAGAATTTTGCGGGATCATCAGCCCCAACCCTCCCTCGTCCACGGGGATCTTTGGTCAGGGAATGCCGCAGTGACCGACCAGGGGGAACCAATTATTTTTGACCCAGCGGCCTACTACGGCGATCGCGAAGTAGATATTGCGATGACAGAGCTATTTGGTGGCTTTCCGGGACGTTTTTACCAGGGCTATAACGAGGCTTGGCCCCTGGATTCTGGCTATGGCGATCGCCGCGATTTATACAACCTCTATCACGTGCTCAATCACTTCAATTTATTTGGTGGGGGCTATGGCAACCAAGCCAAGCGAATTATTCAGCAGCTTTTTTAAGAGTGTTTTTAAGGTTGTCCCAAACCCTGAGATCGGTGGGTTCGTCAATGTCCTGGAGTATTGGCAGTAAGGCAAGGCTTAGATTTAACTGCTGGCAGCGGGCCTCGGTTTCCGAGAAAACTTGAGCTGTACCCCAGGGCATTTTTGTAAAGAGAGCAGCAATATTTTGGCGCAGACCAATCAGATAATAACCACCGTCTACTGCTGGGCCAAGGACAACTTCAGCCGCATCGAGTTTATCAAAGGCCGCTGCGAGAATTTCATCGGTAATGCTTGGGCAGTCGATACCAATCACCACGGTTTTGTCATAACCTTGTTGTTCACTGGTTTGAAAAGCATGAATCAGGCGATCGCCTAAATCTTGGCCCTGTTGCGCTTGATAATGCCACTGTTCCCCCAGCCAGGCCGCCATTTGGGGCATTGTAGCGCCGGAAAAGTAAATCGAAATATCGATATTTTTCAAAACTTCTACGGTTTTCAGAGTATCTTCCGTCAGGTGGCGTTGTAGTGTTGCGGCCCCCTCCGCCCCTAAAGCAGGAATTAAACGGGTTTTTGTCTGGCCCGGCACCGGGTAGCGGGTGAAAATAATGAGATGAGCTGCTTTGTGACACATTACTGATAAACGGGGTGTTGCCCATAGAACGGTACAACCGCGCCCCAAGGCCCCTGGGGGTTTGCTTGCCATTGGGATTGGGCAAGGCTTAAAACTTCAGTCACAGTATCACCAATCGTTTCTGGGGGATCGATCACCTGCAAATCAGGAAAATTGCCCTGACAATCTGCCCAAGCCGTGGGGGTAAATAACTGATCCGGCACGAGGGCGATCGCCCCTGTCGCAGTGATTTGATAAATGGCCCCAAAGACTGCGCCCCGTCGCGCTGGCAAAGCCACAGCCACCGTTTGACCCAGACAATTTTCTCGGTTCCGAAAAGCGCACCCCGTCGTGGATCGCTGTGCGATCGCCGCTAAGGTCGAGATGCCATAGAGGGGAATGTTTAACTGTTGGGCGAGGGTGCGGGCCGTGACAACGCCTAACCGAGTGCCCGTAAAGCCACCAGGCCCCTTTGCCACCCCTAAAAAGGCGATGTCTTGCCAAGCATGGGGCTGGATAAACTCCTGGAGATAGCAATGGAGTTGGGCCGATAGATCCCGTCCCAGTTCCCACAGGGCCGTGCGTTGTTCCCCTGTGACCAAGTTCCGTAAACTCAGCCCTAACTGGGGGGTTGTGGTGTGGAGTGCTAAACCCAAGGTGGGCTCCGGTGCGATCGCCATAGATGTCTGCAAATTGCCACAAATAACAGGCCTTTCATTCTAGGCGATCGCCTGCCGATTACCCAACGGTAGCCCCATAAATTTAGCCTTAGGGATTAGGAATTTTGGCCATTTAAGCTATGATAGAAAATGCTGTCTTTATATAGAATTTTTAGACTAAATTTCATGGCCAAGAAATCAATGATTGAGCGCGACAAGAAACGTGCTCGCATGGTGGCAAAATACGCCGCAAAAAGAGCTGCCCTTAAGGAAGCTTTTAACAACGCAGCTGATCCCCTCGAAAAACTCGAAATCCACCGCAAAATCCAGAATCTTCCCCGCAACAGCTCTCCGACCCGGATGCGCAACCGTTGCCAAATTACTGGCAGACCCCGCAGCTACTACCGCGACTTTGGTCTGTGCCGTAACGTCCTCCGGGATTGGGCTCACCAAGGCTTGCTCCCCGGCGTGGTTAAATCCAGTTGGTAACGACTGGCTTCTACCCCAATGGTTGAGGCAATCAATCCATTATTTTTTTAATATTTTTGCCAAGGTAGAGTCCCGCTCTACCTTTTTTGATGGCTACTTTTGATCGCCAGGGGAGGAGAGAAGGCAATTTGTAAAAAGCATCAGGCAACACCTCCCCTCAAGAAATTCTTTCGTTACACTAGAGTCGTCTTTGGGTGTTTTTTTGTATTGATTAAAACCTCATTGGAGTTATCGTAGGCGATCGCCATGTCTGAATCCGAAAAAGAAAAATTTTTATTCCCCATTGAGAGCTACCGAGGCGACTTCAAAATGGAGAAAGTCCTCTTTAATGCCAACCTCCAGGAGTTTGCCCAGCGGGTGAATTTTATCTGCAACCTAGAAACGAACGGCAAAATTTCATCACAACAAGCCTATCAAGAAATAAAAAACCTTTGGAAAACCCTTAAAAGTACCCGCAAAAGCCTTGAACTCCCCGACGAGGAGAACAAAGCCTAATCTTTTTTGGGAATAATATTGGTGATCTTTTCGCTACTTTTCCACCAGCCAGAGGGGTAAACTTTGGCTTGGATTTACTGCTAAACCTTGAATATTAGCCTGGGCAAAAACATATTCTTTCCCTTGCCAAATGGGGATATAGGGCACATCCGCCACCATTTGTTCCTGGATTTGCGTGAAAATTTCGAGGCGTTTTGTTGGGTCAGTTTCTGTCCGTTGGGCATCAATTAATTGGTTCATCGCTTCATTCCAATAAAAAGACCCTTGGTTTTGCGCGCCCCCCGATTCACAGCCCGTTTCTGGCGATCCCACCTCACAATTCAAAAGGGGATGAATGTAATTATCCGCATCTAAAAAGTCCGGGTACCAGTTCCCCAGGGCTGCCGGATAAATCCCCTGGGCAATATTTTGAAAAAAGGTCGCCCCTTCCACACTGCTGGGTTCAAATTGCAACAAGCCCTCCAGTTCACGGTTGGCATACTCCCTTAGGGTTGTGGCGATAATGCCACGGGTGGTGGAGCCGGACGGATACCACAGGGGAATTACAGCCGGATTTTCTGGGGTAAAGCCCGCTTCGGTGAGGAGGGTTTTGGCCTGTTCAATGTTGGCATCACCATAGGCGCTTTGGAATAGCGGTTGTGATGCTGGAAAAGAAGTCGGAATCAAACTATAGAGGGGATCAGCCTGGCCATTGAGTACCCGTTCGTTGATCAGGTTGCGGTCGAGGAGAGCGGCGATCGCCTGGCGGACTTCGAGCTGATCGAGGGGGGCTTGGTTACGGTTTAGCACCATAAAATTCACCGCTGTCCCCTCTGCTTCTAGGGCTTGAATTTCGCCGCTTTCTGCCTCCCGTAGGAGATTACTCACCTGTTCCGGCTCCAGGGATTGGTAGGCGATATCCACGGCCCCCGTCTGGAGCGCATTAAATAAATTGGCAGCATTACTATTAAAAATTTGGATATCAACTCCGGCATTCTTCGCTGTCTCGCCCCAGTAATCGTCATTACGGTCGAGGGTAATGGTGTCGCTCGTAAAAGCCGTTAGCTTGTAGGGGCCAGTGCCCACCAGTTGACTGGGGTTAAAGGCACCTTCGCCGATTTCGTAGGCCGCGGGGGAAACAGCACTAGCCCCAGCAAAAGCCAATAATGCAGGAAACGCAGCAAAGGGTTGCTTGAGGGTAATGGTGAGTTCATATTCCCCGGTCGCTTCGATATTCTCGATGATGTCCCCCAGTAAAAAGGAGGGTTTGCCTTTGTTTTCCATGAAGCGATCTAAAGAAAATTTCATCGCCGCCGCGTTAAAGGGTTCGCCATCATGGAAAGTGACGCCCTCCCGCAGGGGAATTGTATAGGTGAGGCCATCGTCGCTAATGGCGGGCAGAGCTGCGGCCAGGAGGGGTTTGATCTCCGTGGTCCCGATTTCGTAGGTGTAGAGACTTTCGGTGACGTTGTAGATGATATTTAAACCGGCAATTTCGTAGCTATCGGCGGGATCGATGGTGCGGGGTTTGGCGGTGGTGCCCAGGGCCAGACGATTATTGACATCGGCGCTAATGGTCGTCGTTTCGCTGTTGGGAGTGGTGCCGTTGGGATTGGGATTACAGCTCACCAGAAGGGAACCAAAACAAAGGGCGATCGCCGCTGCGGAATAAAATTGCCGGGAATGGATCATAGTGCTTTTGGACAACAGGACTAGGTGGACTTGATCATAGCGGGATTTGACCCCGAATATTGTTGGGCAGACCGGGTTTGGGGATCGAGGACTTGGTTCAGCTTGCCACTGCGGTAGCCCTCTAGGTCTAGGGTGACGTACAGAAACCCATAGCCTTGGAACGTTTTGACCAGGGCATCGAGATCTACCTGGACGACGAAATCGCGAATTTGTTCGGGAGGCAACTCAATGCGAGCCGTGTCACCCTGGGAACGGACCCGCAGCGATCGCCAGCCCAAACGCCGTAGATAAACTTCACAACGACCGACCCGCTGGAGTTTTTCGGTGGTGATCAGTTCACCATAGGGAAACCGGGAACTGAGACAGGGTTGCGCGGGCTTATCCCACCAGGGCAATCCCAACTGTTTGGAAATTTCCCGCACTTCTAATTTGGCGATCCCCACCTCCGCTAAAGGCGATCGCGCCCCCCGTTCCTTCGCCGCTTGAATTCCGGGGCGATAATCCTGGAGGTCATCGGCATTGACCCCGTCAATCACGTAGGGATAGCCCCGTTCTAGGGCCAGGGGTTTGAGGGTGTCGTGGAGTTCGCTTTTGCAAAAATAGCAGCGGTTGGCCGGATTACTGACGTAATTGGGGTTGTCCATTTCGTGGGTTTCCACCTGTTCGTGGACAATGCCAATGGTTTTCGCCTGGGCGATCGCCGCTTCGAGTTCTTCCGGTAATAGGGATGGCGAAACGGCAGTCACCGCCACGGCGCGATCGCCCAAAACATCGTGGGCTACCTTGGCCACCAAAGTGCTGTCAATGCCCCCAGAATAAGCAATTAAAGCCCGTTCCGTTGCCTCGAAAAAATGTTGCAGTGCCGTGAGTTTTTCTTGCCAAGCCATGGATCGCCGCGTTCACTGAAGGTTTAGCCTGGGATCTTAACAGATTGCTCTGGTGCTTTTGGCCCCAAGGCGATCGCCATCTCCCTAGCCACCATAGACTTGATCAATCTCGGCCTCGATTTCCCGCACCATCTCCAGAGGAAGGCCCAACTGCCCCAGGAGTTGCTGGTAGACAATGCTCTCTAGTTCATTGACCCCATTGGCTCGAATGACCTCATAACTGAGCTTTAGGGCGGTAATTTTCTCGTTTTCCGTGGTTAGGGTATCTGTCAACTGCTCTAGGGGCAGATTGCTCGCCAGATAATTTTCCAGTTCCCCTTGCAGTTGCGCCTGGTGCTGACTGTCGTTGGTAAATTGCTCACTCAGGCGACTGAGGATCACCTGTTTCTGCTCTGGGGCAAAGTTGCCATCGGCCCAGGCCATACTCGCGGCGATGCGAATCAGGTTCATTTGCTCCGGGGTGACGGTGGGCGCTTCCCCTAGATAAACCTCAATCACTTTGGGGTCGTTTTGTACCTGATTCATGTTGCCTTCACAGAGTACAGAACCCTGGTGCAGTACCGTTACTTGCCGGGCAATCTGGCGCACAAACTCCATATCATGTTCGATCACGATCAGGGAATGGCTTTCGGCGAGGGCGAGGAGTAAATTACCGACATTTTCCGTTTCCTCATCGGTCAAGCCCGCCACAGGTTCATCCACCAGCAACAGATCCGGGGACTGAGCCACGAGCATACCAATTTCTAAGCGCTGTTTTTCGCCATGGGCTAGCCAGGCCGCTTGGATATCGGCTTTTTCGGTGAGGCCAATGGTTTCTAAAAGACTTAGGGTTTGGGTTCTTTCCGTGGCCTTGGTTCCCCCAAAAAGAGTAGGTAAAACGTTTTTGTGGCGATTACAGGCGAGGTCTAGGTTTTCGCGTACCGTTAAATTTTGGTAGACCCGAGGCGTTTGAAATTTGCGACCAATGCCGAGGCGGGCCACTTTATGTTCTGGGAGACCGCTGATGGTTTTGCCTTTAAATTTGACTTTGCCTGTGGTGGGTTTAACCTTGCCGGTGATTACATCTAAAAACGTAGTTTTCCCCGCACCATTGGGGCCAATGATCACCCGTAGCTCCCCTTTACCCATGCGGAAGGTGAGGTTATTGAGGGCTTTAAAGCCATCGAAGTTAACGGTCAAATTCTCAATTTCCAAGATATTTTCCATGGCCTCGCCCTACTCCTTTGTCACTAATTGGTCTTCTTGGATATTTTGCACATCGGGATCGTCGGCGATCGCCGGATAACTCACTGGCTGGCCGATCCCCAACAGACGGGCCACCTTGACCCAGAGAACGTCCCGCACCCAGCCCACAATGCCGTCCGGGAGCACCGTCACCACGATTAAAAACAGCGCCCCTTGGAAAAACAGCCAAATTTCTGGGAAGCTTTCACTCAAATAAATGCGGGCAAAATTGACCAAAATCGTGCCAATAATTGCGCCGATCAGGGTCGCCCGGCCTCCCACTGCCACGGAGATCACCATCTCAATGGAAAAGGCCACTTCCATGTAGTTCGGCGTGATAATCCCACTTTGCACCGTATAAAGGGCGCCGGAAATTCCGGCGATCGCCCCGGCGATCGCAAAAACAACTACCTTAAACCAGGTGGGATCGTAGCCCGTAAACCGCACCCGCGTTTCATCATCCCGAATAGCGATCAACATCCGGCCAAAGCGACCACTCGTCAGCCAGCGACAAAGGAGATAAACCAACAGCAAGGCGACAATCGTTGTTTCATAAAACAGCAACTGAATCCCTGAATCCCCAACCCGCTGCCCCAGAAAAACAGCGGTATCTGTCTTGAGACCATTGGTGCCGTTGATCAGTTTTTGCTGACCATTGAAAAAATTGAAAAAGACCAACAGCGCCGCCTGGGTGATGATCGAAAAATAAACCCCCTTAATGCGATTGCGAAAGACGAGATAACCCAAAATCCCCGCAACGATCCCCGGCACAAGCACCATGGCAAGCAGAGTCAGGGGTAGCGAGTAAAAAGGCTGCCAAAAGAGGGGTAATTTTTCGACGCCATAGAGCATAAAAAATTCGGGAATGGCACCATCAGGCAGTTGCAAACTGAGGTGCATCGCCAGGGCGTAGCCACCGAGGGCAAAGAAAATCCCTTGGCCAAGACTGAGCAAGCCAGTGTAGCCCCAAATGAGGTCGATCCCCAGGGCGACGATCGCCATGGAGAGAAAACGCCCCACGAGTTTGAGGCGAAATTCCGGCAAAATCAAGGGCAAGATGACCATCGTAATGATCACCAGAGCAAGGATGATTGCTCCCTCAATGAGAAGTTTGGTGCGCTGTTGTTTGCGCTGGTCACGTCGGGTTAAACCTACATTCATGGTGCTGTTTATGGGCTGGGCTATCGGAACAAGGGCTTATAGTTCTGCGGTTCTGCCTTTCGGCGGGAAGAGACCCGCAGGCCGGAATTGGAGGAAGCCGATAATAATCACAAAGGTCATCACCTTTGCCATACTGGTGGTGGCAAAAAAAGTGGCCAAATCCAAGAGAAATTGTGGGGCTTGGAGAGAGGTAAAAACGGTAACAAATGTGCCAGAACCGATGAGATAGTTGATAATCCCCAAACCGAGGGCCGCCAAAATGGTGCCGAGCAAATTACCAACGCCCCCCACCACGACCACCATAAAGGCATCGACGATGTAGTTTTGGCCGGTATTTGGCCCGACGGAACCCAACAGGGCGATCGCCACCCCGGCAATGCCTGCTAAACCCGACCCCAGGGCAAAGGTCAAAGCATCAACGCGGGCGGTAGGAATTCCTAAACAGGAACTCATTTCGCGGTTTTGGGTAACGGCACGGATCCGGAGGCCCCAGTTGGATTTGTTCAAAAACCAGTACATCGCCCCCAGACAGATCAGGGTCAAGACGATGATAAAAATGCGGCTGTAGGGCAGTTGGGCGGAACCCAGGGAAAGTCCCCCCTGGAGCCATTGCGGCGCAGTCACATCCACATTTCGGGCACTAAACCACGGCTTTGTGAGGGCGTCATTTTTCGTCAGATTGACCCCGAAAATCACCCCAAAACCAAGGGCAAAGGCGGCAACCACGTTTAATTTATCCAGCCACATTTTTAGGGCCACGGATTGGATCTTGGCGAGATTTAAGGCTTGGAGCACGGCCCAGCGGATCACATCTTTAAGGAGAAAGGCAATGACCCCGAAGGCGATCGCCCAGTTCACGCTCCGGACAAACTGCTGCAAAATCAGGCTGACCCCCCAGGTGGCCAAGAGGGTTTCTAGGGGACGGCCATAGAGGTAACGGATTACGCCCCGCTCCAGGCCAAAGCCCACTGCGGCGGCGACAAAAAAAGCCAGGGGAATCGCAAAGATAATGTAGAGATTAAAAAAAGGTTCCCCGAACCCCCGGAATACATTTTGGACCACGAAGGTTGTGTAGGCGCCCAGCATCATTAATTCGCCGTGGGCCAGGTTGATCACCCCCATCAAACCAAAGGCGATCGCCAAACCCAAGGCCGAAACCAAAAGCACAGAGCCAATGCTGACTCCGTTAAAAATACCGATTAGAAGTTCTGTCACAGGGCAAACCCACCACAATACGCGCAATAAAACCGCGAGAAAGCCGGATTCTGTAGGGCGGAATCCCAGCTTTCCCGGAAAACATCTGGGTTTTAGGCCCTAGATGGCATATTTTTCACCCTTTGTGGGGTCGCTCCAGTCACAGGCAAATCCTTTGGTGGATTCAACATACTGGTTCCAGGCTTGGGGGGCGATGGGGCCGTCGGTTTCCCAGACGATATCGAACATCCCGTCTTCCCGTACCTGACCGATGCGCACGGTCTTTGAGAGGTGGTGGTTAACATTCATCGTCACCGGGCCTTCGGGAGCCGCAAATTCTTGACCAATGGCGGCACTCCGTACAGCTTCGAGGTCATAGGCATCGGTCGCTCCATTGGCGATCGCCGCTTCTACCGCCTGCTTCCAGATGTAGACCATGATGTAGGCCGCTTCCATGGGGTCATTGGTCACCCGATCTTCACCGTACTCCGCTTTAAAGTCTGCCACCCACTTTTCATTTTCGGGGGTTTCTACGGTTTGGAAGTAGTTCCAAGACGCATAGTGACCCGTGAGATATTCGGGGCCAATCTGACGGACTTCTTCTTCGGCGATCGACACCGACATGACCGGATATTGCTCCGGGGTGAGGCCCGCATCACGAATTTGCTTAAAGAACGCAACGTTACTGTCACCGTTTAAGCTGTTGAAAATCACGCCACCGTTGGGAAGCGCTGCTTTGATTTTGGTGATAATCGGCGTCACTTCAGTATTACCGAGGGGGAGATAGTCTTCGCCGACCGTGGTGCCACCTTTGGCTTCTAACTGGGCTTTGATAATGGTGTTCGCGGTTCTGGGGAATACATAGTCAGAACCGACGAGGAAAAATTCTGTGCCCTTATTTTCGAGGAGCCAATCCACGGCGGGCTCGATTTGTTGGTTCGGGGCGGCCCCAGTGTAGAAGATATTCTTCGAGCATTCCTGGCCTTCGTACTGGACAGGGTAGAACAGCATGTGGTCTTTTGCTTCAAAGACATCTTTAACCGCTTTTCGGCTGGCGGAAGTCCAGCAGCCAAAGACGACGGCGACACCATCTTGATCAATGAGTTTTTCGGCTTTTTCTTTGAAGACATCCCAGTCGGAGGCACCATCTTCGACGATGGCTTCAATTTGTTTGCCATCGATGCCACCGGCGGCATTAATTTCTTTGATGGCGAGTTGTTCGGCTTCGACCACGGTGGTTTCACTAATGGCCATGGTGCCACTGAGGGAGTGGAGAATGCCAACTTTGATCGTGTCACCACTGGGGGTTGAGGTTGTGCTGCCACTATCGGGGGTATCAGGGGTTTCTGTGGGTTGGCCGCAGGCTTTGAGGAGAATACTGGAACCGAGGGCGGCGGAACTGTAGAGAATAAATTTACGTCTTCCGAGATTACTCATGGTTAATGCGATTTTCTCAAGGGGCTTTGGGATAGTGTGTGGGAGGAAAGAAGCTTAAAAGTTTAAGTCGTGTTTAAGCTTTGCAGTGTAAAAGTCCCGCCCCTAAAAAAATGTGACACTTGATACAAAGTGCCGATGCGCTTGATTCAAGGGTTTGTTAATGGAGAAGAATTAATTTAACTTTACATTAAAGAAAATGGACTGCTTGCCCCTGCTCGGTCAACAGATAGCCCTGAAGAGGCGATCGCCTAACTGGAGAATGTCATCCCGCCGGGGAATTTGCGCCAGCCAATCAGGGGGAATATTGTCGAGGCCGTAGTGAAGTCCGGCCAACCCCCCGGCGATCGCCGCTGTGGTGTCAGTGTCATCCCCCAAATTCACCGCCGCGAGCACCGTATCCTGATAGTTATCATGGTTTAAACAACACCAGAGGGCGGCTTCGAGGGCATGGACGACATAACCGCTCGATTGAAGCTCATGGATGGGCAATGTTGCTAAATTTTCGTCAAAAATACGCTGGTAGTGGCTGAGTTCCGGCTTGTAGATGGAATCGCGATAAAACTCTTCGGCCCGTTGTATCCCTTGCTGGTAGGCAGTTTCAATACTTTTTCCGTGTAACAGTTCCAGGGCAATGGAAATATACATGCCGCAGGCAATGAGGGAACGGGGATGACGGTGGGTCAGGTAGGAAATGTTGTGGACGAGATCCAAAAGATCGGCATAGGGCAGTCGCTCACCACAAAAGGCGAGGGGCAAAATACGCATCAAGGAGCCGTTGCCATTACTCCGCTCCCCGATCCCACCCGCTTCCAGGGGATTGATACCCGCTAAAATTTGATGAATTGCGGCGGCAGTCGTGTTGCCCACATCAAAGGTTTCGCCGTGGGGTGTCCAGTAAGCTTCCTTGAGCCAAAGACCCATCTTACGGCCCAGATGTTCGGGGAGTTCTTCGCCCAGACCCACTTCGGCGATCGCCTCAGCCAGACAAAAAGTGAGGGAACTATCATCTGACCAAGTGCCGGGGGGTTGATTGTAAGTGCCATAGCCCCGCATCCTTGTCACAGGATCCCGCTGTCGGGTGCGGCGCTCAGAAAATTCCACAGGTACACCCAGGGCATCCCCCACACAAAGTCCCAATAGTCCCCCTTGAATCTGCGCTTGCGTAACCATCAATGATTACTCCCCTAAGTGATCAAATTGCTCAAACATATTGTGGATCAACTGTTGGGTTTTCGCTTCCAGTTTTTGCCAATCCACGGCCCCGGACGCCTCGAAAAGGGTTTCATCGATTTCCACGGCACAGCCATTTTCCACGAGGGCTCCGGTGGGATAGGCAACAAAACAGATCTGATAACAGAGATCCCAGATATTAACCGTCGTTTCGATGTGGTCTTTCTTGAGGCGCAAAACGTAGCCAGGGTAGGGGTCTTGAATATCTTCGTACTCCCCAGTCCAGGGGGAATCTTCTAATTGAGCACGGAAATTATCGACGACCCGAATAAAAGCTGGTTGGAGTAGCATTTCGGCCTGATTCCAGGCTTTGCGGGTTTTAAATTTTGGCTGCATAACTTAGAAATTCTCCCAAAAGATACAACGAACCACATAACACCCTAGTGTGGGGGGTGGCGATCGCCTGATCAAGGGCTTCAAATAAGGTTTCATGGGTTTGACAGGAGGCGAGGGCCGGACAAATCACCTGGGCCAACATTGCTAAACTCTGGGGATCGGCGCTGCTATGACCCCCCACTGGTACGAGATGCAAGTGATCCCCGTCTCGTAGGAGGGCTTCGAGGACATTTTGGTGATCCTTGGTGGAAAGCATTCCCATGACCCAAGTGACGGGTTGGGGGAGGGTGTCTACATATTTGCGTAATTCCGCCGCCGCCACACCATTGTGAGCGCCATCAATGAGGATTTTTTGCCCCTGCCATTGGTGCCATTCAATGCGGCCCGCCCAGCGAGTTTTCGCAAGGCCATCACGCAATTGTTGATCGGAAATTTGCCAACCTTGTTTGCGCAACGCATAGATAGTTTCAATGGCGATCGCCGAATTATGAAGTTGAATATCCCCTAAAAGCGGCAAAAAATATTCAAAATCACTGTATTTCGCTATCCTCCGCCTCTGTCCCTCTCCTGAAGGGGGATGAATGGCTTGGGCAGGCTGAATCCAGGTAGCAGGACAATTTAACTCACTAATTTTTTCACGAATCACTTTCGCCGCGATCTCTGGCACTTCCCCAATCACCGCCGGACAATCTTGTTTTAAAATGCCCGCTTTCTCCCCAGCAATTTTATCTAAACCATTACCTAAGCGCTGCCAGTGATCCATGCCGATGGAGGTAATGACAGAAACGAGGGGGCGATCGCAAACATTCGTCGAGTCCAAGCGTCCCCCCAAACCCACTTCAATCACCGCAATATCTACCTGTTCCTGGGCGAAATACAAAAATCCTGCCGCCGTAATCACCTCAAATTGGGTCGGTGTTTCTTGGTTGGGATCAATGGCTGCTTTCACCTGTTCCAAAACCGTCAGTAACTGCTCGGAAGGAATCGGCTGATTATTCAAACAAATCCGTTCTGTCCAGTCCACCAAATGGGGTGACGTAAACCGCCCGACCCGATAGCCTGCCGCCGCCAAAATAGAAGACAAATAGGCACAGACCGACCCTTTTCCATTGGTACCTGCCACATGGAGAATCGGTACTTGGCGCTCTGGATGACCAAGGTTCGCCAATAGTTGGGTAATGCGCGTTAAACCGAGGTTAATGCCAAACCGTTCAAAGGTTTCAAGGAGATTGGCGATCGCCACTTGGCTCATGATGAATATCAAAAATTTGGGACAATATCCCCAGACTATAATGGATTTGTGTATGGGAAATTCCCAGATCTGGATCAATTTTCTGGCGTTACTGCCTTCAAGCGTTTTAACAATTCTATTGATTGCGATCGCCTTTTTGAGGTTCTATGACCAAACCGACTTTGAATTCCTCGGACTCATCGCCAACCCCAGACAGTGGAGCAATGGACTCACCGTGGCAGCCGTCGTGGCTACATTGGCTAATTTCGGCGTTGAGTGGAACCGTCGAAATCGAGAAACAAACCGCCTGGCTGAAGAAGCACAACGAAGAGCTGAGGAGGGGCAACAAAGAGCTGAAGCAAGAGAACGCCAAATTGCGCGAGCTCAAATCGAAACTCGATGCCGTCTTGCGGAACTCCGCTACCAACTCGACCCAAGCGAAGCCAACCGACAAATCTTGATTAACACCTTGGCTGTTTTGGAAGAGTATGGAGAGATGTTTTAGAGCGAGACAGAAGTAACCCGGAGAAAATGCTAAGTCTTCCCCCGCAAAAGTCGCTGATAAATATCCATTGTTTGTTGGTAATTGATTTCAGGGGTGTAGTTTTGCTGGTAGGCTAAGCGAGCATTTTGTCCCATTGCTGCAATTTCGAGAGGATGTGTGCCAGCCCATTCTAAGCGTTCAACCCAGGCATCAATATCACTATGGGATACTAGGAAACCCGTTGTCTGATCCTTAACCAGTTCGGCGAGGGCACCTAAGTCAGAGACAATCGCAGCCCGACCGCAAGCAAAAGCTTCAATGACAACTCGCCCAAACGTTTCGTACCATTGCGAAGGAACGAGTACCGCAGTGGCATTTTGGACAGCGGCGATCACTTGTTCTTTGGTTTGCTGACCCAGAAAAGTGACGTTTGTTAAGCCACGCTCATGGACAAATGTCATTAGCTCCGCTTTCTGGGGGCCATCGCCAGCAATATTGAGTTGCCATTCAGGTTGATTCAGTTTTTCCCAAGCTTTCAGTAAAATCATCACCCCTTTTTCCGATGAAAGGCGACCGATAAAGAGAAAGGTTGGTCTTTTGGGCAATGCTGGAATTATTTGATTGGGTAAAGGATCTTCAGTAACGTTGGGTTTGACATAGAGGCGATCGCCGGGAATACCCATTTGAATTAGTTTGTTGGCGGCGAACTGGCTAGGGGTAATAAACGCATCAACATTTTTCTCCCAAGTTTTATGCCAGTGATTGACTGTGATCATATTCCAAACAGCTAAAGAACCAGGTAATGACCCTCGGTAGCAACGGTAAACAATGCCTCGCCAGGGATTTTTACCAATACAGACTTCACAAACTTGATTTTCTCGAAATAGAGAAGCATTAAGACAGCCTAGGCGAAAATTTCTCAAGTGTTGAACGGTAGGAATATTTAGGGATTGAGCGGCTTGATGGACAGAAGGAGAAAAAAGTGGGAAAAAGTTCTGAACGTGAAGAATATCAGGCTTTAAGTTCTTGAGTTTTGATTTCAAAGTCGTGGCCTGCTGAGGATTCCAGGCAGTAGTGAAAAAGAGCTGGAATTTATCAAAAAAACTAAATTGTTTAATGTGATCATTATCAGCTTCTAAATAAGTTACTTGATGACAAAAATCTCTTAGGATAGAAATTTCTGCTTGTGTCGAGGTATCTTCACCGCCGGTATATTGATAGCGGTTATGCAGCATCAAAATATGTAGTGACAAAGAGTTAAATTCATTTAAGTTCATAATTTATTGATTATGCTTTGTCTGAGTTCTTTTAAAGAAGCTATCAATAAGTAAAAAATCAAGATACTGATATGACCAAAGTAAAAGCTTTAAAGAAAAGAGGAATGTACCTTTAGTTGCTTTATATTTTTTTATAAAATAGAAGAAATTGCTCGGCAAATAATATTTTGATTTCTTATTCAAAAAAACTGACTTTATAGATTTGTTTTTGGGATTTTGTTTTAGATATTGATTCAGGCTTTTAGGAGGGTTTACTGTGTCCGCGAGAAAAACTTTTGCATCTCCTAAAATACAAGCTTGAAATCCTGAACGTGTAGCCTGCAAGACATATAAATCATCTCCTCTATAGTGGGGAAATCGCCTCTCATCAGGTAAACCAATGACAGAGCATAAATTTGAAGGAAAACCAACACAATATCCAGAAAGGCTATCGACAAAGGTAACTGTGTTAGGTTCTGCTGTTAGAGGAGTTCTATGTAAACAGCCAGTTTTAATTAGAATGTTTACTTTGTTGAGATAACAAGCTGCACCAACGATTGTATGTGAATGATTTTCTAAAAACTCAACTAGAGTATTGAGAGTATATTTTTGGGGTAAACAATCGTCATTTAACCAGATAATATAATCAGCTTTCTGAGCCAGAGCATATTCCATCCCCATTTTGATTGCTCCTGTCCACCAGAGATTCCCATCACCATACAAAATTGTGACAATAGGAAATTGAGCTTGGATGGCCTCGGCAGTACCATCAGTAGAACCATCATCGACAACAACCACTGAATATTGATCTAGGTCTCCGTTTTCCTGTAAATGTTTTAGGCAGGTGAGAGTAATCTCCTTGCGATTATGTACAGGGATGATGATATAGACAGCAGGAGGGGGGTCAGGTTGGTCTATTGATGCTTGAAAGTCTAGAGATTGTTGCATCGTTTGAAATATCTTAAAGTAGATTTTGGAAATGATACTGTTATCTTTTACTAGAGATTGTTCTTCTTATAGATTTAGGGTACCCACTATTGTCCGTGAAGTTTCTTTGGTGATTAGTTTTTGACGATCGCCTACTGTCTAAAGAACGCTTCGATATAGCCAAAGCTTACCTAGGCAATAACTTTGTAACGGAGAATTTGCTGTGGAATATTAAAAATTCAAAGAACGCTCTAGGACGTCTGCCAAGCGATAAGAACAATCCTTTGGCATATCGATACCTGTTTCAGCGATCGCCTGTAGTCTGGCTTTTTGGTAGGTTTTGAGTAAATAGTCGTCCGTGAGATATCGCTTAAGACTGGGGCTATCGGCTAGATAATCGGCAATATTTGATCGTTCCTGTTGAATGGTTCCCAACCAGCTTCTTGATCGAAGCTCTGGTTGATAATCCCATGTGAGGAGGTGATGGAGAATTAAACGTAGGCTACTTAAAAGGCGATCGCGTTCTCGTTTAGACAAGTCTCGAATCTCTTCTACTAAGTTTTCTAAATCGAGGGCACTGAACTGACCGTTTTCAAGCAATTCGGCCATGGTTTCGGCCCATTGACTAAAGTCTTGTTCATACAGGGTACTCATGGGTATTGCTGCCAATGGGTGGGTTTGTTGATTTCATTTTGATTATAGTAAGCTGCTGCGGAGATAGGAGGGCGATCGCCAATCACGGCCTTTATGATTTTAGTAGTGATTGAGAGTGAGATTTTTTCATCTCGGTGTACGCGATAAAACATAAAGGCGATCGCCTAATTATCTTCACAGGTTGGCACTATCTTCAACAGTATAGTTAGGCCTGTTACAATATTCTTACTCAGTAAGACGATGAGCCGATGAATACAGTGACGGTTTCCCACAAAGGTCAGGTTGTGATTCCGATTGAAATTCGCAAGCAACTGGGCATTAAGCCAGGTTGTAAGCTCTCATTTAGCTTGGATGGAGAGTCCATTCGCGTTGAACTGCAGCATCCCCAATGCCAGAGCAAGATAGACGAGGGATTTGGGATGTTGGTCTGTCCACCGACAACACCGAGGCGGCTCGATGATTTTGATATTGCCCAAGCCATGAGGGAACAACGTGATCGGGATTGATACGAATATTTTGGCTCGGTTCTATGTCAATGATCCCAACGACCCAGAAGCAGAACAGCAAAGAAGCCTCGCTTATAAAATTTTTACAGAATCAACTCGTTTGTTTGTGCCGCTCACTGTCATCCTAGAGTTGGAATGGGTGCTGCGAGCGTTTTATGGTTTCCAACGGGAAGATTTTGCCCGGGTCATTCGACATTTATTAGGATTAGAGCATGTGATCGTCGAGAGTTGGGAACGTGTTGATCTGGCTTTGCAGTGGCATTTACAAGGGCTGGATTTTGCTGATGCTCTCCATCTTGCGGCTAGTCGGGAGTGCCAGAGTTTTGTGAGCTTTGATGATAAACGTTTTGCGAAACGTGTCCAACGACTGGGTCTTCAGCCTTCTGTTGCGGTTCCAAAAAAACTTTGATCGTCGCTGTTTTCTGGTACTGACAGAGGCGATCGCCTACTATCGCTGTTAGCCTAAGATATTGCTTATTGTCTAAATCCCCCGACAAAACTCACCTTTCATTTATGCAGTAGTCTTTTGGTTGAGGATCTGTTGGTAGAGGTCGATGTAGCGTTGGGCTTGCAGTTCAATAGGATATTCTGTTTCGGCAATGCGGCGGCAATTTTGTGCCATTTTTCCCCTTAAGGTTTTGTCTTCGAGCAGTTGCACAATGCCATTGCAAAGGTCTTGGGGATCTTCGGGTTGGGCGAGATAACCAGTTACACCGGGACGCACTAAATCAGGCACGCCACCAATATCGAAGGAGACTAAAGGTGTACCGCAGGCCATTGCTTCTTGTAAAACGAGGGGTAAGTTATCGGCACGGGTCGGGCAAAGCAATAAATCAGCGGCATTATAAAAAATGGTTTTTAGGCGATCGCCTTCTACATAACCGAGGGAGATGGCAGGAATATCAATGTCTGCTAGAAATCCGGCGGATTGATTACCCAGGATTAGGAGTTGAATTTCTTGTTTGAGGGAAGTGGGAATCAGTTGGAGGGCTTTTTGAAGAAGATCGGAGCCTTTGCGGGGATCGTTGAGGTTCTGGGCCGCAAAAGCAAGAATATATTTATTCTGGGGTAAACCTAATACGGAGCGACATAGTTGCTGATCAAGTGGTTGAAAAATTGTAGTAGGAATACCGTTTGGAATCCAGTAAATTTGGGTTGTTTTATTCGCGATAAGAATGCTTTTTTCAGCCTGTTGTTTTAGCCATTGGCTGGGGGTGACAATTGTTAGATTTGATTTGTCATAAACCCACTTTTTTAGTCGCCATTCGAGTTGGGTATTATCGATTTTAACGGCAGGATAGGTACTTAAATTTGGGCAGGAACCACAACCAGATTGCCATTTTTCACAGGTAAAACTATAGGCACAGTGTCCGGTAAAGCTCCACATATCATGGAGGGTATAGACAGCGGGAATATTAGCTGTTAATTGGGACAGAGCCAGATAATTAAAGTATTCGCCGTGGAGGTTGTGGAGATTCAGAATGTCAGCGGTTTGGTAGAAGGGGTGTTTTTTGATCTGCCAGGTATCGGGAATGGTCAGGTAGTGGAGACCAAAGCTTGCGCCAATACGGGAAAGGGCTTTATTAACATAGCGACGTTTGCTGATCTGATTTACATGGCGATCGCCACTTTGTTTGTTACCGACTAAAATGCTGGAATCAATACCGACTCTTTGTAAGCCTTGGTGGAGTCGATAGGCGGCAATGGATGCCCCACCGGAAATATCACTACTGCTAATCTGGAGTACTTTTAACATCTGAGTGGGATTGTGATCTGAATCATTAAAAATAAATCAGTACTTATACCAGTTTTTCGTTGATTTCAGAGTATTGGGGGAATTTTTGGTCAGCGGACATCAGATAAGCGTCGTAAAAAATAGCAGTGGCAATGATCAGACGATCCTGGGGATCACGGTGATGTTCCGGCAAAGTGACTGCTATTTCGGCAATTTTGGGGGTAATCGGTAGCAATAGAATATCTGACCCACCAAGAGCTTTATCAAACCATGCTGTTTTCTTGTGTGGCAGTATGATGCGCTGATGGTGATCTAGCCAAGCGACCTCAAAGCAACTAATTGCACTAACTGCCAAGGGTTTAGGCTGTTCTAACAGTTGGACTCTTTTTGAGCCTAATCGGTCAAGGTTACCGTTAACCCACCACAGCCAAATGTGGGTATCCATCACAATCATTGCAGGATTTCCCAGTCGGTTTCAGGGACGCTATCAAAGGTGTCGTCAAGGATTTGTACTTGGCCAACGAGATCTGGGTGGGGTTTACGGACGGGTAAGCTAGAATCTGCGACATCATCAAGGACAAGAAAAATGCCTTCTATTTTTTTGTTAGGTGGTAATTTGGGGATATTCTTGATGTTTCCTGATGGGTCAGTTTCGAGAATAATATGTTGGGCTTTCATAGTAACATTCCTCTTTCATTAAGTATAACCAAAGCCTGTGACTTTATTAGATCGCCACTTCATCAGAAATATCACTGATATCAACTTGAAGAGTTTTTGTCGTTTTTTAAAGAATTAAAAGTATTAAAAATTAATTTATTGATTTTCCTTGAAACTTGATTGTTTTGGATATTGATTCCAAAGGGAGTAACAAAAGAATAATGCAGATTATTTTCTCGGTAGAATTTCGCAGTTTTTTTAGATGCAAGAAAGTAATCAAAAAGTCCTGAATTGTTTACATACTCATCCCATAAAACAAAGTGAATTAAAAAATTGAAGGCGAACTGATTAAGCTTTAAAAAAGCAATATTTGAAACGAGCGAAATATCACTTTTGGATGAAGGCGAAATTATCGTATTTTTACTTAATATGAAAAAGCCTCTGTATTTTAGGGATTTATTTTTGGAAAGAATAAAGCAATATTGATCAAATAAGGACAACAAAAATTCGAATTTCCTTTTAAATATAGAAAAAAAGTAATCTTTAGATATTTTATGAGAAAAAATTAACTCACGTATTTGTTGACTATTTTCTAATTTATTCGGTTCAAACTTTAATTGATTACAAAAAAATAGCTCGGATGCTTCCAGATTTTTGTAAACAAGCAATAATAATCTAAGTGATATTTTTCTTCCTCTTAATATAGATATACAGACTCTAATGAGAAACGTAAACCAAACAAGATAAAGATCATCTTGTCTATCTAAAAAAGTATTCTTCTTGTTTTCTGTAAGGGCTTCTAAATTCAAGTTTTCCAACGTATGTAAAAAATGAACATCGTTTAATATAGAAGATTCAATATAAACAGGAGGATGCCAGAATACATAATCAAAAATTGCATTGTTTTTTTTCTCTGCTGAAAACAATTTATGTAATCTTTGAAGTTGTTCACACGTTCCTATTACAGCAGCATCTATATCTGATATTCCAGGATACGAAATAGAACCAAAGTATCCATATTGATTGTTGTGAATACCGACATTTTTACACAAATACTCAAACTTACTTTTTGCTACTTGATAATCACTAAAAGTCAAATCTCTTGATAAATCATCAATAATTTTTAGACTAGCCATTATTTGAATTTTGTCTTGTTTCTTGTACGAATTTCTGGACTGAAGTGATTTCTAGGGTAGGAAAAAGTTCATAAGGAAATTTGGGAGACATTTTTTGTGCAAACCTTCGATATAGGTGGGGATTAGTAAAAAACTTTGGTGATATAGAAAATAGTCTAAATTGAAATGTGTTTAGGGCTTTCCCCCAATCTTGACGCATCATCGAGCATACTTCTAGTGCTTTATGTGCATTAGCGGAATATATATTTGATGCGTTTTCAATTGCCCATTTTTTTGTAGCACGCTTTCCTTGCAATTGAAAAACATAAGCAGGAATTAATAAAAAAGAGCCTACTAAACACTTCATTTCAAAAAGATTTATTTTTCCCTTTTGATATTTTTCATAATATTTTTCTATATTTGATAACGTGGTATCTAAATTTTTTTCTAAGCCCTGCTGAGTTGCTTCTAGGTCAACCTGTGCAGATATATGCTTTTCTCCCTGTAGACAAATTGAATTTTCCAGAACTATGAGAGGCATGTAAGACTCATCATAATTTTCTAGCTGATCTTTATAAATAATCCAGTGTCCATGATGCTGCAAAGGATCTATACGGCAAAATCTCATATCTACTCTATTGAGCCAAGATTCAATTTTACGAACTTCTCTAAATGTTTTTATGTCACTTCTTTTGACAATAATCAAATCATCTAAATCCGAAAAAGGTGTTTTAGTTTCGTCTACCCAGCTACCGTGAATATAAATATCAATATTCTCAAATTGATTATATTCAGAGAATATTTTATCTAATTGAATATTTTTTTTGTATATGATCTTAACTTGAAAGGTTTGCCTAGATTGCTGATTTAATTTTTGAAGATGCTTATCTTTACTTTCTGGGCTGTATTGATTTTTAAAAATAAACTTATCTTTGATTTTTTTGATGTTCCAAATAACAAATCCACCACGGGAAGGAACTATTTGAAGATTTTCGACCATTTTTCTTTGAGTTTGTTTGTCATTGATACTTTAGGATTGTGAAATAATTGATCGTATTCTTTATCTGGCATTAAAATTTTATTTTCTTGAATAGGGAACTTTAAATCTTGAGCAAAGATTTTGCTTTGGGGTTGAGACTTAGTATGTGTTGCATCTTCACGAAAACCCATATTCTCAATCAAGCTTTTACTGGGAACGATAGCTAAACCTGAGTTGATATGACGAGAGTAAGCCCATTGATAGTCCCATGTATCTATTTGTTTGTTGCGACAATCAAGAAACTGTCTCTCTCTTATTTTACCAAGACCTTCTCCTAAGAGATGTCTGATTTTTTTATCTTGGATAAGTTCATCTAGCTTATTCATGTCTAGATCAAACTCTTTCCATGCTCTTCGCCAACTAGCCCATCCCCAAATCCCACCAAAATGAGAAAAAAAGTAATCTTGTTTATGAGAATTCCATTCCTGTTGAGCATTATACCCACTAATCAACATGATTCTTGTATCATATTGATACTTGTTTAAATGATATTCACAAAATTTAAAGAAAGAAGAAGAAGGAAAACAATCATCTTCTAGAATGATTGCCTCTTCGACTTGCTCAAACACCCAAGTAATCCCACTAGAAACCCGCTCTCGACAACCTAAATTTATATCAGAATAATTACAAAAAACTTCACAGTCCCAATCTACTTGCTTAATAATATCCTGTGCTGCCTGACATTTTGCCTGTTCTTCTGAAGTTCTTGGCCCATCGGCGATCACAAAAAGTTGTTTTGGTTGTGCCTTCCGGATCTCATTAAACACAATCTGCGTCAGATCCGGACGATTAAAGATAATAAAAGCAACGGGGGTCTTGAGCATCGTTATGGAGTAGGGAGTCTGTGACCATCGGAAAGGTGCTGCACTATAAAAGTATAAACCTGAGTGACCAAGGCGATCACCTTTTTTACTTCCCCCTAAAGCCAGAACAAAGTTATTACAATATTTCTGGCGAGGCTAGGCGATCGCCCCTCATTCAAGTAAATATCACTATTGCCCAATTTGAGAGATTTGCGACACACTTAAACTCAGTTCTGGAAAAAGATTTGACCGTAGGGTATCTTGACCCTGAAACAAGGCAAAAGTGTATTCTCCCTCTACTAGATGATAAATAGAAACGGTCGGCTGTTTGGGACTACCAATATAGCGTCTACCACCCAATCCTAAGTAGTCCACAATCCAATATTCAGCAATGCCTAACTTTTCGTATTCTCCTAATTTCATTAAATAATCATCTTGCCAATTGGTACTGACGACCTCGATTGCTAATCGAACGGTTTCTCCCTGGGTAATGGTTGATCGCTTTTTCCACATTGGCTCTTTATCTTGTATGGCAGCACTATCTAACACCATCACATCAGGAATATAGGCGGTTTTGTCGGTATCTATCGCTTTAATTAAGCCTTGGCGCGGAATACACAAGGGTAAGCCTAACCGTTTAATTTCAAACCCAATTTCCATTGCCAAAAAACCAGCGACTTGCTCATGGGTTCCGGTAGGCTGCATTTTGACAATCACCCCATTATGTAATTCAAATCGGCCCTTATAACCATCGGGATACCAATCCCAAAATTCCTCTAAGGTCAGTAACTTTGTTTCTTGTGGCAAGTCAATATCAATTTTGTCTTTGATAAACATATTTTTGACCTCGGTATAGAGTACCACAATCTATTTACTACTCTTTCTTATTGTAGGCGATCACCTTTTTGACCCACCTTTAAAAATAGAACAAAAACACTATATTTATTCTGATCAATGCTAGGTGATCGCCCTCCATAGCGGATCTAGATAACATCAATGAAAGTAATGTGGGTAAATCAGGAAACATGAATATAACTTATGAAACTTGCTTTCACAAAATTAGGACGTGATACGTTTAAACGATGTTGAAACCAATGTTCTGGTGCAAGAAAAACTATTGCTTTTTCTAAATGTTGCTGTTTTGCAAAGTATGCACCCCACCAAGAAAAACTACTCGCCGATAAAATCCCACTTTGACAGTAGGTCATCAAAGCAAAATCCTCAAAAAATTTTCCCTTAGATATATAGGCATCTTCTAAATCAGAAAAAGCATCTTTAATATACCAAGGATCATCTGATACAAATATAAAAAAAGGATTGATGTTTTTTTCTTGAATCTGTTGGATTGCTTTACGGTAATATTGGGCAGGCAAAACAGCCGCATATTCCCGATTAGGCCAATGGCAATAGTCTCCTCGTCTCACATGAACAAAAATGGGAACTTTCTCTACAGGTAAATTTTTATTCAAGATTTGCTTTGCATAAGATTCAAAAGTCGATTTTATTCTTAAGGATTCTATTTTAGTTTTCTGAAAAAAGTCTTCATTTTGAAAATAACAATCTTGAATTATCTTGATTTTTTTGAATAATCCGTCTTGCTTATAATACTCTGGTTTATCTTTTGATTCACTAATTTTTGAAATGAGCTTTAGTCTCAGCATTAAATTGATTATTTTTTTTGCAGATTTAAAGAGAATTTTATATAGCAATGGATATACTTTGAAAGTTTCTTGATTGATGATTTTCATTTCTATGCCATCAAAACCAGCATGCAAATCTTCAAAGCCAATCCCAATTAGCCACTCTCCATCATCACAGAGGGTTTTCGCTGCTGCGTATTGAAAGAGTTGATTCCCTAAACGACCAGAGCTAAAGATAACAATCATAACCTAAGGCTTTAAAATCTTTTGGAGAGCAGATTTCAGCTTCTGTTTTCCCCAAACTCCGATCAATTCAATACCTTTAATTAGTTTTGATCTGCCATATTCATGCCATGACTTGGCATTGGTTTCTTGACAGTATTGAATCACTATATCTTTTGCTTCTAATGGTACAGCAATAATGACATCTTCAATGATGACAATATACTTATCTGAGTATTTTTTTCGTAAAACATCAACAATATTACAAATGTTTGGCCAATGATCTACTTGATGAGGTGGTTGAGGCGGAGATAAAAATAGTCTTGCATCATCGATGAGGATAAAATGATTGTATTCAGAATTATTTAAAATTTCTAACTCTTCTAGTAATGGACATTGATCTTCATCGCCATAAGTTACGCCACCTGACCAATGGGCATCAAGCCAAAAAAGAGCAGGCTGATCAAGTGTGTCAATGATTTCTTTTAACTGCTCCCTTGAATCTCCGAAAAGACATTTTACATTTTGAACATCCGCAAACTTCTCTTTTGCTTTATGGAAAAGTTCTGGTGAAAATTCAATCGTAAAAACAAACTGGAAAATTTTAGAAGCCCATACTGCCGTACCACCTAGATAGGTTCCTGTTTCCACAAAATAATTGAGCTTTAAATGATTCTTTAGCTCCTGAATTAAATTTTCAGGTGGCCCCATTCTTACAATTCCCATTTGGTTGATTTAGTATGTAATGGTAAACATTATTGATTCCATGTGATTAATGAAATATTATATTGCAAATCTATATTTGCTAGCCATTGCTTATCTTTATAAACCACTGATCCTTTTAGCAGCTCAAGCAATTCAGTTTCTTTATACTGCTCATTTTGCCATGTGTGAGTTTTAAAGTTACACAACATATAACCACATTTAGAGTTTTTCAGTATGTTCTGAAAATATAAATCCTGAATATCTCTACTTAGTTCTGAAAAGGCATAGTTACTAATGCATAAATCGTAAGAAATTTGAGTAGGTATATGAGTTGCATCAAGATATTGTACATTTTTGACATCAAAATGTGTCAAGAATTTTTGAGATAGGCTTAGTGCTTCGGGTAAATCTACTAAGGTATATTTTGCAGAAGGAAATAGATCTGCAATCACTTTACATAATCCTCCATAGCCTACTCCAATTTCAACAATATTGAAGTTGTTCAAATCTCCGAAAAAATGTACTAGTTGACTAAGGACAAGAACATAACGCAATGTCGTTGGAGAAAAAGTATAGTTTTTGCCTAAAAAAGAAGTTCGGTATTTGTAAGTTTTTGGACTACCTATTCTTTCACTTGTTGCAAACTTGTCAAGATGTTTAGTTATTTTTGGATTGAATTTCAACGCAAGTTTAAGATAATCTTTTCCTCCTTTTCTGGGAACTGTTTCAACGACTTGAGTATATACTGGGTGTCTTCTGAAACAATTAAAAATATTTTCTTGACTAGAAGCCTTTAAACAAAAGTCTGGATATGTGCCATTGTCAGAGCAGCTTGTTTTTGTCATGAATTTTACTATCGATTAAATTTTTAAGGCTAGGATTTATCAACTAACTCGGAGGAGTTTCCACTCTCCTCTCGCCAAGCTTACACCATGAGAAATTGGAGGGACTTCACCTGAACCATAAAAATCGCCATCAACTACAGATAACTCTTTTGCATTGTGTATAGAATCTAAGTAGTCCACACCATCTCTAAGAACAGAATAATTAATTTGATAGTTAGACGGAGGTAATGCTAGCTTTTCTAAATGACAGATAAAAACCCCTTGTTTAGGCAGTTCTCCAAAATCATTGCCAGTTAAACGATTATGTATTAGAAAAACAGGAGTACCAAACATAGTGGTGATTCCTAATCCAATAATAATTCGCGATAGCTTACGATCACTATAAGTTTCAAAGTAAAAATGAACATTAATATTTTGGCCTGACTGAGCTACATCTAAAATTTTGCCCGATTCATCTCTGATTTCAATACCTGTTATTCTTATTTCTCCGTTACCCCTTCTATCCTTACGCTTAGATAACGATAGGTTGCTTTCAGACAAACCTGCTAAATATTCATTAATAGCAGCATCTCTAGAACCAAGAAATCGCAGACAACCTTGTTGTAAAACAATTCCAGAACGACATAGCTTCTCAATAGCACCCATATTATGACTAACAAATAAAACTGTTCTCCCTTCATTTGTTGCCACATCTTCCATTTTCCCTAAACACTTCTTCTGAAACGCCGCATCCCCCACCGCCAACACCTCATCCACCACCAAGATCTCCGGTTCCAAGTGCGCCGCCACCGCAAACGCCAGCCGCACATACATCCCACTCGAATACCGCTTCACTGGCGTATCTAGAAACCGCTCCACCTCCGCAAACGCCACAATCTCATCAAACTTCTTGCGGATCTCTAGCCGACTCATCCCCAGGATCGACCCATTCAGATAAATATTTTCCCGTCCCGTTAGTTCCGGATGGAAGCCCGTCCCCACCTCCAACAAGCTCGCAACCCGTCCCCGTAACTCAATGCGGCCTGTGGTCGGTTCCGTAATTCGACTGAGGATTTTTAGGAGCGTCGATTTTCCCGCCCCATTGCGGCCAATAATACCAACCACCTCGCCCCGTTTAATCTCGAAGTTAATATTCTTCAGCGCCCAAAACTCTTCCGTTGTGTAACTGCGCCGCTGTTCTTTCCCTAGGAGCCGCTTCCCAAAAGATTTGACTCCGTTCGCCACCACATCCCGCAACGCCACATAATTACCACGGTTCGGCTTCCAGCCCCCCGATTGCGCTTGGTGGCCGATGATATACTTTTTCCCTAAATTTTCGACCCGGATGATCGTGTCCGACATGGAAACCCAGTAACCTATATCAATTCTTAAAATAGCCTACCCGATCAGACCCCAAAGGCGATCACTTCCGACAAACCGTTACTCCGAGAACTACTGAGGAATCGCAGAGAGAATTGCTCTCAAAGCTTTATTGACCGCTTCAGAAATGGAGAATTTTGATCCGAAAATCTCCCCCAGACTGGGGGCCAGGGGGCTCTATAAATCGCCTCTAATGATCAAATTTTAGGGAGCCAATTCGGGTCGAGGATTTGCTCAATACTGTAGGGACAACTGATGGGAAAGGTTTCGGGAGAAAGCCGGGACTTGCGAATCGCGCTTTTCCGCGCCTTTTGGTAGTCTTTTTCTAAGACTGTCTCTAAATAATTAGATAAGACTTTTGATTCTAGGAGTAAATCCAATTCCAAGCGAAAGTTATCGATTTCTTTCTCCCAACCTCTGCCCGACCATTCTCTTTCGGTATGCCAATGTTGATAGAGCAGTAAATGGATTAAAAGTCGAAGTAGATAGCTCTCGACTTTGCGGCGTTGTTCCCGTCCCAATGCTTCAATTTCCTCGGTCAGATTTTGCCAATCAAGATGATCTAGATCATGTTTTTTGAGTTGCTCTAGGGTGATATCTAACCAAGCAACATAATCATCATCGTAAAGTGTCGGACTAAGAGGGATAGCCATGAAAGTATCGACTTTAGAAAATTAGAAAAATATAGAGATTTCCGAATCCCCTAATCCACCTGCGCCAAAAATCCATCCAAATCAGCTACCGCAGCAAAATCCAATAGTGCCTCTCCCAGATCCTCTAGCTGCCGCACAGATAAACACCGGATTTTTTCGCTCTGTGACTCTGATAATTCTCCAAAGCGCCGTTTTAACTGACGCATCACCAAATTTGCCGCTTCCTCCTGACGACCTTCCTGAAGACCTTTGGTCATGATCTCTTGGTAAAAGCGAGAACGAGTAATATCTGTCTGTTTCAGATCGAGAATTTCCATAATCATCTCCTGGGTCAAATCTGGGTATTTATTTGTCAGTATAGTCTCAATCAAACTCAGTCGACGGTCAAACTCCGCCTCTGTTTCTGCAGTTTTCAACAGGGTTTGGCCGAGCTGCATACTTTGCAGCTTCTCTGTCGTCAACAACTGCAACAGCATCAAATTAGGACTCAAGTCCGCCTTGTCCTTGAGGTCACTCAAGTACAGTCGTGTTACCCGTTGTTCTAATAAGCCTTGATAGGGTAATTCCGAACCTAATCCTTGTCTTCTACCCCGTAAAATCAGTAGTCCCCGCCAGTCACAGTCAACGTTGTACTGGTACAGATAAACGAATAATTGCGCAAAATAGCGACCATAAAACCGCTCATCTGCTTGCATTTGCGCCTCTGCAAATACGATTGGGATCCCAGGCTTTTCAGTGACGGGCAAAAACAGACCATCCAAGCGAAATTCCTTTTCCTTAACGACGGGGGCGCTGTAAACAAATTCCCAGTCAGGATCAATACCAGGGATTAATTCCGCTAACATCCCCGGTTGGGATAAAAATAACTCGTAAAACCATTTGTCAGTGCGCATGAGCTTTTTTGAAATGACTGAAGTTTAGATGATATCGGCAAAAATACGCTCCATCCGCCGAAAATACCAAACACCACCCGCAAAAATTGCGACCACCAAACCGAAGGACAACAAAAATCCTGGGAGATAAATCTGGGACTCGCCCCCTAGGATTGCCCAGCGAAAACCATCAATGACCGAGACCATCGGGTTAAGAGAATACAATAACCGCCACTGCTCCGGCACAATGCTACTGCTAAAACCTACCGGGGAAATATACAGGCCAAATTGGACGAAAAACGGTACAATGTAGCGAAAATCGCGGTACTGTACATTCAAAGAAGCTAACCATAGTCCTGCCCCCATCGCCGCCATAAAGGCGATCGCCACAAAAATGGGCAACGTTAGAATTCGCCAACTGGGGACAAAGTTATACCAAGCCATCAGCCCCAGCAGGATAAACCCCGAAATGAGAAAGTCCACAAAGCTGACGATCACGGCACTGGTCGGCACAATCAACCGAGGAAAATAAACCTTTGCCAAAAGATTGGAGTTGGTGATTAAGCTGTTACTACATTCAGCAAGGGAACTTGCAAAAAATTGCCACGGTAGCATCGCCGCAAATACCAAAATTGGGTAAGGTGCCCCCTCGGAGGGGAGTTTCGCCAGATTACCAAAAACAATCGTAAACACAATCATCGTCAAAAAAGGCCGCAGTAAAGCCCAGAGCACGCCGATCGCCGTTTGTTTGTAGCGCACCAAAATATCCCGCCAGGCCAAAAAATAGAACAGTTCTCGATATTGCCAAATGTCCTGCCAATACTGTTTTTCCGTTTTGCCCGCTTCAATAACCAGATAGTAATTTCGCATCGATTCCCTGGGAAATGCTATTTCAATAACCTTGCTGCATTTTACGGGTTTATACAATCATCAGGCGATCGCCGCGCTAGTTTTCATTGCTGATTCAGGGCGGGGGACTTGACGAATTATTAGGATCGGATTTTTGTCAGATGGCAGCCAGTTTTACCCTTAAGTTTGGGATGCCCAAGAGAATGTAGGCAAGACCCAGGATCTTTGGTAGGCTTAGTATCGCTTTAAAACTCTATGCTTTAACTATATATACTAACTATGCGTACTCATTACTGCGGGGATTTGCGCTCCGAGCACATTGACCAGACCGTAACCCTGTATGGCTGGGTCGATCGCCGTCGGGATCATGGTGGCGTAATTTTTATTGATCTGCGCGATCGCACGGGCATTGTCCAGATTGTCAGTGACCCCCAGCGAACCCCAGATTCCTACAATGATGCCGATGCTAGCCGTAGTGAGTATGTTGTAAAAATTGTTGGGAAAGTCAGTGCCCGCCAAGAAGGGGCGAAGAATCCCAAATTGCCCACTGGCGAAGTGGAGATCTACGCTGACACCATCGAGATCCTAAATGGCGTCCATAAACAGCTACCGATCCTCGTTTCCAGTAGTGCCGACGGCGATCAAGTCAAAGAAGACCTCCGGCTAAAATATCGCTACCTCGACCTGCGCCGGGAAACCATGGCGAAAAACCTCCAACTGCGCCACACCGTCGTCAAATCCATGCGCCGCTTCCTGGAAGACGATGAAAACTTCATGGAGGTGGAAACGCCAATTCTGACCCGGTCTACCCCCGAAGGGGCGCGGGATTATCTGGTGCCGTCCCGGGTGAACCCAGGCGATTGGTATGCCCTGCCCCAGTCGCCTCAGCTTTTTAAGCAATTGCTGATGGTGGCCGGTTGCGATCGCTACTATCAAATTGCCCGTTGCTTCCGGGACGAAGACCTCCGGGCCGACCGTCAACCGGAATTTACCCAGTTGGATATGGAAATGAGCTTCATGTCCTTCGACGAAATCATTGACCTCAACGAACGCTTAATTTGTCGTATTTTCCAGGATGCCCAAGGCATTGAACTAGAGCGTCCCTTCCCGCGCATCACCTACGCCGAGTCCATGGAGAAATATGGCTGCGATCGCCCCGATACGCGCTTTGGCCTGGAGCTGGTCAACGTCTCTGATATCGTTGCGGACATGGGCTTTAAAGTCTTTTCTGGCGCGGTTAAGAGCGGTGGCCAAGTAAAAGTCCTCCCGATTCCCAACGGAAATGATGCCATTTCCAATGTACGGATCAAGCCCGGTGGCGATCTATTTAATGCCGCCGTCGAAATGGGGGCCAAAGGGCTTGCCTTTATTCGGGTGCGGGAAGACGGGGCAATTGATACCATCGGCGCGATCAAGGACAACCTCAGTGACGCCCAAAAACAAGAACTTCTCAGTCGTACTGGGGCTGAAGCGGGCACGCTCCTCCTCTTTGGGGCCGGGGCGACGGATATTGTCAATAAGTCTCTAGACCGGGTGCGACAGTTAGTCGGTGCTGAGATGGGCTTGATCAATGAAAATCAGCTCAATTTTGTTTGGGTTACGGATTTTCCGATGTTTGAATACAACAGCGACGAAAAACGCCTCGAAGCCCTACATCATCCCTTTACTGCACCGAATCCAGAAGATCTAGAAGATCTGGCAACGGCCCGTGCCCTCGCCTACGACATCGTCTTAAATGGCATTGAAATCGGTGGTGGCAGTCTACGGATTTACCAGCGGGAAGTCCAAGAAAAAGTCTTCCAGACCATTGGCTTATCAGAAACCGAGGCCCAAGAAAAATTTGGTTTTCTGCTCGAAGCCTTTGAATATGGCACCCCACCCCATGGCGGCATTGCCTACGGTTTAGATCGTTTGGTGATGCTTATGGCCCAGGAAGATTCCATTCGCGATGTAATTGCCTTCCCGAAAACACAACAGGCAAGCTGTCTGTTGACCGATGCGCCGGCGGGAGTCGATCAAAAGCAACTGAAGGAACTTTTTGTCGCTTCTACGGCCCCAGAAAAAGACTAGGCCATGGGCTTTCAAGACAACTGAAATTGTCATTTCAAAAAGAATAATGGGGGATGATCGTGCAATTTCTGCGATCGCCCCTGTTTTTTTGTGCTCTACATCATTTGGGAAAGCGCGGCTGTTCTCGGTTTTAGGAAAGGGAATGATCTTTGGGGCCAAACATCATGTGAATCGCCATGGTGGGTTTGCCCCGTTGGTGATATTTTTTCGCCCAGTGCCGCATTAATTCATGCAGTTCTGTCTGGGCCTGGGACAAATCGGCGGGGGCAATATCAAGGGATTCAAAAATGCGCATGACGTTGTGTTGTTGCTTTGTCCAGGCATGGCTGAGACGAAGAAAGTGGGCGGCGTCTTCGAGGAGGGAATGGGGGGCTTTTGTTGGGCTGTCGGGGCCGCCGTAGGTAGAACTCAAAAGGATGTAATAGGGCATTCCCCAGGGGTTATCGAGGCGCATAACCGTTTCGGCGTGGAGCAAACGGCGTTTGATATGTTCGGCGAGGGCTTCACTGAGGGGCAATGGGCGATCGCCTGGGGTTTTTGCCTGGGCCTGTTGGTGTAAAAAAGCAATGAGATCCGCAAATTCGGCGGAGGAGATCCCCTGGGCCGCTGGGAGATCTGGGGGCAGTTTCGCTTCGAGGTAAGTTTGTTGGTCTTCGCTGAGGCGATCGCCCGTTAACCGGGGTTGGGAACGATGCCAGGGATACTGCCCTAACCAAACCTGGGGCAATTCAGTCAGGTAAGTGGGTTCCTGGAAAGCCGCATGCTGCAACCGTTGGCCCGCCTGGAGGCCCTGCTCAATTTCCTGAACAATGGCCTTGACCCGTTTCGGTTCGATGTGGTGCAAATGCCCAGTCATGCGTAGATTTCCCCCCTGCTCTACATAGGTGGTATAGACCGCACATTTGGCCGCCGTTGCCGCCGCATCCAAAAAAGCCCCATGGCGATAACTGCTTTGCCGGAGCGCAAAAAACGCCAAGGACAACAACACTTGATCAAAGGCACTCGGATTTAGGGCTTGGAGCAGTTCTAGTTCCGGTTGTGCCATCGACGAAAAAGCCCCAGAGGAATTGGTCAATTTTCAGAGTTCCCCAAACGAATCAACTGGCAAGTTAAACAAGAATAATGAAGTTTCGATGATCCCTTTAGGGGCTAAATTCTACTTGGCTTTTGGCCATTGGCTGTGGTTTGTCCCCTGAAAATAGGGAAAATCTGACATTTGGCTGAGTTTAATAACCCGTTTTGGCGACGAATCGGCCCCACGAAAATTTAATGGTTATTGACAGGCTAAATGCATCCGCCAATATGCGCAAAAATCAAAATCAGGTTTCTCAAAGACGACGGCGCGGTTTTCCGTTCAAGCGCTGGTGGGCCTCCTGAAGCAGTTGGGGGATGGGCAGTTGGCTGGGGCAACGGGGTAAACAGTCGCCACATTCTGTACAGGCATTGCCTTTTTTGCCAGGGAACCAATGGCCGGCATTTTCGAGCATCTGATAGCGGTATTCGCCGTAACTTTGCATATCGTAGGCGATCGCCAAATTTCTGAGGCGGAGAATTTCGGGGATTGCAATTGCTTCAGGGCAGGGTAAGCAGGCGTAACATTGGTGGCATTCTGTCCCCTGGAGGCGTTGGTGTTGATGCTGACTCAGGTTTGTGAGGCGCTGTTGTTCCTGGGGGGTGAGGGGCTGATCTTGGTCAACGAGGGGCACCAAAACAGCCAATTCAGTGGGATTGGCTGCCCCAAAACTGAGGGTCGTAATCCGGCGATCGCCTAATAGAAAACGGTAGGTAAGTTCTAGGGGCGTATCCGGTTGACAAAGGGCCTGGAGAGTCTGGGGTGGTGTAAACAGTTGGCCCCCTTTATCGCCAGGGGAAATGATAAAAATCCCTAAATCCCTTGCCGCAGCGAGGGCGATCGCCTCGGCATTACGCTGAAAAAAATAATAGTAATGGAGGTTAACAAATTCAAAATAGCCCGTTTCGATGGCCGTGAGAATTAAAGGCAGGGGGCCGTGGGTCGAAAAACCAAGGTGGCGAAATTTGCCTTGCCGTTGCAATTGTTGGAGCGGCTCCAGACCCGTTTCTAAAAACCACTGGAGATGTTCCGCTGTATTAATCCCGTGGATCGCCAGACAATCTAAATAATCGGTGCCTAAATTTTCGAGGGAAACCGTGATGGTCTGCTCAATTTCCGCTGCTGCCCCCTTGGGTAATAGTTTGCTCGTGAGAAAAAAATTTGACCGGGGGAGACCCAATTCGCGAAAGGCTTGCCCCAACAAACGCTCGCTCACTCCGTAGCTCGGCGCTGTTTCAAAATGATTAATCCCCAACTGCCAAGCCCGCTGCACCGTTGCCGTCATGGTTGCGCTGCTTTCTAAGGCTCGCATTGTCCCCAGGGAAAAAATTGAGATGTCTAATTCTGTTTTCCCAAACCGTCGGTAACGCATGGTGATCGTGACTGGTGCGGTTCCTAGCCCTCTTCGATGGCCGCCATGAGAGATTCCGTAATATTAACCCCCCGGCGATCGCCCCGTTGTTGGTAGAGATCCCGCGCCATTTCTAGAGCTTCGAGGGCTTCGCGGGAACGTCGCCGCCCCTGGAGGGCCACCGCAAAATTGTAAAAGGCCGCCGGATCCGTGGGGGACAATTCCGTCAGGGCGCGGTAGGCAATAATGGCGTTGATATAATCCTCGGTCTTCATCGCCGCCGATCCATATAAGGCAAAGGCTTCGCGGGATTGGGGATCGACAAAACTAGCCTGTTCATAGGCGGCGATCGCCTGGGGTAACAGATTTTGGGTTTCGTAGATCTTGCCGACCCGAATTTGCATCGCACTGTCGCGGGTGCTGAGGCGGCGGGCTTCTTCCAGGAAGGCGATCGCCTGGTCACGATCATTGAGGCCAAACCACGTCACCGCTGCCTTAATGCGGAGTTCCGCGTCATTGGGTCGTTGGCGCAGCAAATCAGGAAACAGCACTGCCGCCTCTTGGTTACGTCCCAATTGCAACAAACTGGTTAAACTATTTTGCAGCGCCATGGTGTTGTTGCTGTCTTTAGCCAAAACTTTACGGTACGCGACCAGAGCTTGATCGTAGTCCCCGGCCCGAAATTGTACGGTCGCTAAACCCAGACTGTAGGCCAGGTTATTCGGCTGCAGTTGGGTGGCTCGCTGGTAGGCGTTGATGGCACTGCGGTTATCGCCACTTTGGGCCAAATTGAAACCCAGGGCATTGAAAAACTCTGCATTATCATCTTCTAATTCCGTAGCCCGGCGGTAGGCCGTCACCGCTTCTGAATAATTGCCCAGTTGGGAAAGGGCGTAACCGAGGGCACCATGGATCCGGGCGTTGTTGGCTTCTAGGGTGAGAGCCTGGCGGTAATGCTGCACTGCTTGGGCAAAATTCCGATTGGTCAGCTGTTCATTTCCCTGTTCGAGGAGGGCATTGAGTTGGGGATTAGCCCAAGTGACTGAAGGGGACAATACACCGAAGGCGATCGCCACACCGCAACCCACTAACCAACGAGAGAAACGAATACCCATAGTGAACGTAACGTTTTTTTTCAAAATGACGCATCCGATTCTAGCACGCCGCAAATTATGCTGTTGTCTGGTGCCTGTTTCCCTAATTTTCAAAAAACTCAAGAAAAAAGAGGCTTAAATTCGCCCCTTGTCTTACCATCTTGCATTGGATCAGGAATATTTGCTGCCACAAAAATGCTTATTCTTCTTCGGTGGTGTGGTGCTCATCCCCGAAACCCATGGAACTCATATCCAGATTTTCCCGGACTTTTTGGGTGACGATCGCCGCAACGTCCGGATTTTCCTCTAGATACTTCACTGCATTGTCGCGACCCTGGGCAATGTTATCCCCTTCATAGCTGTACCAAGCGCCTTTGCGGGTAATGACACCTGTTTGTTCCGCGAGGTCTAGCATGCAGCCCACACGGGAGATTCCTTTGCCAAAAATAATGTCAAATTCGGCAATGCGGAACGGTGGAGCAACTTTATTTTTCGCCACTTTAACCTTGGCGCGGATGCCAAATTCCCCTTCGCTCCCTTTCTTGAGGGTTTGGATGCGGCGGATATCTAGGCGCACAGAGGCATAAAATTTGAGGGCGGTTCCCCCGGTGGTTACCTCTGGATTGCCGTAACTAATGCCAATTTTTTGGCGCAATTGATTGAGAAAAATCACCGTACAACCCGAACGCCCCATATTCCCGGCAATTTTACGGAGGGCTTTACTCATGAGACGGGCCTGGAGACCCACCTGCACATCGCCCATTTCTCCTTCGATCTCTGCCCTGGGCACAAGGGCCGCCACCGAGTCAATCACGATTAGATCCACAGCCGCCGAGCGAACCAATTGGTCGGCAATTTCTAAAGCAGATTCGCCGTTATCGGGTTGGGCCACCAGCAGGTTTTCAATATCAACTCCCAAGGCCGCGGAATAGGTGGGATCCAGGGCATGTTCAGCGTCAATAAAAGCAGCGACGCCACCCGCTTTTTGGACTTCGGCGATCGCATGGAGAGCAACCGTCGTTTTCCCAGAACTCTCCGGGCCATAGATTTCCACAATTCTCCCACGCGGAAACCCACCGCCCATCGCCTGATCTAGGGTCAAAGCCCCACTGGGAATGGTTGCGACCTTCATCTGGGCGGCATCCCCCAACCGCATAATCGCCCCCTTACCAAAGTTACGCTCAATTTGGTTGAGCACTAGGTTTAGGGCCTTTTCTTTGTCGGGATTATTGCTGATGGCTGACATGGTTACCTCGATCGCCGTGGCGTAATGGGTCAAAAGTGATTGGATTTCTGAGTTCAATCGTACTTATGGTATCGCAATTTTCCCGGAAAGCTGTCGCAGGATTTTTACAATCTGACGAAAGGCAGATCCAGGTGATATTCCGGCGGCAAACAACCCTCACCGGGATGATTATTTGGGCTGCTGGAAGTGATAGATGGTCTGGGTTTTGACGGGGGCCGCTTGGATAAAGGTTGGTAACTGGAGCCAGGCCAAGAATTCACGGTCGAGTTGAATTTGCAACCCAGTCATGGGGTCATCCCCTGTGGCAATCATAAACTCCAATTCCGTGAGATCATCCCATTGGGCAATGTCGCCAAGGAGGGAGGCGATCGCCTGGAGATAGGGATGTTGCGTATCGGTGTACCAATCTGCGCGGGCTAACTTGGCCTGGTCGAAGCCTAGGTGAACGATTAAGGGTGCATTGGAAAAGACCGCACTAGCGACCGGACGGGCTTCCTCCCGCACGAGTAAATGTTGTTTTTGGGTCAAGTGGCGGAGCCGTTCTAAATGTTCATAACGCTGGGTGACATTATCCTTCCCTTGCCAACGGAGGGCAATGGTCGCTAGGTGGGTTTGCAGGAGCATATGTCCCAACTTTTGGGCCTTGGTATTGAGATAACGGGTATTAAAATCATTACTCTCAATCAGAAGCGGCACCCGATCGACCACCTCTAGGCCGTAGCCCTTCAGGCCCGCAATTTTCCGGGGATTATTGGTAATTAAACGAATCGCATGGACGCCAAGGTCATTGAGCATTTGTGCCCCCATGCCGTAGTCCCGAAGATCCGCCGGGAAACCAAGTCGTTCGTTAGCTTCTACTGTATCTAAACCCATATCCTGCAAGGAATAGGCCTTGAGTTTGTTAATCAAGCCAATGCCGCGCCCTTCCTGACGTAGATAGACCACCACCCCTTGACCGGCATTTTCGATCATCTTGAGGGCGGCAATGAGTTGCATTCGACAATCACAGCGCAGGGAACCGAGGGCATCCCCCGTCAAGCATTCTGAGTGAACACGCACCATCACAGGCTGGTCGGCAAAATTCTTCGGATCACCCTTCACAATGGCCACATGTTCTGTGCCATCCATGGTGTTGCGGTAGGCATAGATTTCAAACTGACCAAACTCTGTGGGGAGCTTCGTGACAGTCTCACGGTAGACAAAGCGGTCATTTTCGAGGCGATAGGAAATCAAGTCAGCAATGCTAATAATTTTGAGGTCAAATTTTCGGGCATATTCAATCAGTTCTGGCAGCCGCGCCATGGAGCCATCATTATTTTGGATTTCGCAAATGACCCCCGCAGGATATAGACCAGCCAAACGGGACAAATCCACCGCAGCTTCGGTGTGGCCAGCGCGCTTAAGGACACCACCACTCCGGGCTCGGAGGGGGAAAATATGGCCGGGGCGATTGAGGTCTTCTGGGCACGAGGTGGGGTCAATGGCCACCTGAATTGTGCGGGAACGGTCTTCGGCAGAAATTCCCGTAGTAACCCCCAGGCGGGGATGGGCATCAATGCTGACCGTAAAGGCGGTTTGGTTGCTGTCGGTATTTTTGTGAACCATCAAAGGCAGATCTAAGGCATCGAGGCGATCGCCGGTCATGGCCAAACAAATCAAGCCCCGTGCTTCTACGGCCATGAAGTTAATCATGTCTGGGGTGGCATGTTGGGCCGCACAGATGATGTCCCCCTCATTTTCACGATTTTCATCGTCTACGACAACGATGGCCCGTCCGGCTTTGATGTCGCCCAATGCCGCTTCAATCGAATCAAACTGCCAAGCTGTATCCACGTATTTTCCGGTCTGCTAAATGTAATGTTTCTTTAATATTTAGTTTCTATTGTAACGTTTTGCCGGGGTCGGTGCGGCCTAGATAATCACTTGGGGATCCTGGTGCTTGGGCTGTTTGAGCACGGGTTTTTGCTGGAGAAGTACCGAGAAAGTGACCGTTGATCCTAAGCCTTCGCCCATACTGTAGAAAGAGATTTTGCCGCCACAGGCTTCAACCAGTTTCTTGGAAATGGCGAGGCCCAACCCCGTACCGCCATATTTGCGGGTATGGCCACCCCGCACCTGGGAAAAATTTTGGAAGAGCTTAGATTGCATATCCAAAGCCACACCAATCCCCGTATCGATCACACTGATTTTGACCATCCCTGGAAATTGTTGATCATCGTGGATGACGGGTTTGAAAACTAGCTCAACATTGATCGTAATACCACCAGCATTGGTGAATTTGATCGCATTGCCCACGAGGTTCAGGAGCACCTGAAAAAGACGCTGGTAGTCGCCGTAGAGGATGATATCGTCGTGGCTTTCGGGCACTAAAATTTCCCAGGTGAGATTTTTGGTTTGTAACTGGGGCCGGGCAAAGTTATTGAGGTTATCGAGCAGTTCCCCTAGGCTAATGGGCTGGAGATCGAGGTCGAGTTTGCCTGATTCAATTTTGGCAATGTCGAGGATATCGTTGATCAGGTTCAGCAGGTGGAGGGCGCTTTCGTGGGCGGCGGCAATGAAATCTAACTCTTCGGCGCGGCCGTCGGCCATTTCATCGAGGACGAGGGTCAGAAAACCGATGATGCCATTGAGGGGGGTGCGGAGTTCGTGGGTGGTATTGGCGAGGAAGTCGTTTTTGAGGCGGGCGGCTTCGGTGGCGGCTTGGTGGAGTTGTTCGAGTTCTTGGTAGAGAGTAGCATGGGCGATCGCCGTTCCCAGTTGTTCGGCGAGCTCCTGGGCAAATTCTTGCTCAACTTCCTGCCAAATCCTGGGGCGATCGCACTGTTGCAGACAGATAAAACCATTGACACTACCTTGGTAGAGGGTAGGCAAGATAAGCACCGCTTGACTGTCGGCCAGGGCCGGGCAAAGGGTTGTTAAAGATTGGGAAACTTGAGTTTGATAAATTTCTTCGAGGACTGGGCTATCGGGCGATCGCCAACTAGCCCCAAGACAGGAGGGAACCGAGCTGCAACGATATTCTGCTTCGATCTGAAATCGGCTTTGGGTTGCATCGGCGGTCAACAATAGACAACGACTCACTTGTAAAGTTTTACCTAGGCCATTCATCGCCTCTTGACGAATCACCGTCAGGTCAAAGGTATTGCGGATCTTGCGAGCAATGCGACTGAGGGCTTTTTGATAGGACAGGGGAGAGAGGGAACTGGGGGCAACAGCCTGGGGGAAACCCACCACCAACAGTTGGCCCGCGCCGATGGCAGTGACCAAAAGCTTGAGGGGAAAAGTCTGGTCGGCCCATTGAAAAGTACCGTCTAGGGTTTCGGGGAGGCCCCCCTGACCCACCCGTTGCAGAGCAGTTGTGTAGATGGCGTTGTCTACCGTGATCCATTGCTGAAAAATTTCTGTTGTCACCATTGCCTGGGGTTGGCAGCCAAAGGTTTCTGCCCATTGCCAAAAAAAAGCGGTACAAACCCCCATATTGTCCTGGAGCCAGATAATTTCTGCGTTGAGGGCTTGCCAATAGGCGAAGTGCTGCCGTTGATCTGCTGGTAGTTGAGGCGGAAAACAACCCATGGAGGCATTGAGTGAATATTGTCGAGATTAAGTCCGGGTATTTGATGACTAGCCCAGGCGATCGCAATGAGATCCGCTGCGCGGTGCGCTTTTGAGAAAATCAAACCCTATTGGGGATTTTATCGGACTTTTCCTTGATGGCTGACAAAGGCCCATTATGACTAACAATTTTGGGGGTAAAGGCCAGCTTAACAACAATATACTTACCTTTCTTAATCGTTCCATTCCCCCTTGGGCGGAACTGGAGGATTACGCCGAAACCGTCGGGTCAGTTCATCATCGCGGACCCGTTCGCCCCGGAGCCACTGCTTAACGGCAGTTTCGATCACTTTGCTGGGGTCGTTAGTAAGATGTTTGATCTGATCGAGGACTTCTGGATCGATGTGAATCGAAATCTGGGTTTTTTCGGGCTGTCGTTGGGGGTCGGTGGGGTGATTTTCCATAGAAATGGCGGCCATTGGATGAGCTACATTCTATCAAAGGGCGTTTGGGTCTCTGTATCAAGGGGCTTGGGTAATTTCCCTAATCGAGGTTGTTATCTTTTGCGCCATCACAAGCTCTCTAAGAGGATGCTAAAGACTTTTAATGTAGGGTCTGCGGAGGCGATCGCCTTTGGTTAAGACCATGATGAAGGATTCATTTAGACAGCCAAAATTGTGACGGTTTCTTGATGGGGCTGCCATTTTGTTGCCCAAAAACAAGGAACCCCTCTGGTCTGGGGGACATAGAGGGGCATCTAAACTTATTGAGTTATTCAGTAATAACTGGACTGCCGGGGAGGTTCAATTTCGCCCTGGAGCAGTCGTTAGATTATTTAGGCGATCGCCGCAGCCATGGAGGGCACCAAAATTTCTTTGGGGAAACCGCGATCAAATTCGGTCATTTTACATTCCGTTGCCTGTAGCGCCTGCTGGAGGAATTTCATGGCTTCAACGGGTTTGCCGCGACCACAAAAGAAAAGATCAGCCGCAAAGTACCCATATTCGGGCCAGGTATGAATGGCAATGTGGGACTCAGCAAGGGTTGCGGTGGCTGTTACACCGTGGGGACTGAATTGATGGACACAGAGATCAATTAGAGTCGCTTCTCCGGCGGCGATCGCTTCGATCATGGCCCGACGGATACCTTCGGGATCATTGAGGAGGTTCGCAGGGGAACCCCAACCATCCACCACAAGGTGAGTACCCAATTTTTTCATTCTTTTTATCCTTACACTCCGAGTAAAGGGGATAAACTTTGCGTACATATCACAAAGAAGATCTCAGTTTCAATGATTTTCTGAGGAAAATAAATCCGTATTTTTACCTAAATTTGGATCGGGGAAATTTTCGCATCGCCCCCAAGGGACAATCAGCAACTTGTTATACTGTGCTGATAAAAACCGTTAACGCCAAAACAAACTACTGATGCAGCCCACCGATTCCAGCAAATTCACCGAACAAGCTTGGGATGCGATCGTCAAGTCACAGGAGATCGCCCGTCGCTACAGACACCAAAATCTTGAGGTGGAACATCTACTCTTGTCATTGCTAGAACAGGAGCAGGAACAGGGATTGGCCCAAACGATTTTGACCCAGACAGGTGTCGATGGGATCAGGCTCCAGCAGCAATTAGAACGGTTTGCCCAGCAGCAGCCCAAATTAATGCGGGGTGATCAGCTCTATCTCGGTCAAGGTTTAGACGTGATGTTAGACCGGGCCGAGGCCTGTCGCAATAGTTGGCAGGATGATTTTATTTCTGTTGAGCATTTGCTGGTGGGCTTTGCGGAGGATGATCGCATTGGGCGGCGATCGCTGAAAAGTTTTAACCTCGACCCCCAGGATCTCGAACTCAAAATCAAAGAACTCAAAGGTAGCCAAAAGGTCACCGCCCAGAACCAAGAAGAGAGTGGCAGTTCCTATGGTGGTAGTCCTCTAAGTAAATATGGCCGCGATCTCACCGAACAGGCCAAGGACGGCAAACTTGATCCAGTGATTGGGCGGGATGATGAGATTCGGCGCGTGATTCAGGTGCTTTCTCGGCGCTCGAAAAATAATCCGGTTTTAATTGGGGAACCAGGGGTTGGGAAAACGGCGATCGCCGAAGGTTTAGCCCAACGAATCGTCAATGGCGACGTGCCCGAATCCCTGAAAAATCGGCAGTTGATGTCCCTCGATATGGGTTCCCTCATTGCCGGCGCAAAATACCGGGGCGAATTTGAAGCCCGTCTGCGGTCTGTGCTTAAAGAAGTGACCCAGTCCGACGGACAAATTATTCTCTTTATTGATGAAGTCCACACCGTTGTTGGCGCAGGTTCTGCTAATGGCTCGATGGATGCGGGGAATTTACTCAAACCGATGTTGGCACGGGGCGAATTGCGCTGTATTGGGGCGACCACCCTCGACGAATTCCGCAAACATATCGAAAAAGATCCCGCCCTCGAACGGCGTTTCCAGCAAGTTTTAGTCCAACAGCCCACCGTGGAAGATACCGTTTCCATTCTGCGGGGCTTAAAAGAACGCTATGAACTGCACCACGGCGTCAATATTACCGACTCCGCCCTCGTTGCCGCTGCCACCCTCTCCAACCGTTACATCACCGACCGTTTTCTCCCCGATAAGGCGATCGATCTAGTAGACGAAGCCGCCGCCAAACTGAAAATGGAGATTACCTCCAAACCCGTTGAACTCGAAGCCATCGATCGCCGCTTAATGCAACTCCAGATGGAGCAACTCTCCCTCAAGGGTGAAGAACAACTCGGCACCACTTCCCCCGCCTATCTCGCCTCTAAGGAACGTTTAGACCGCATCGACGAAGAAATCAAAAGCCTAGAAGTTCAACAAAATGATCTTTCTTCCCAATGGCTTGCCGAGAAAAATCTCATTGACGAAATTAATTCCCTCAAGGAAGAGGAAGAACAACTGCGCCTCCAGGTGGAGCAAGCCGAACGGGCCTATGACCTCAACAAAGCGGCTCAGTTGAAATATGGTCGTTTAGAAGGGTTACAGGCAGAACTGAGCGAAAAAGAAGCGAAACTGCTGGAAATCCAAGCGGCTGGGGATGCCATGTTACGGGAGCAGGTCACGGAAGCCGATATCGCCGAAATTGTTGCCCGTTGGACGGGGATTCCCGTGAATCGTCTGATGGAATCGGAACGGCAAAAACTCCTGCAACTCGAAGGTCATTTACATGAACGGGTGATCGGTCAACAGGAAGCTGTGGAAGCTGTCTCAGCGGCAATTCGTCGCGCCCGGGCTGGGATGAAGGATCCCAGTCGCCCGATTGGTTCGTTTATGTTTATGGGACCGACCGGAGTCGGGAAAACAGAATTAGCGCGGGCCTTAGCTGCCTTCCTTTTTGATAGTGAAGAGGCGATGGTGCGCATTGACATGTCCGAATACATGGAAAAACATGCTGTATCCCGTTTGATTGGTGCCCCTCCCGGTTATGTGGGCTATGAGGAGGGGGGGCAGCTGTCGGAGGCGGTGCGGCGTCGTCCCTATTCGGTGGTGCTGCTGGATGAGGTCGAGAAAGCCCATAAGGATGTATTCAATATTCTCTTGCAGGTGTTGGATGACGGCCGGATTACGGATTCCCAAGGACGGGTGGTGGACTTCCGCAATACAATCATTGTGATGACGAGCAATATCGGCAGTGAATTTATCCTCAGTTTGTCGGGGGATGATGCCAACTATGACAAGATGCGGGACAAGGTGACAGGGGCGTTACGGAAAAATTTCCGCCCGGAATTTTTGAACCGCATTGACGAACTGATTATTTTCCATACTTTGAAGCGGGATGAGTTGCGCGAAATTGTCAAACTGCAAATCCATCGCATCGAAAAACTATTGGCCGACCAAAAAATTACGTTATCGCTTACGGATGCGGCCCTCGATCATGTGGTGGAAGCGGGTTATGACCCGACCTTTGGGGCAAGACCTTTAAAACGGGCAATCCAGCGGGAACTAGAAAATCCTATCGCTAACCGCATCTTAGAAACAGACTTCATGGAAGGCGATCGCATTTTGGTCGATTGCGTCGAGGGTGCCTTGGTTTTTGATCGGCAGCGACCCGAACGAGAAGTGCCAGAGGTGATTTCGGAAGAGGCGATCGCCCCAGCACCGGAAGAGCAACCCACAGAACCAGAAGAGGCATCCATAACAGAAACAGAAATCCTTCCTGTCGTCGCACCGGATGAAATTGTGGTTGCAGAGGCTGAACTCGATGAACCCGATGATCAATGGTTTGGTGCCGATGAGCCAGAGCAAACAGCCAATGGCGTAGAATACCCGACCAGAGAAACAAATCCTCCAGCCTATGTTGGTGCTGATTCTGACTCAGAAGAAAATTGGTTAGATTCTATCTAGGTGTTGAGGCAAAAGGATAATGTTAAGCTTGAATTATTCTTGAGTGTTATGTACAAAGAAATACTTTGTAACTTGCTAAAGTTATCCTTCTAAAATTTATAAAACTTCAAAAAAACTGGTATCCATATAGGAGATAATGGGCGAAGAAACACAATGTTTTGAGTGCCGTGATTCCTGATCCTAGTTCATTTCGTAACGAAACAGAAGTCGAAAGTAAATTAATTGTCCATTACTTATTGCCAAAATTAGGTTATCCGCCTAACACTTGGTACCAAGAAGTTGCCTTTGGCAATATTCGTCTTGATTTTATGGCGTTTACCGCGACGGTAATGCCTTTCACTTGGGATAGTAGCTCTCCTCTAAATCTTATTATTGAAGCCAAAAGTCCGAGAGAAAATTTAGATCGTCATGTGCCTCGTCTAAGAACCTATTTGACCAGTTTAAAGTCTCCCTATGGAATATTAACGAATGGCAAAGATTTTCGTATTTACGAACGAGATGGCTCAAAAATAGATCTGTGTTTTCAATGCTCAGGATCAGAAATTGATGCTAACCTAGAAAAAATCAAATTTTTAGTTGGTCGTAAAAGTTTAAAACCCGTTCCCAGTAGTCGAAAAAAGTCTGAAATTCAATCAGAAAAAAATTTAACCGCGCGAAAAAATCGTATGAAAATCATCGCTGTTTATCACAATAAAGGCGGAGTTGGCAAAACAACAACAGTAGTCAATCTCGCCGCCGCATTGCAGAAGCAAGGCAAACGGATTTTAATTGTTGATTTGGATAGCCAAGCAAATACGACTTATGCAACTGGTTTGGCAAAATTTCTTGATGAGAAAGACGATGACCTTAAAAATAACAATATTTTGCAACTCATTCAATCTAGAGAAAAATATCCAGTCAAAGCAGTTGCAAGACCCTCAACTTACGTATCCCAAGGTATTGATGTAATCCCATCTCATATTGAGATGATGAAATATGAATCGGAATTAACCCGGATTGAACCAGCCAAAACTCGACTATTATCTAAGCTAAAAGATGTCAAGAATGATTATGATATTGTTCTAATTGATACTCCTCCCTCACTTAATTTGTATGCTCGTATTGCTTTACTAAGTGCAGGTTATCTAATCATTCCTTCAGACCTTAAACCATTTGCTAATGAGGGTTTAAATAATGTCAAAGATTTTATCGCGGATATAAACGAAGCCAAAGATATGTTTGGCATGTCTCCTTTGAAAATCTTAGGTGTTTTACCGTCGAAGATTTCAACGAATGCTCGCTTTGTCCAATACACATATCCCAAACGTCGCAGAATGGTCGAACAACGTTATGGTTTTCCCCTAATGTCTGCGGCAATTTATGAACGAGAAGATCTTGCCAAAGCGTTGGAAAATACCTTGGAGTATGGAGAAGAAGATATTCCGGATCCACTCTCTATTTTTGACTATAAATCAGATTCTGTATCAGCCCATGAATTTGCAATGCTAGCTAGTGAAGTATTAGAGAAAATCAATTAAATTATGCTAGAAAACCTTTTAAAAATTCAACTAATTGATATTCTATCTGTTGATAGCCCAGAACCCCGATCTGGTTTTTCTAAGGATAAAATTGAAGCTTTGGCCAATAGTTTTTTGACAGTCGGTGGGAACTCTCAACCTATTCTTGTTCAACGCTTAGATTTTGATTCATTTACCGTTGTTTCTGGACATTTAGAATATTATGCAGCAGTCCGAGCCAGAGAAATCAATGATGATTTTGAGATGATTAACGCGATCATTATTACTTCTGAAAATGAAGTGCAGATCAAGCATCAATATGATTATTTAAATACTGTGCAAGAAAGTTCTGCGACTAACTCTCTGGAACATAGTTTAAACAAAAATGAAATTGCTAATTTAGAAAAAAATCTTTTAGCTCACCTTCAAGATCAACTTAAATTTGAAGTTTCTCGCTTAGAAAATAATTTATCGAGAAATCTTGAGCAAAAATTTGATGGTGTTAAAATTCTTGTGCCTCGTGATGAGGATCACCTAGAAACCTTTAATGCTTCTGATTTCAAAATTTTAGTCGATAAACTAGGTTCTGCTGGCTTTACTGGTAAGAAAGGTCAGAAAATGGCAACAGCAATTATTCAAGAGAGAGAAAAAAGTCGCTTTAGTTCTTTGGGAGAAATTATTAACAGAGTGCGGTTACAGAACAAAAATAGAGCTATTACTGAAACTTCAATGGTAAAAATTCTAGATGCTTGGAATCGATTTATTGATGTAGAAGAAACTAAATAAAAGAAAAAGCCTTTGGAATATTCCAAAAGCCTTTTTCAAAATTATTAGATTATATGAGATTAAGCCGTTTGCAATAGACCACTGTGACGAAGCAAAGGTTCTGTTTGCGGTTCCCGACCCCGGAATTTCTTGAAGACTTCCAAGGGATGGAGACTGCCGCCTAGACCGAGGATCGTTTCGCGGAATTTTTTGCCCACATCGGCGATCGCCACCATATCTTCGAGACCAGCCTCTTCAAATGCCGCAAACGCATCTGCACTGAGCACTTCCGCCCACTTGTAGCTGTAATAGCCCGCTGCATAACCCCCAGCAAAGATATGACCAAAGGCACAGAGGAAAGAATCTTCTGGCAATGGCTTCATCACTGTGGTGGTTTCAGCGAGACGGTTCCGTACCTGTTCCGGGGTTTCACCACTGGCTGGATCATATTTTGCGTGCAGTTCGATATCGAGCAAACTAAAGTGCAACTGTCGCAACATTGCCGAGCCACTCATATAGGTGCGAGCAGCCAGGAGTTTCTGGTAATAATGCTCTGGGAGCGTTTCGCCTGTTTCGTAATGCTTGGCCATGCCAAATAGGGTTTCCCGGTGGTAGCACCAATTTTCCATAAACTGACTGGGTAGCTCCACCGCATCCCACTCGACATTATTGATGCCCGCCGCCCCAGGGTAGTCCACGTGGGTCAACATATGCTGCAGCCCATGGCCAAACTCATGGAAGAGGGTTTCCACTTCCCCAAAGGTCATCAAACTGGGCTTGCCATCAACAGGGGGCGTCTGGTTACAAATCAGATAGGCCACAGGTAGACGAGTGACGGTGTGACCATTGACCACCATTTTGGCGCGACCCACACAATCATTCATCCAAGCCCCACCGCGTTTTTCTGCCGGACGACTGTAGGGATCGAGGTAAAAACTGGCAATTTGTTCACCAGACTCGTCGTTAATTTTGAAATAACGCACATCTTCATGCCATACGGGAGCTTCACCATCGGCAGCGGTGATTTCGACGGAAAACAAGCGTTGCGCTAGGCCAAACAAACCCTCTAGCACCCGCCCAAGGGAAAAGTAAGGGCGCAATTCTTCGGCATTAAACCCAAATTTTGCTTCCTTTTGTTTCTCAGACCAATAGGCGATATCCCAATGTTTCAACTCCGGTTGTCCTGAAAAAGTCGTGAGTTCAGCCAATTCCTTTTTCGCGGCGGTAAAGCTCACTTGACGCAACTCTTCCATCAAGTTTTCTACGGCTTCGACGTTGGGAGCCATCTTCCGGGCCAGACTCAGTTCGGCGTAATTTTCAAAGCCTAAAATTTGGGCCTTTTGTTTACGTAACTCAAGGATGCGATCAATGTGGGGGTGGTTATCAAATTCCCCAGAAGAAGCCTTCGAGACTGCCGCTTTGTAGACTTTTTCCCGCAGTTCCCGGTTTTCGGCATATTTCAAAAAGGGGAGATAGCTGGGGTAGTCAAGGGTGATCACCCAGGGGCCATTTTCTGGGGTCGCATTTTCTTCCCCTTCACTGCGGGCGGTTTGGGCGGCGAGACTCAGGGCGCTATCGGGTAAACCTGCCACATCTTCTTTATTGGTCAGTTTGAGCTTAAAGGCCTTGGTCGCATCGAGGACATTATTTGAAAATTTCGTCGAAAGATCCGCCAGTTCCAATTGGATCGCGTTGAATTTCTCTTTGGTTTCTCCTTCCAGACTTACCCCAGCGAGTTCGGCTTCCTTGAGGGCAGTTTCGATAATCCGTTGCTGGACGGGTTCTAGTTTGTCCCATTGGTCACTTTCGCGGATCGCTTTGTAACCTTCATAGATGGGGCGACTTTGGCTCCAGCGGTTGATAAACTGCACCACGGCGGGTTGCATTTTTTCGTAGGCAGCGCGCAGTTCTGTACTGTTTTTGACGCTCATCAGATGACCGATCACCCCCCAAGTCCACATCAGTTTTTCTTCGAGCTGAGTGAGGGGTTCGACAAAGTCTGTCCAGGTGGGTTTGAGGTTCGTCTCAAGATCGCTAACCTGTTGCTCTAGTTCCGTCAGGAGGGTCGTCACAGCGGGTTCAACGTGTTCTGCCTTGATCTCAGCGAAGGGGGGCAGACCATGGCCGATGAGGAGGGGATTCTGGGTCATATGCGGTTGATTTTTCTGATGTTTACGCTATTTCCCATTATGACAGCAAGTTTTTGGAGAAGGCAGTGGGGATATCTGGGCACGGTTAGCTGGCTATCCTACGGGATTGTTATGATTTGAAGCGAATGAATTTTATGGGCGGCGATCGCCTTTTGAGCCTGAGGATATGTCGAGCAAAATGTCTGGAATTAATTTTGAAGCGTTTGTGGATACAGAAACGACCCGTTCTTTTGAGTTGCCCGGCGCAAAACCCCACTACAACCCCGACCGTCCGGGACAGGTAGAGCATATCTGTTTGGATTTGGATCTCGACATGACGGGGCGATCGCTCTCCGGCACTTGCACGATTACCCTTGCGCCGGTGCGTTCTGGGGTGACGTCCCTAACCCTCGATGCGGTGGACATGGCCATTGAATCGGTAAGCATCGGCAGCGTCAGTCAACCCTTTGATTATGATGGCGAAACCCTGAATATTCGCTTACTAAAACCCACCGCCACCGAAAAAATTGAGGTGGCGATCGCCTACCGGTTAACGGAACCCCAACGGGGCATTTATTTCATTCAACCGGACGACCATTACCCTGATAAGCCGGTGCAGGTGTGGACCCAAGGGGAAGATGAAGATTCCCGCTTTTGGTTTCCCTGTTTCGACTATCCCGGACAGCTTGCTACCTCTGAACTGAAAATTCGCGTGGCTAATCCCTATCGGGCCATTTCCAATGGGGAATTAATCAGCAGCGAGGAACAAGGGGGAAAAACGGAATATCACTGGTATCAAAAGGAAATTCACCCGTCATATTTAATCACCTTGGCCGTGGGTGATTTTGCTGAAACAAAAACCGAATGGCAAGGAATTCCCGTCCTTTACTACGTGGAAAAAGGGCGCGAAGCCGATGGCGATCGCAGCATGGGCAAAACGCCCCAGATGATGGCTTTTCTCAGTCAAACCTACGGCTACCAATACCCATTCCCAAAATACGCCCAAGTGTGCGTCGATGACTTCATTTTCGGCGGCATGGAAAACACATCTACCACCCTTTTAACGGATCGCTGTTTACTTGACGAACGGGCGAGCCTCGACGATCAACGCACCGAAACCCTCGTGTTACACGAGTTAGCCCACCAATGGTTTGGCGATCTGGTGGTGATTAAACATTGGAGCCACGCCTGGATTAAAGAAGGGATGGCCACCTACGCCGAGGTACTCTGGACAGAACATGAATATGGCAAACAAGAAGCAGCCTATTATCTCCTCGAACAGATGCGGAACTATCTCGACGAAGACAGCAGCCGTTACCGTCGCCCCATCGTCACCCATGTTTATCGTGCCCCCATTGAACTCTATGACCGCCACCTCTACGAAAAAGGCGCTTGCGTCTACCACATGATCCGCACGGTGTTGGGGGATAAATTGTTCTCAAAAGCAATTCAAAAGTTTGTCCAAAAACATGCCCACCAAACCGTCGAAACCGTTGATCTACTGCGGGCGATTGAAGAATCCACTGGGTTTAACCTGGCTCCACTTTTTGATCAATATGTCTTCCGGGGTGGCCATCCGGATTTTGAGGTGGCCTACAGTTGGGACGGGGAAAATGGTTTAGCAAAACTGACGGTCAAACAGACCCAAGGGAAAAAAGACGAAAAAGCCCTCTTTGATCTCAAAATTCCTGTTGCCTTTAACTATCTCGATGGGGAAACAGTCAGCCAAAAAACCTTTACCTTTAGGCTCAACGACGCGGAACATACCTTTTATATTCCCCTCGACCGGAAACCGGATTTTGTCAGCTTCGATGTGGGCAACCATTGGACAAAAACGGTGAAATTGTCCTACCCGATGGCGGAACTGAAAAATCAACTGACCCATGATCCCGATCCCATTTCTCGCGTTCAAGCAGCCGAGGCGATCGCCAAGGAAGGGAACCTCGAAGCGGTCAATACGTTGCAAACAGCTTTAACAACAGAAGCGTTTTGGGGTGTACGGGTAGAGATTGCCAAAGCCCTTGGGACGATCCAACTCAATCAAACTGAGGATGTCCTGATGGCAGGTTTAAAGGATTCCCATCCCCGTGTCCGCCGGGCCACCCTATCTAGCCTCGGTAAGTTCAAAACCGAAAGTAGCTACGAAGCGATGAAAACTTTTCTCTTGGCAGGAGATGCCAGCTACTATACCGAAGCCGCCGCCGCCCGCACCCTAGGCGCAATGGTTGCTGTTGGTTTAACGGACAAAGCCGAGGCCACCCGTGACTTGCTTAACCAGATCCTCAAAACCCGCGCAGGTTGGAATGAAGTTGTCCGTGCCGGAGCAATTGGCGGACTCGCCGCGATGAAAACCTCCCCCGAAGCCGTGGACGCGATCCTGCCCTACACCGAACTGGGCATCCCCCAACCACTACGCCTTGCCGCAATCCGGGCTCTAGGTACCGTCGCCAGTGGCCAAACCAACGACAAATTAGCAGTCATTCTCAATCGCTTAGAGGCGATCGCCAGGGAAACCTTCTTCCTCACCCAAGTTGCCATTGTGAGCGCCCTCGGCCAGATCGAAAATCCCAAAGCTGTTACGCTCCTCCAAACCTTGGCCAACCAAGCCCCCGACAAGCGCGTCCGCCAGCGGGCCGAGGAAACCGTGAGCAGCCTCCAGAAAAAGCTCAGCACCGACAAAGCGATTCAAGGATTGCGCGAAGACCTCGATAAACTGCGGGAAGACAACAAACAACTGCAAAGTCGCCTCGCCAAACTCGAAGCCCAGGGCAACCCTTAACTGCACTTTTGGGGCGAACTTTCCGGGGCGATTTTGCGTCGAAAAAAATAAGTTGAATAGCCCAGCAATTTGTCAACCACTTGGCGATCGCCCCAAGAATTATCCCAAGGCCGGATCCATTGGCGATCGCCCTCTGCCATTCCACAAAATCTACTTATCAATTCTTTAGACTCCGGACATCCGTGCTACCATCGGTAGTCAAAAAGGTGGCGAGGCAACATCATCCCTCATCATCTGCGGTGGAGGAGTTCAAGGAGTTTCCTAAATCTTATGGCCCAACTACAGTCCAGTCTATCCCCCAATACGAATCTCAGAATCGGCGTGATTGGCGTAGGCAACATGGGGCAACACCACACCCGTGTCCTTAGCCTCCTCAAAGATGTTGAACTCATTGGCGTCGCGGATCTCAACGTTGAACGCGGCTTAGACCTCGCCAGTAAATATCGCATCCGTTACTTTGAGGACTACCACGCCCTACTGCCCCTCGTCGATGCGGTTTGCATTGCGGTTCCTACCAAGCTCCATTACCAAGTGGGCCTAGAGTGCATGGCAGCGGGCAAACACGTGATGATCGAAAAACCCATTGCGGCGAGTATTAGTGAAGCCGAAGCCCTCGTCAATGCAGCCGCCGAACATAACGTGATCCTCCAAGTTGGCCACATCGAACGGTTTAATCCCGCCTTCCAAGAACTGAGTAAAGTGCTCAAAACCGAAAAGCTCTTGGCGATCGAAGCCCATCGCATGAGTCCCTATTCCCAACGGGCAAATGATGTTTCCGTCGTCTTGGATTTAATGATCCATGACATTGACCTGCTCCTAGAAATGGCAGCTTCTCCGGTGGTCCAACTGACAGCCACGGGTTCAAAAAAAGACGATTCTAACCACTTAGATTACGTAACGGCCACCTTAAATTTCGCCAATGGCATCGTGGCCACCCTCACGGCAAGCAAAGTCACCCACCGCAAAATCCGCACGATCGCCGCCCACTGCCAGAATTCCCTCACCGAAGCCGATTTTCTCAATAACGAGATCGAAATTCACCGCCAAACCACCGCCAATTACACCACCGACTATGGCCAAGTTCTTTATCGTCAGGATGGTTTGATCGAGCAGGTTTACACCAGTAATATCGAACCGCTCCACGCCGAACTCGAACATTTCGTTCAATGTGTCCGGGGGGGCGAACAACCTTCCGTCGGGGGAGAACAGGCGTTAAAAGCCCTCCGCCTTGCGAGCTTGATTGAACAAAGCGCCCTGGATGGCAAAGTCTGGAAAGAGGCTGATCGCCATTACCAACACCTCAATAAGCCGAAGACCATCGTCACGCCCCTCTCCGTTTCTTGATATTTTGCGTTTTCGATGCGTGAAGGGGCGCAGTTTTCGCTACCCTTAATAGATAAATAATCATCCTTTGACTTTAGCGGGTAAGGAGCCGCTGCACTGACTATGTCTGATCTCAATCGTGGCATCATGAAATTTGACGGCGCAGATAAACCCATCGTCGTCGCCGTTTCTGCTGTTTTAGTTTTAGGGGCGATCGCCGCCCTGGTGATCTGGGGTCTCACAACCGCCTATTCGTTCTAAACTAATCCAGTCACCTCTAGCTCCTACGACACACTTTGAATTTCCTGTTTGCGATCGCCGCCGCTGAATCTAGCAAACCAAGCCCCCTATTGGGGGAAATCTGGCTTGATCTCGCTGTTTTGGTGGTCATGATTTGCCTATCTGCTTTTTTCTCAGGTTCTGAGACTGCCATTACCGCCTTTGACAACCTCAAACTCGAAGGACTAATTAAGCGCCAAGGCGATCCCCAGGGCATTTTCCGGATTGTCCTCAAAAACCGGACGCGATTTATCACAACCCTGCTGCTGGGAAACAACCTCGTCAATAACTTCTCAGCGATTCTCACTAGTAACCTCTTCGCGATTTGGCTAGGGAACGCTGGGATCGGCATTGCGACGGCTGTCGTCACCATCGTCGTCCTCATTTTTGCAGAGATCACCCCCAAGTCCCTCGCCATCCTCAATGTGCGCTCGGCTTTTACCTTCGTTGTGCCGCCCATCTATTGGCTGTCGCGTATTCTGTCGTCCTTGGGGATCATTTATATCTTTGAAACCATCACCGAAAAAACGATCAAGATCTTTGAAGGCCGCCAAAATAAAAATTCTCCCACCAGCGAAACCCTCACTGAACTGCAACTGATGATTGAAATCCTAGGAGGGAAAGGCAAGCTTGATCTGCAACGCCGCCGCATTTTGGGAAATGCTCTCCTCCTCGATGAAATGATGGTCAAAGATGTGGTTAAGCCACGCATCGATATGCAAACCATCGCCCACGATGCCACCCTCCAGGAGCTGGTCAACCTCTGCCTCGAAACGGGCTACACCCGCATTCCTGTCCAAGAACAATCCAAAGACCACATCATCGGCATCGTTAACCTTAAACAAGCCCTTAAGGGTCTCCATGCTCCAGAATCTCCCCAGACCCAAACCCCAGCAATTGTCCGTTCCGTGATGGATACGCCCGTTTATATCCCTGAAACGAAGCGGGTAGCAGATCTGCTCAAAGAAATGCTCCAACAACGCCTCCACATCGCCATTGTCGTTGATGAGTATGGGGGCACAGTGGGCCTTGTCACCCTAGAAGATTTACTCGAAGAGCTGGTGGGTGAAATTTATGATGAGAGTGATTATGCTCCCCGCGAACCGGGTTTACCAAGCCGTTTTTCTGATCGATAAAGGTTGGGTTGGGGGTCTGTTAGAAAAAATTGGCGATCGCCTTGCAATATTTTATTTTTATGCTAGGATTGATAACTGTGAAAACAAAAAACGTGGGTCGGTGCCCGAGTGGTTAATGGGGGCGGACTGTAAATCCGCTGACTATGTCTACGCTGGTTCGAATCCAGCTCGGCCCACCACATTGCCCATATGGCTCAGGGGTAGAGCACTCCCTTGGTAAGGGAGAGGTCACGAGTTCAAATCTCGTTATGGGCTTCTTAAAAGAATTAATTGTTAACCAGTATAAAAAGCGTTTGAATACTCGCTTGAATTATTATTCCTTCGGATATCTGCCGTTGCCGCAATCTTTTGTTTTTCTTTAGGATTAATAGGGGCGCACCAGGTTTACCCATCGCCCTGCCAAACTGAGTTATTCTAAGCATCTATGACTGAGAACCAAAAGACCCAACCAGCACCGACCCAGGAAACCACAACGACATCAGAAAAGGTGCTGTGTCCCCATTGCAAACGCACCGCAACCAATGGCATTAAATGTAAGGGGATCTGTGTCGCCGATAGTGATTATTAATCGGTTGCAGCTCAAATCATAAAGGAAATACCATTTAAACTAATTAGCAGCAATAATAAACCAAAATTTACCCACAATTCTTTTTTATAGGTATTCATCTTTTCCCCAAGAATGCGGGCTGTTTTTTGTTGTAAATAATGGCGCAATTTTAGGGGCAGTTTTTCGTAATATTGCCGATATTCCAGGGCCGTTAGCAGGACATTCCCAACGTTGTAGAGGGTGATGCCGAGGAGAATCCAGCGGTAAAGGTTATAGAAATTCATTGCTTACAAAAATCTATGGCAGCCGGAGAACTAATCTGAAGTTGATGGCTGAGGGAAAAGAAATAGCGGGTAAAACCCCACTCGGTGATGTTCGGTTGTACTGCTTCTATTTTGGAAAAAATCCTTTTAGTATCAATATAACCTAGGGTCAGAAGAGAGCAATACTGTGGTGGATTTAAAGAAACTAGAAGAACTCAATATTCAGCAAACGGTGGCCGGAATTCTCCAGGACTTTAACCCTATTTTTTCGTCTACTTCTTCTTCTGGACAAACTGGGCAGTGGCGCGCGGCGATCGCCGCCTTGACGGATTTACTCCTGCGCTCCGGGGGCGAAACCCGTGGTGTCATTTTATCGAGCCCTAGCCCGGTCTTTGACGCGCCCCAAATCACCCGCCACCACCATCATTACGTTTTAACGCCGAAAAATCTCCAGGATATTGCCCTGAGTCATCTGCAATTGCCGGGGGCCGGTTTGAATCAAAGCATTCGGCACCACAATAATCAAATCGTTGAGTTTCCAATTCTGCCCAATGATCCGTTAGCCCAGGAACAATTTTGTTTGATTTTGACGGCGAAGTTTAATTTTGCGATGGCCCTGTCTCCCCAGGGATTGCTCTTTTCGTTTGAAACAGAGGCGATCGCCGCCATTTGGCAAATTTTGCAGTGGCGCATGGCCCTAACGCAACCATTTCAGTTCCAAACCCTCGCCCAACTTTGGCCCCGCTTTGCCGAGGTTGTTCCGGACTATCGTCTTGTCTCTCGGTTTAGCCAGTTAATGGTGCGATCGCTGACGGTTAATTTACCCCAGGCTGATTCCCTACCATCTCCAGAACCCCACCAAACCCCTGAACCAACCGCCCAAGCTCAACCGGAATTAGAGCTATTGCAGGCTCTCACCCATGAAATTCGCACGCCTTTGACAACAATCCGTACCATGACAAAGTTGTTGTTAAAAAAGAAAACCCAACTGACCCAAGACATTGTCAAACGCATCGAAACCATTGAGCAAGAGTGCAACGAACAAATCCGGCGCATGGAACTTATTTTTCGGGCGGCCGAATTGGAAACTCCATCCCATCACCCGAAGCAAACCCTGCAACTGGTACCCATTTCCCTAGAACAAATTTTCCAGGAGGGAACACCCCGTTGGCAAAAACAGGCCCAACGGCGCAATGTCAACCTAGAGGTCGCCTTGCCCCCATACCTGCCCCAGGTGGTGAGTGATCCAGCGATGCTTGACCAAATGCTGTCCGGGTTAATCGAGACCCTCACGCGACGCCTACCGACGGGAGCAGAGGTACAAATCCAAGTCAGCACCGCCGGCAACCAACTGAAGTTAGAAGTCCAGTCCCACGGCCTAGGTCAAAAATGCCTTGAAAAGGCGATTGGCCAGTTGCTCATTTTCCAACCAGAAACGGGCAGCTTGAGTCTGAATTTAGATGTGACTAAAAATCTCTTTCAACAGTTAGGCGGCAAACTGGCAATTCGACGCCGGGCTTCCGGGGAAGAAGTCTTTGCTATTTTCTTACCCCTCGGCAATAGCTTCGCTGTGCCCCTCTAGGTCTTGTAAGGGCATGGTAAAGCACCCATAAATTCCCCTTGGGAATGTCTCTGCTAACCAAACGCTGAATTTCACCATTGATGCAAAAAAAGATGGGCCACACTAGAGGAGCCCATCTCTGTTAATTTTCGATTTAGTTTTTATCGGGTGCTGGAGGTTTAGGCACCAGGAGCTGCTGGCTCAGAGGGAGGTGCGTCGGCCTCGAGGGCAATGGGTTCTGCATCCAGCTTCATGGTGAGGTAGCGAATAACCATTTCCCCTAAGCGCATATCCCGCTCGACGGCTTTGATTTGGCTGCCATCGGCTTTGTAGTTTACTTGGATGTAGATACCATCGTTGAAGTTCTGGATCGGATAGGCGAGGTGGCGCTTGCCCCGTACTTGAACCTGAAGGTCGCTTGCCCCAGAGTCTTGGAGCATGGTCTTGTATTTGCTGGAGACTTCCTGCACCTGCTCTTCGCTGAGGTCGGGGCGCAGGATGTACATCATTTCGTAGTTGTTGCTCATTACTGTTTAATATAAATCCTTCTGGACAATAAGGCCGCTCGATGTGTGGAAATTTCGGATTTCTTTTACGATTCGAGAAGCAAGGATATAAAATTCTACTACACCTTGCCCCCTTTTAGGGAGTGTTGGCTGGATCTGAAACTGATGAAAAACAGATCATGACTTGGGTCTGAGGGTCTGTCATCGATTGGCGATCGCCACCTTGAGGTGGAGCTTTGTTCTGTGTTTAGTTGATCAAAATTCATTTATGGCGCAACGATATGTTCGGGTTCAAACTCCCCAAGGGCAAGTATTATACGGACTGCTAAAGCTCAACCGTGAAGTGCAGGTGATCGATGCACCGGCTTGGTTGGGGGGACAACCGACGGGGGAAAGTCTCGCGCCGGATGAGTACCAATTATTGGCCCCCTGCGCCCCGTCAAAAATTGTTGCGGTGGGTCACAACTATGCCGCCCATGCGGCGGAACTCCAGCAGCCGATTCCGTCGGAACCAGTGTTATTTTTGAAACCTCCCAGTGCGATTGTGGCCCACCAACAGGGCATTGTGTATCCGGCCCAATGTCAACAGTTGGAGTTTGAGGGGGAATTGGCCCTTGTAATTGGCGATCGCACCCGCCATTGCTCTGAAGAAGAGGCCCACCGAAAAATTTGGGGCTATACCATCGCCAATGATGTGACGGCGCGGGATCTCCAACGGCAAGATGCCCAGTGGACGCGGGCAAAGGGATTTGATACGTTCTGTCCCCTCGGCCCTTGGATTGTGCGCGAGCTTAGCCCCGATGCCAAATTGCGCACCTATGTGACGCCCCTGGGGGAAGAACTCCCTGAACAATCAGACCCAGCCCAGGCCGCCTCGGTGCAGGATATGGTTTTTTCCGTGGCCAAATTGGTGAGTTACATCTCCGAAATTATGACCCTGTTGCCCGGTGATGTGATTTTGACGGGCACCCCCGCCGGAGTTCACCCTGTCCGCATTGGCGATCGCCTGTTGATCACCATCGAAGGGATCGGCGAGCTTGAAAATCCCATCATTGCCCCCTAAGACCCGTCCCCGTCCTCCATTGCTTGTTGTTGACTACCCGTTGCCATGCCCATCGCTAAACGTTTTTTGACCCGTACCTGTGCTGCTGCCGCCTGTCTCTTCCTTGTGGGTTGTGGTACCGCCAATAACATTACGCCCCCAAATCCCAGCGAACCGACGTTGCTCCGACTGCTGTACTGGCAAGGGCCAACCATTTTAAATCCCCATCTTTCTACGGGTTTTAAGGACTGGGAAGCCAGCCGAATTACCCTCGAACCCCTGGCA
>Ga0213835_100127_pt1 | contig 97041 bp, 82 predicted proteins | sample SWPATP01_FD_160576 | JGI IMG/M metagenome (GOLD analysis project Ga0213835, IMG submission 160576) | Coastal seawater microbial communities from Marineland, Florida, United States - SWPA TP0 #1 | ecosystem: Environmental > Aquatic > Marine > Coastal | place: USA: Florida | collected 2016-08-05 | reverse complement strand
GTGCAGGCGGATGTTCATGCGGATTCCTCGGCGCGCAGGTCGTTCAGGACGCCGAGAAGGACTTCGCGTCCAGCCAGCAGTGAAGAGCCATTATGCAGCAGATATTCGTCCGGGACCCGACAGCTAGTGGGCTCATTTCAGAGCCTGCCGGAAACCTGACCAGATTCCCTCGAACTACTAATGCTCGAAAGAATAATCCGCGCTATCAGAGTCATATGTCCCCACCCCCTCTCTGGAATCTGCATCCGCGAGCCGGCGAAAGAAGGCATCCAGATCATCAAACCGTGCAACTGGAGGAGGAGTTTGGCACAACGAGATCACATCTCGTCCTACTCTCATACGGCACACCGGATAGTCATCAGCGGATACTGTGATCGAAGAGTCGAACAGAAAACCAGCTGAACCAAAAGCGACCCATTGCTTTCCAAACACTTCATCGTAGCCGAGCGGAGTCACAGGAAAAAAAGACAAGTGACCTGGAGAGACCAACGCATAACCCTCTCCACAAGGGCTTCGGCCCGCAACCACGAGGTAGCTGTGCCCCAGAGAAAGCTGCTGCTCTGAGAAAAAAACCTCTGGTTGCTCACCCTTATAGGCGTGCAAAGTCACTGACCTGTACTTGAATCTACAGCGAGGGACGTCAGGCGAACTATACGCGCCTTCAACTATCCGAACTACGGAGACAAGCTCGGCACGTTCAAAGGCGAACTCCAAGGGAATTCTTGACTCGGTAAGGGCCCACGCGTCAGTCGAGACACACAAATTGATTGACATCATGAATAGCAAAGCACTGAATATCTTCAACACACTCACCTCGCTTTTCGCGCCCATGCCTGGGCGATGAACGTTGATTTTCATCACATGCGTTGATCTCAGCCCTTAGCCTCACCCGTCCCGGGGTGCGTAAACGTAGGTGTCGCCTCAGCGCGTAAATCTGGGTGTCGGTGGGCAATTGTAGAGGTTACAGCTCGGACTGTTTTACGGCGCCTGCATGTGTCGCCGCCGCAGACTGCTCACCCGTCTGCTTCTTCAGGCTTTCCTCAATCCACCATTAGACCCACGTAAGCACCCAACCGCCCGAAGTCAAAAACTGCATCAGGCGAGTCCTCTACCGCAACAACAACTCGAGGACATCGACGGTCGGTTCTTTCCCCGGAAAAGACCATTACAAGAAGTTCATTGCCATGGCCTGGAATCAAGGCATCGCGGTAGATCAGCTGCAGGTTTTCCCTTTTGACAGTCTCCGTCGTGCAGATGAATTGCCAGTCATCGTCATGACCCCAAGCCTCGGCTGAAAACTCATTCCAATCACCGTAAACCGAAAACGAAGTGGAAATAAGCAATCGACAGCCGGCCGCATCAACTGAACACGTTTCAAACTCTGCCGCAACGAAATGAGCGACCTCACGATCGGAAGCGTTCACAGGCCACAAAGCTCCCTGATCGGCGCCCTGCGGAACCGACCGCGCGCCGCAGGAAACAACAAGCCAAAGGCTTGCAGTGGAAGCAATCTTCATGATCGCAAACGACCCGCGGCCCTCGACCCCTTGATCGTGCCCGAACCAGGAAGCCATCACTCGTGTGTTCCGGATATGCGGAAATGCAGAGTTGCAGACACTGGAACCGCTCCGATCAGGGTCCGCCGAGAATCGCCGAGCCTGTGATCAGCACAACCGCCGAGGCTGAATCCGGTACCCATGTTCGACATGGATGCATACTCCGCTGGAAAGTAGTCACAAGGCTGGAATCGCGGTCCCTGCACCGGCCGTCCGCCATTCGCCGGCGGCCGGCCGACCGCAACCGGGTTGTCTGGACCACGCCGCGCGGGCGCGCGGACCAGCTGCGTCCCTTTGTCCCTGCTCCCCCCCTGAAAATCAAGGGCGGGCCAGGCTGCCGCAGGGGGGCGCGGGCGATCCGCTACGAGGCCGCGCGGCGTATGGCGACGGCCGTCAGCCCGGTGCGCCCACCGCTTGACCCCGCCCCCACCATCCACCACCATTGCGTTATCTTTGAATCGCGATGAAAGGATGGACATGGACCTCGACGCCTGGTCGGCCTGCCTGAAGGTGCTCTCCGACGCGACCCGGGTGCGGCTGCTGGCGCTGCTGGAGCGCGAGGAGCTGACCGTGGCCGAGCTGGCGGCGATCACCCGGCTGGCGCAGCCGCGGGTCAGCACCCACCTGGCGCGGCTGAAGGAGGCCGGGCTGGTGATGGACCGGCGCGCCGGGGTCTCGGCCTACTACCGCTTCAACGCCGACATGGACGCCGCCGAGGCCGAGCTGTGGCAGACGCTCAAGCGCGGCACCGACGACCCGCTGCTGCGCGCCGACGCCGACCGCCTGCCGGCCATCCTCGCCAGCCGGGCGGCCGACCAGAACTGGGCGGACTCGGTGGCCGGCGACATGGAGCGCCACTACTCCCCCGGGCGCACCTGGGAGGCCCTGGCCCGGGCGGCGCTGCCGCTGCTGGCGCCCGGCGACGTGCTCGACATCGCCTCCGGCGACGGCGTCACCGCCGAGCTGCTGGCCCCGCACTCGAAGTCCTTCATCTGCATCGACGCCAGCGCCCGGGTGGTGGCCGCCGCCCGCGCGCGGCTGGCGCCCTACCGAAACGTCGAGGTGCTCGAGGACGACATGCACGCCCTGCCCTTCGACGACGGCAGCTTCGACCTGGTGCTGATGATGCACGCCCTGACCTACGCCGACCGCCCGGCGGCGGCGGTGGCCGAGGCGGCGCGGGTGCTGCGCCCCGGTGGTCGCCTGCTGGCCACCGCGCTGGCCCGGCACGAGCACCGCGCCGCGGTGGTGCCCTACGGCCACGTCAACCTCGGCTTCACGGCGCGTGAGTTGAAACGCTATGCCGAGAAGGCCGGACTGAAGGTTTCGGTCAGCGAGGTCATCGCGCGCGAGAAGCGCCCGCCCCATTTCGAGGTGGTCTGCCTGACCGCCGCCAAGCCCTGAGGTCGAACGATGCACGAGCTGCCCTGGCTGCACCCCGATCGCGCCGACGCCCTGGCCGACGCCCTGGCCCGCCGCATCCTGGTGCTGGACGGTGCCATGGGCACGATGATCCAGGCCCACGCCTTGGACGAGGCCGGCTACCGCGGCGAGCGCTTCGCCACAGGCCGCCCGGACGCACCCACCCTGGACCAGAAGGGCAACAACGACCTGCTGACCCTCAGCCAGCCGGCGATCATCGCCGGTGTCCACCGCGCCTACCTCGACGCCGGCGCGGACATGGTCGAGACCAACACCTTCAACTCCACCGGCATCTCCCAGGCCGACTACGGCACCCAGGCGCTGGTGCCCGAGCTCAACCGCGAGGCCGCGCGCCTGGCCCGGGCCTGCTGCGACGAGGCCACCGCCGCGGACCCGTCGCGCCCGCGCTTCGTCGCCGGCGTGCTGGGCCCCACCAGCCGCACCGCCTCCATCAGCCCCGACGTCAACAACCCCGGCTTCCGCGCCACCTCCTTCGCCGAGCTGGTCGACAACTACCGGCCGGCGGTCGATGCGCTCATCGAGGGCGGCGCCGACGTGCTGATGGTCGAGACGGTGTTCGACACGCTCAACGCCAAGGCGGCGCTGTTCGCCATCGACGCCGCCTTCCAGGCGCTGGGCGCCCGGCTGCCGGTGTCGGTGTCGGGCACCATCACCGACCGTTCCGGTCGCACCCTGTCGGGGCAGACCGCGGAGGCCTTCTGGTACTCGGTGGCGCATGCGCGGCCGCTGTTCATCGGCCTCAACTGCGCGCTGGGCGCGAAGGACCTGCGCGCGCACGTCGACGTGCTGGCCCGGGTCGCGCCGGCCTTCCTCAGCTGCCACCCCAACGCCGGCCTGCCCAACGCCTTCGGCGAGTACGACGAAGACCCGGCGATGATGGCCGGCACCCTGTCGGGCTTCGCCGAGGCCGGGCTGCTGAACCTGGTCGGCGGCTGCTGCGGCACCACGCCGGCGCACATCAGCGCCATCGCCGAGGCGGTGTCGGGGCACGCGCCGCGGCGGCTGCCGGTGGTCGGGGCGGCGGCGTGAGCGGCGACGGCGACAGCGGCGCGCTGCCGCGGCGGATGCGGCTGTCGGGCCTGGAGCCCTTCGTCGTCGGTCCCGACACCAACTTCGTCAACATCGGCGAGCGCACCAACGTCACCGGCTCGGCGAAGTTCCGCAAGCTGGTCAAGGAGGACCGCTTCGACGAAGCGGTGGAGGTGGCCCGCCAGCAGGTCGAGGCCGGCGCCCAGATCATCGACGTGAACATGGACGAGGGGATGATCGATTCGGAGGCGGCCATGGTCCGCTTCCTGAACCTCATCGCGGCCGAACCCGACATCGCGCGGGTGCCGGTGATGATCGACTCCTCGAAGTTCGAGGTCATCGAGGCCGGTCTGCGCTGCCTGCAGGGCAAGGGCGTGGTGAACTCGATCTCGCTCAAGGAAGGCGAGGCGGCCTTCCTGGCACAGGCCCGCACGGTGCTGCGCTACGGCGCGGCGGTGGTGGTGATGGCCTTCGACGAGGCCGGCCAGGCGGACACCTGCGCGCGCAAGGTCGAGATCTGCACCCGCGCCTACCGCCTGCTGGTGGACGTGGTGGGCTTCCCGCCCGAGGACATCATCTTCGACCCCAACATCTTCGCCATCGGCACCGGCATCGCCGAGCACGACAACTACGCGGTGGACTTCATCCAGGCCACCCGCATCCTGCGCGACACCCTGCCCCACTGCCACGTCTCCGGCGGCGTGAGCAACGTCAGCTTCGCCTTCCGCGGCAACAACCCGGTGCGCGAGGCCATCCACTCGGTGTTCCTGTACCACGCGATCGCCGCGGGCATGGACTTCGGCATCGTCAACGCCGGCGCCATGCCGATCCTCGACGACATCGACGCCGACCTGCGCGAACGGGTCGAGGACCTGGTGCTCAACCGGCGCGCCGACGCCACCGAGCGGCTGATGGAGGTCGCCGCCCGCTACAAGGGCGGCGGCGGCACCGTCGTCGACGACAGCCAGCGCCTGAAGTGGCGCGAGGCCGAGGTCGAGGAGCGCCTGCGGCACGCGCTGGTGCACGGCATCGACGAGTTCATCGTCGAGGACACCGAGGCGGCGCGGCTGCGCGCCGACAAGCCGCTGGAGGTCATCGAGGGGCCGCTGATGTCGGGCATGAACGTGGTCGGCGACCTGTTCGGCGCCGGCAAGATGTTCCTGCCGCAGGTGGTGAAGTCGGCGCGGGTGATGAAGAAGGCCGTCGCCCACCTCATCCCCTACATCGAGGAGGAGAAGAAGCGCTCCGGCGACGCCAGCCGCAACAACGGCACCGTGGTGATGGCCACGGTGAAGGGGGACGTCCACGACATCGGCAAGAACATCGTCGGCGTGGTGCTGGCCTGCAACAACTTCGAGGTGGTGGACCTGGGCGTGATGGTGCCGGCGCAGACCATCCTCGACCGCGCCCGCGAGGTCGGCGCCGACCTCATCGGCCTCTCCGGGCTGATCACCCCGTCGCTGGAGGAGATGAGCCAGCTGGCGCGCGAGATGCAGCGCCAGGGCTTCCAGGTGCCGCTGCTGATCGGCGGGGCCACCACCTCGCGTGCCCACACCGCGCTGAAGATCGCCCCGCACTACACCGGCCCCACCGTGTGGGTGAAGGACGCCTCGCGTGCGGTGGGCGTGGCGCAGTCGCTGGTCAGCCCGGAGCTGCGCGGCGAGTTCGTCGCCGCCAACGAGTCCGACTACGCCGCCATCCGCACCCGCCACCGCGACCGCGGCTCGGGCAAGCGCATCGTGTCCTTCCAGCACGCCTGCGGCAACCGCTTCGACGGCGGCTGGGACGACTACGCCCCGCCGGCCCCGCGCGAGCCGGGCCTGCACGTCTTCGACGAGGTGCCGCTGGCCGGGCTGGTCGACACCATCGACTGGTCGCCGTTCTTCAACGCCTGGGAACTGGCCGGGCGCTACCCGGCCATCCTCGACGACGCGGTGGTGGGACCGCAGGCGCGCGAGCTGTTCGCCGACGCGCAGGCGATGCTGGCGCGGATCGTGGACGAGCGCTGGCTGACCGCACGCGCGGTGGTCGGCCTGTGGCCGGCGGCAGCCCGGGGCGAGGACATCGTGGTCTACGACGACGCCGGCGAGCACGAGCGCGCCCGCTTCCACTGCCTGCGCCAGCAGGCCGACAAGCCGGTCGGCGAGCGCGCCAACTTCTGCCTGGCCGACTTCATCGCCCCCGCCGACAGCGGGCGGCGCGACTGGGTCGGCGGCTTCGCGGTCACCGCCGGCATCGGCATCGACGAACACGTGGCCCGCTTCGAGGCCGCCCACGACGACTATTCCGCGATCATGCTCAAGGCCCTGGCCGACCGCCTGGCCGAGTCGCTGGCCGAGCACATGCACCGGCGGGTGCGCCTGCAGCTGTGGGGCTACGCCGACGGGGAGTCGCTGGACAACGAGGCGCTGATCGCCGAGGCCTACCGCGGCATCCGGCCGGCGCCGGGCTACCCGGCCTGCCCCGACCACAGCGAGAAGCGCACCCTGTTCGACCTGCTGGCCGCCGAGGCCAACGCCGGCATCGAGCTGACCGAGAACTTCGCCATGACCCCGACCGCGGCGGTGAGCGGGCTGTACTTCGCCCACCCCCGCAGCCAGTACTTCGTCGTCGGCCGCATCGGCCGCGACCAGGTCGAGGACTACGCCCGCCGCAAGGGCGTGTCGGTCGAGCAGGCCGAGCGCTGGCTGGCGCCCAACCTCGACTACGACCCGGAATAGGCGGCCGGGGCCGCCCGGCCCCGGGCCCGCTGCCGCCTCAGCGCTCGATCATCTCCCGGTGCATCGGCGCCAGCTTGGCCAGCAGCCGGTTCTGCGCCCGGAACGGGATGCCGCGCCGGTTCATCGCCGTCTGCAGGTCCTCCACCAGGGCGTTGAACTCGGCCCGGGTGATGCCCAGACCCTGGTGCGACTCGCGCATGTCGCGCCCGGTGTAGGTGCAGTCGCCGCCGAGGATCACGCAGAACTGGTCGACCAGGTGGCGCTTGACCTCGGCCTGGTCGGTGAACTCGAAGAACGGCCGCAGCTGCGGGTTGTCGAGCATGATGGCCATGAACTCGTCCATCAGCACGATCAGGCCCTCGCGACCGCCGAACTGGTCGAGCACCGGGCGCAGCTCCGGGTGTGCCGGTGCCGGGTCGGGCACCGCGGAGGCGTGGGCTTGAGGGGCGTGCGCCAGCAGCAGGGCCGCGGCCAGCGCGCAGGCGGTCGTCATCGTCTTGAAGGTGAACATGGGGCCTCCCGGCTCAGAAGCCGATCTGCAGGGACAGGTAGGCGCCGCGCTGGTCGCCGACGACGATGTTGCCGAGGTCGACCCAGGCGGCGGTGACCGAGACGTGCTTGCTCGGGGCCCAGGCCACGAACACGTCCCAGGCGGCGTCCTCGCCGGCGACGCCGAGGTTGTCGGGCTTGGTGCGGAATTCGCCACCCACGGCGATGTGCCGGTTGAGCAGCCAGGCCACCGAGCCCTCCAGCTGCGGGCGGTAGCTGTCGCGCCGGTCGCCGCCGTGGCCGAGGATGCCGAACTGGTTGGCCTTGGTGTAACGCACCGTGCCGTTGACCAGCAGGCTCTGCGCCAGGAACAGCTTGGTTGCGCTGAGGTAGACGTCGGTGGCGCTGGTGTCGGCGACGCCCAGGGTGCGGACGATGTCGCCCTGGCGGTGGGTCTTGTACTGGGCGCCCAGCGCCACCTGCGGCAGCCAGCTGTCCTGCTCCAGCACCGCGTCGCCGAACAGGCGCACCTTCGCGCCCAGCACGTCCTGCTCCAGCCGGAAGCCGCGGCCCAGGCCCAGCGCCGCCCCCAGGTCGCGGGTGTCGAAGCGCTGGCGGGCGAAGCTGACCTCGACCCGGTTGGAGAAGCCGACCAGCACGCCGTGCACGTCCAGGGCGAAGTCGTCGAGTTCCACCCGCGTGGTGAAGGCGTTGGCGCCGATCTGGTTGGACTCGCCGTAGCCGCCGATCAGCGCCCAGGGCGTCAGGCCGCCGCCGCCGGTGCCCTCGACGCTGTTGACGCCGCCGGTGAGCAGCAGCTTGCCGCCGGTGTGGCGGTCCTGGGGCACCTGCGCCTGGGCCGCCAGCGCCCAGGCGCAACCCGCCGCCAGCACCGCCAGGCGCAGCGCGCCCCGCCTGCATTCGGTCGTGGTGAACATGAAACCCCCTGTGTCGATCCGATGGTGTGGTGCCGGACATACGCCGCCGGCGGGCGGTGTGGATGCAGCCCTCACGGTTCTTCGATGACGAACCACACGTCGTTGACCTCGTGCCCGGTCACGTCGCCGGGGCGGGTGTCCTTGGCCCAGTAGTAGAGCGGCTCGTCGCGCCAGGTCCACTGCAGGCCGCCGTCGAGGCGCTCGATGATGGCGAAGTCGCCGACCGGTTCGTCGTCGAAGCGCGCGGCGAGCACCGGCCACAGCCGCACGCACACCCCGTAGCAGGTGCTGGCCCCGGGCGAATCGCGGCCGTAGGTGTACAGGGTCATGCCCTCGGGACCGACCAGGATGCCCTCGACGAACAGCGCCGGGTGGCGGCTGGGCACCGCCTCCAGGGCCGCCATGAAGCGGGCATGCACCGCGTCGCTGGCCGGCTCGGCGGTGCGCTGGCGGATGCGCCCGACCCCGGTTTCATCCGCGTCCGGCGCCGGGCGAGCCGGGGCCTCGGGGGCGCTGGAGCGCCAGGGCAGGCGCCGCGGCTCCTCGGCGGCCCGCAGGCCACCCGCGGGCAGGGCAAGCAGGACCGCGAGCACACAGCACACAACGGTCGGAACACGCATGGAAACCCCCTGGGGCAGTGGTCATGCCGGGTCTACGTCCGGGGACGCGGGACTGGATGCAGCATCAGCGGTTGATCAGCCGCAGCAGCGCCCGCGTCCACCAGCCCAGCTTCGGGACCAGCTCGCTGCGGATCATCAGCAGGGCCCCGTCCGGGGACTCGAACGGGGCGTGCCGCGAGCCGGGCAGCGCGTGCAGGAAGTCGCCGGGCCCGTAGCGCCGGCCCTCGTGGATCACCGAGCCCTCCAGCACCAGGCACTCCTCCTCGTGGCGGTGGCTGTGCGGCGGCACCCGGGCGCCGGGCTCCAGCCGCCACAGGCTGGTCTGGGTGCCGGCCTGCTCGTCGCGGCGCAGGGTCTTGATGCGGATGCCCTTCACCAGCGGCACCCACTCGCCCTCCCCGGCCAGCAGCACCCGGGTCCCCGGGGTGCGGGCGTGCGCCATCACCCGCGCCAGCGAGCGGGCGCGTGCCGATTCCGGCACCGGCACCGGCTCGAGCGCGGCGGCCAGCTCGGCGACCACGTCCGGCGGCAGGACCGTGGGACGCTCAGGCCTGTCCATCGTCGTCCTCCGGCTGGATGTGCCGCCTCAGCGCCTGCAGGGCGCGGCGCAGGTGCGACTTCACCGTGCCCAGCGGAACCCCGGTGCGCTCGGCGATCTCGCTGTGGCTGAGGTCGGCGACGAAGGCGAGTTCGACCATGCGCTGCTGCTCCGGGCTCAGGCCGGCCAGGGCCCGGGCGACGCGGGCGCGGGCATCGAGCTGGTCCAGCAGCGCCGGCGCGGTGTCGTCTTCATGTGGCGTATACGCCGACGGACCGTCAGCCGGATGCAGCGCCTGCTCGCGGCGTCGCCGGGTGCGCCGCAGCCGGTCCACCGCCCGCGACCAGGCCAGGTTGAGCAGCCAGCCCAGCACCGCGCCGCGGGCGGGGTCGTACAGGGCGGCGCGGTCCCAGGCCTGCTGCAGCGCCTCGCTGGCCACCTCCTCGGCGTCGGCGGCGTTGCGCAGCACCCGCATGGCCGTGGCATAGACCCGGTCGAAGGTCGCCTCGTGGAAGCGCGCCAGGGCGTCGACGTCGCCGGCGGCCATGCCGGCGACCCAGGCGGCCAGACGCTCGGGCTCGTCGAGCCCGGTGGGTGGACAGCTGGGCGGCGGCGGCTTGACGGTGCGGCTCCGGACGTCGTGGGTGCCCCAGCCTCCACCGCCCCCACGTCTGCCGCGCGTGAAGGCCCCGGCGCCCATGCCGGTTTGGAGCAATTGCTTTACAATACGCGCGCCGAAGCGATGGCCTGCGGCTTTCGCCCCCTGATCGGCGCCTTTCCATTCAAACAGTTGCGGCAACCTCTTCAAGCCGTTTCTCCGCAATCCACCGCGCGGCCGCGGCCCGGGGACGCCCACGGAGCCTCTGATGATCTTCGAAACCATCGCCACCTCGGAACACGAGGAAGTGGTGTTCTGCCACAACAAGGACGCCGGCCTGCGCGCCATCATCGCGATCCACAACACCGTGCTGGGCCCGGCCCTGGGCGGCACCCGCATGTGGAACTACGCGACCGAGGCGGAGGCCATCAACGACGTGCTGCGCCTCTCGCGCGGCATGACGTACAAGGCGGCGGTGTCGGGCCTGAACCTCGGCGGCGGCAAGGCCGTCATCTGGGCGGACCCGAACACGGACAAGTCCGAGGCGCTGTTCCGCTCCTTCGGCCGCTTCGTGAACTCCCTGGGCGGCCGCTACATCACCGCCGAGGACGTCGGCATCGACGTCAACGACATGGAGCACGTCTTCCGCGAGACCGAGTACGTCACCGGCGTGCACCAGGTCCACGGCGGCTCCGGCGACCCGTCCCCGTTCACCGCCTTCGGCACCCTGCAGGGCCTGCTGGCCTCGCTGCAGCACAAGTTCGGCAACGAGGACGTGGGCAAGTACTCCTACGCCGTGCAGGGCGTGGGCCACGTCGGCATCGAGTTCGTGAAGCTGCTGCGCGAGCAGGGCGCGAAGGTCTTCGTCACCGACATCAACCAGGCCGCCGTGCAGCGCGCCGTCGACGAGTTCGGTGCCGAGGCCGTGGGCCTGGACGAGATCTACGACGTCGACGCCGACGTCTACTCGCCCACCGCCCTGGGCGGTACGGTCAACGAGAAGACCATCGACCGCATCAAGGCCAAGATCATCTGCGGCGCGGCCAACAACCAGCTGGCCACCAACGAGATCGGCGACGAGCTGACCAAGCGTGGCGTGCTCTACGCCCCGGACTACGCGGTCAACGCCGGCGGCCTGATGAACGTCTCGCTGGAGATCGACGGCTACAACCGCGAGCGCGCGATGCGCATGATGCGCCAGATCTACCACAACCTCGGCCGCATCTTCGAGATCGCCGACCGCGACGGCATCCCGACCTACCGGGCCGCCGACCGCATGGCCGAGGAGCGCATCGCCACCATCGGCAAGCTGAAGCTGCCGCACATGGGCAACCATGCGCCGCGCTTCCTGGGCCGGCGCAGCGCCTGACCCGCACGCGACACCCGCATCCGCCCGGCCCCGCCGGGCGGATGCACGTCGGGGCCCGGGCCGGCGCCACGCCGCACTCACCGCCCGCCCCCGACACTACCGGCAACACGAACTGGAGCAGCCATGAGAGCCTTCCCCCTGGGCGAGGACATCGACGCCCTCCGCGACGCGGTCCGCCGCTTCGCCGACACCGAGATCGCGCCGCACGCCGCGCGCATCGACGAGGACAACGCCTTCCCGCAGGACCTGTGGCCGAAGCTGGGCGAGATGGGCCTGCTGGGCATCACCCTGCCCGGTGAGTTCGGCGGCTCGGAGATGGGCTACCTGGCCCACCTGGTCGCCATGGAGGAGATCTCCCGGGCCTCGGGCTCGGTGGGCCTGAGCTATGGCGCGCACTCCAACCTGTGCGTGCAGAACCTGTATTCCAACGGCAACCAGGCCCAGCGCGAGAAGTACCTGCCGAAGCTGTGCAGCGGCGAGCACAAGGGCGCGCTGGCCATGAGCGAGCCCGGCGCCGGCTCCGACGTGGTCGGCTCGATGGCCTGCCGTGCGGAGAAGCGCGGCGACGTGTGGGTGGCCAACGGCAACAAGATGTGGATCACCAACGGCCCCGAGGCCGACGTGCTGATCGTCTACATGCGCACGGCGGGCAAGGAGGCCGGCAGCCGCTGCATGACCGCCTTCATCGTCGAGCGCGGCATGAAGGGCTTTTCGACCGCGCAGAAGCTCGACAAGCTGGGCATGCGCGGCTCCAACACCTGCGAGCTGGTGTTCGAGGACTGCGAGATCCCCGAGGCCAACGTGCTCGGCGAGGTCAACCAGGGCGTGAAGGTGCTCATGGGCGGCCTCAACACCGAGCGCCTGGTGCTTTCCGGCGGCCCGATCGGCCTGATGCAGGCGGCGCTGGACATCGCCCTGCCCTACGTGCGCGAGCGTCGTCAGTTCGACGCCGCCATCGGCACCTTCGGCATCATGCAGGCCAAGATCGCCGACATGTACACCGCGCTGCAGTCCGCCCGCGCCTTCGCCTACCAGGTCGCCCGCGACTACGACGCCGGCCACCGCAGCCGGGTCGACGCGGCCAGCTGCCTGCTGCACGCCTCCGACGCGGCGGTGGCGGTGGCGCTGGAGGGCATCCAGTGCCTGGGCGGCAACGGCTACATCAACGAGTACCCGACCGGCCGCATCCTGCGCGATGCGAAGCTCTACGCCATCGGTGCGGGCACCAACGAGATCCGGCGCATGCTCATCGGCCGCGAGCTGTTCGAAGGCCGCGACTGAGCCGCCGCGGCGGCCGGGCTAGAAGCCCAGCCGCCAGCTCGCCTCGGCGCGCGCGCCATCCCCGCGCGCGTCGAAGTCCCGCCCCAGGCCCAGGGTGAAGCGGCCCCAGCCCGGAAGCCGGCTCTCCAGACCCACCTCCAGCCGTCCGGCCTGTTCCGACAGGCCCAGGCCGTCGACCGTGCGGGCGCCGCTGCCCAGACCCGAGAACGCCGCATCCGGCCCCAGCGACAGCGGGCCGGAGAGGCGCCGCTGCCACTGCATCCGCGCCGCGACCGTGTGCTGCGCACCGCCGCGCCCCTGCCAGCCCGAGGCCAGGTCCAGGCCCAGGCCGGCGTTGGTCAGCTGCGCCCGGTGGCCGTCGGCCGCCAGGCCCAGGCCCCAGGCACCGGTTTCGTCGAAGCCGTCGAAGTCCACCTGCAGCCAGCGCGCGCTGGCGAACGGCGTCAGCCGCAGCCCGCCCACGCGGGCGTCGAAGCCCGCCTCCAGGTCGAGGCCCCGGTGGCTGCCCGCCTGCCGGGTACCGACACCGGTGAGGTCCCAGCCCAGCAGCACCGACCGCTGCGTGTCGTGGCTGTGGCGGCCGACCATCATCCGCCCGGTGGCCCAGGTGCTGCCCGAGGCCGCGGTGGCGAACACGGCGGCCTCGTCGATCAGCGCACCGGCGCGCCCGCCCAGGCCGTCGAGCTGGGTGTCCAGCCGCGCCTTGGACAGGGTCAGGCCCAGCGAACGGCCGTCGCCGAACAGCCGCTGCTGCCCGACCACCTGCCCGCCCAGGCGGGTGCGTGCGTCGCTGAAGCCGTTGCCGTGCCAGGCCGCGTCCACGCCCAGCCCGCTGCTCCAGCCCAGCCAGCCGGTGGCCGCGGCCAGATCGCCCCGGGCACGGTTCTGGCGCAACTGATCCGCCAGCGCCCGGCCGCCGGCCTCGACCGCCTCGACCAGGGCCGTGGCGCGAACCGCGTGCAGTTCGCCCGACAGGCTGGCCACCGAGGCCTCGCCCAGTTCCCGGGTCGCGGCGGCCTGGAAGCGCCCGGCGCCGTCGAGCACCCGGGCGCGCGCGGCATCGGCCCCGGCGTCGCCGACCCAGCCGTCGAGCACGGCGAAGGCGGCGTCGATGCGCTCGGCCGAGCCGACCGAGGCGCCGGTCAGCGAAAGTCCCGCGGCACTGACGTCCAGCCGCTCCACCTCCAGCAGCACCTGGGTGGGTTCGTAGACCAGCCGACCGTCCAGGAACACCCCCGGCCCGGACGTGAGTTCGGCGAAGGTGCCGCTGACGCCGCCGCTGCCCCGCAGCACGACCTGGCTGTCCTGCACCGTGTAGCCCGAGCGCACGCCCAGCACCTGCAGCTGGCCACCCAGCAGCGTGGCCTGCCCGTCCACCCGCAGCTGCCAGCCGACGTCCAGGCCCAGCACCGCGCCGGCCTCGTGGCGGTAGTCGCCGTCGACCCGCAGGTGGCCGCCGGCGATCACCACCCGGCCGGCGTTGAGCAGCTCGGCGACGCGTGAGCCGCCCGAGGAGACGAAGCGGCCGTCGGCGCCGACGCGCACGGTGGAGTCGGTCAAGCGGCCCGACAGCAGGCCCAGCACGCCCCCCTCGACCACGGTGTCGCCGAGGTACTGCTGGCTGCCGTGCAGCAGCAGCTCGCCGGGACCACCCTTGACCAGGCCGCCGTCGCCGCGGATGGTGTTGCGCCACGACCAGGTGCCGTTGGGCACCAGCGCGGTGACATCGCCCCAGTCGAAGCGGCCGGGGCCATCGATGGCGGCCTCGACGTTCATCAGGCCGTAGCCGAACACCGGGTCGGGCCCCGGCGCACCGAGGTCGGTCGCGGTGCCCAGCAGGATCTGCCGCACCAGGTCGGCGCTGGCCCAGGGGAAGCGCTCCCAGACCAGGGCGGCGGCGCCGGACACCTGCGGGGCGGCGAAGGAGGTGCCGCTGACGATGAAGCGGCCGGTGTCGGCGCTGGACCCGGCCTCGAAGTCGGGCACGATCACCTCGCCCGGCGCGGCCAGGCAGAAGGCCATCGCGCTGCCGCAGCGGTTGGAGTAGTCCGACAGCCCGTCCTGGTCGCGGCTGTCGAAGCTGACCACGACCAGCCAGTTGCGCTCCAGTTCCGGGAACAGCACCGGCAGCCGGGCGATCTGCGAGGGCTGGTCCTCGCTGGAATTGCCGGCGGCGAAGACGACCAGTCCGTCGTGCGCGGGGGCGATGAACTCCAGGTAGGCGTTGCGCACGGCCTGGCCGGTGGAGGCCTGTTCCCAGCTGGTGCTCCAGGAGTTGTTGAGGATGCGCACGTCGCGGTCGATCAGGTCGCGGTGCACCTGCCCCAGCGGCAGGCCCGGCGCGCCCTCGGCCTCGTCGTCGTCCTCGATGATGCGGGCGGAGACCATCTCCACCCCGCGCGCGACGCCGCCGGGGTACTGCAGGAACGCGCCGCCGCCGAGGATCAGCGCGACGTAGCTGCCGTGGCCGTCGACGTCGGGGCTGGAGAGGTCGTTGCGCGAGCCGTCGACGTAGGTCAGCTGCTCGATGACCCGGCCGCCGAAGGACGGGTGGGCGTCGCGGACGCCGGAGTCGAGCACGCCGACGCGGAAGCCGACGCCGGTGAGGCCCTGTGCGAGGGCGGCGTCCACGCCGGTCACCGACAGGTGCACGTCGACCGCCGGCGGCGGCCGTGACGGCGGGGGCGGCGGCGGCGGTGGGGGCGGCGGAGGGGGCGGCGGCGTGGTCGGCGGCGGGTTGGGTTGCACGCCACCCCCGCCACCACCGCCACCACACGCCGGCAGCAGCACCACCAGCAACGCCGGCAGCAGCCAGCCCGACAGAGTCTTCATGCGCATCTAGAACCTCACATCCAGGCCCAGTTCGGCCCGACCATCACGACGGTACGCGTCCAGCGTGCGCTCGAGGCCAAACCGCAGCCGCAGACCCTCGCCGAACCACGATTCCAGGCCGAGGTCCACCCGCGTGGTGGTCTCGTCCAGCCCCATGCCCTCCAGCGGCGCGAACACCTCCAGGCCGGCGAACCGCGCCTGCTGCCCGCCGTCGGCGTCCAGCACGTGCTGGCGCTGGGCGCGGGCGGTCAGACGGTTGCGGGCACCGCCGGCGGTGAAGTCCTGGCTGAGCGCCAGGCCGGCGGAGGCCTGCCAGTGGCTGCGGCGCAGGTCGTCGCCCACCAGGCCGAAGCCGAAGGCGCCCTGCTCGCTGAATCCGTCGTGGCCCAGGCTGACGCGCTGGGAGGCGATGAACGGGCGCAGCCCGGTGCCCCCGCGGCGCGTCATCAGGCCGAACTCGGCGTCCAGCGCGCGGTAGCCGACGCGGTAGCGGCTGCCCAGCTCGGCGAGGCTGTCGCCGAGCAGGACCCGGCGCTGCACCATCTGGTTGACCCGGCCCTGCGCCACCCGCGCCTGCCCGTAGAAGGCGCCCTGCCGCCAGCCGGCGTACAGCGCGGCCTCGTCGACCTGCGCCCGGCTGTGCCCGCCCAGGCCGTCGAGGCCGGTGTCGAGCGAGGACTGGCCCAGGCTGAACCCGGCCACGCCTTGCGCGCCCAGGGGCAGGTCGCTGCCGACCACCACGCCGTCGTGGCTGAGGCTTGCGCTCGACCAGCCCGAACGCGCCAGGGCCTGCAGGCCGCCGACCCGGCTCGACCAGGCGCCGGCCGTGCCAGGCCCGGTCGCCTCCAGTCGCACCGACAGCCGGTCGCGGACCGCGCCGGAGCCGGCGTCGACCGCGGAGAGGATGGCCAGCAGCTGGGTGGCGTGGATCTCGCCGCTGAGGCTGGCCACCGACAGCTCGGCCAGCTCCGGGTCCCAGACCCGCTGGAAGCGACCGGCACCGTCCAGGAAGGCGGCCAGTTCCGGGGTCGCCCCGTCCTGCCCGGCCAGTCGCCGGTCGAGTTCGGCGAAGGCACCGTCCAGGCGCGCGGCCGAACCGCTGGCCGCCGCGCCCAGCCGCAGGCCGGCCGCCGACACGTCGATGCGGTCGATCTCAAGCCACACGCCGTCGTCGCGGTAGTCGATGCGGCCCTCGAAGAAGACGCCCTGCTCGACGCTGAGGTCGGCGAAGGCGCCGTCGATGACGCCGAACACCCGCACCACGCGCTCCTCGTCGCTGCTGACGTAGCCGGTGGTGGTGCCCAGCACGTGCAGCCGGGCCTGGTCGGCGATGCGCAGGTCGCCCTCGACGGTCAGCGTGGCACCCAGGCGCACGCCCAGGCGGCCGTCACCGCCCAATGCCAGGTCGCCCTGGATCAGGCTCTCGCCGCCGACGAGGTCCAGCCAGCCGTCGACCTCGACGCTGCGGCCGAAGCGGGCCGAGCGCAGGTCGACCCGGCCGCCGTCGGCCACCTGCAGCAACGACTCCGACAGGCCGGACTGGTCGAACACCAGGCGACCGGCCTCCACGCGGGTGTCGCCGGCGTAGCTGCTGATGGTGTCGGGGGCGTCGAGCGCACCCAGGACCAGGGTCCCGGGGCCGCGCTTGACCAGGCCACCTTCGCCCTGGATCGCGTTGCCCCAGCGGTAGGTGCCGCTGAAGTCGGCGACCACGTCGCCCCAGTCGAAGCGGCCCGGCCCGCGCACCGCCTTGGCGACGTTGAGCAGGCCATAGCCGAACACCGGGTCGGGACCCGGCTCGCCCATGTCGGTGGCGGTGCCCAGCAGGGTCTGACGCACCAGGTCGTTGTTGAACCAGGGGAAGGCCTCCCAGACCAGCGCCGCGGCGCCGGTGACCTGCGGCGCCGCCAGCGAGGTGCCCTGCAGGCGCAGGTAGGTCGGGGAACCGGCGGTGTCGTCGTGGCTGGTGACCACCAGCCGGCCCGGGGCCACCAGGCAGTAGTTCATCGCCACGCCGCAGGCGTTGGAGTAGGCGGCGAGCTGGTTGGGGTTGTCGCCGTCCAGCGCCGCCACCGCCAGCCAGCCGCGCTCAAGCGGCGCGGCCACCGGATGCTTGCTGGGCAGGGCCGCGGTGTTGGTCGGGTCGTCGAAGCTGGAGTTGCCGGTGGCGAAGACCACCAGGCCGCCGTGGTTGAAGATGAAGGGCCGGTAGGCGTCGTAGAAGGCCTGGGTGACCGCCTGGTCGTTCCAGTACAGGCCGCCCCAGGAGTTGTTCATGATCAGGGCGCCGGCCGAGCGCAGCTGGTCGTTGAGGAAGCCGAAGAACTGCGCGTCGGAGACCCCGACCTGGTTGCCCTGGCCGGAGCCGTCGTCGGTGGGGCGCTGGTCGCCGATGATGCGCGCGGACACGAACTCCACGCCCGGGGCGATGCCGCCGCCGTACTGTCCGAAGGGTTGGCCGCCGATGACCTGGGCGATCCAGGTGCCGTGCCCGACCACGTCGTCGACGTTGAGATTGTTGCGCTGGCCGCTGACGTAGACCTGGTTCTCCACGACCCGCCCGGCCAGCGAGGGGTGGTTGCGCATGACGCCGGAGTCCACCACCGCCACGCGCAGCCCGGCGCCGGTGAGGCCGGCGTCATGGGCCTCGCCGGCACCGGTCAGATCCAGGTGGATGTTGATGCCCGGCGGCGGGGTCGGCGAGCCCGGCGGCGGACCCACCGGCGGCGGCGGCTGCACCGTCGGCGGCGGGTTGGGCGAACCACCCGGCGAATTCGAGCCGCCACCGCAGGCGGAGAGTCCCAGCACCGCACCGGCCACGACGACCAGCCACCCCGTCGGCCCGCCGCCGACCCCCCGACCTGCAGTTGCCATGCTTCAACCCTCTGGACCCGGCCTACCCGATGAGGAACACCGCCTGGCTCCGGGCCGGCCGCGGCGGTGGGTTTCCGACGCTGTCGAGCATACCGGCCCCCCGTGTGAAAGTGGGCGTTTGCGGCGGTGCACCACCGGCGCGATAATCGAGGGGATGCCCGCGCCGCAGCGATCCGGCGCGCCCCCGGTCCGTCAACGGAGCACACCATGTCCCACGTCGTCATCGCCGGTGCCAAGCGCACCGCCATCGGTTCCTTCCTCGGCCAGTTCACCGGCGTCCCGACCCCGACCCTGGGCGCGGCCGCCATCGGCGCGGCGCTGGCGCAGTCGGGCCTGTCCGGCGGCGACGTCTCCGAGGTGATCATGGGCTGCGTGCTGCCCGCCGGCCTCGGCCAGGCGCCGGCCCGCCAGGCCTCGCTGGGCGCCGAGATCCCCGTCGCCGTGGGCTGCACCACGATCAACAAGGTCTGCGGCTCGGGCATGAAGGCGATCATGCTCGGACACGACCTGATCAAGGCCGGCTCGGCCAGCGTCGTGGTCGCCGGCGGCATGGAGTCGATGACCAACGCCCCGCACCTGCTCAACGGCTCGCGCACCGGCCTACGCTACGGCAGCGCCGAGTTCGTCGACCACATGGCCTGGGACGGCCTGACCGACCCCTACAAGGGCCAGGCCATGGGCGTGTTCGGCGAGCTGTGCGTGGAGAAGCTGGGCTTCACCCGCGAGGACCAGGACGCCTTCGCCATCGAGAGCGTCAAGCGCGCCCAGGCCGCCCAGGCCAACGGTGCGTTCACCGACGAGATCACCCCGGTCACCGTCAAGGGTCGCAAGGGCGACACCGTGGTCGACACCGACGAGCAGCCGGGCCGCTCCAACATCGAGAAGATCCCCTCGCTGCGCCCGGCCTTCAAGAAGGACGGCACCATCACCGCCGCCAGCTCCTCGTCGATCTCCGACGGCGCCGCGGCGACCGTGCTGATCAGCGAGGACGAGGCGGCCAGGCGCGGCCTCACCCCGCTGGCCCGCATCGTCGGGCACGCCACCCAGTCGCAGGAGCCGGAGTGGTTCACCACCGCGCCGGTGGGCGCGATCGAGCAGCTGCTGAAGAAGGTCGGCTGGTCGGTCGGCGACGTCGACCTGTTCGAGATCAACGAGGCCTTCGCCTGCGTGGCCATGGCCCCGATCAAGGAGCTGGGCATCCCGCACGCCAAGGTCAACGTCAACGGCGGCGCCACCGCGCTGGGCCACCCGATCGGCGCATCGGGCGCGCGCCTGGTGGTGACCCTGGTCAACGCGCTGCGCGTGCGCGGCCTGAAGAAGGGCGTGGCCTCGCTGTGCATCGGCGGTGGCGAGGCGACGGCGATCGCGGTCGAGATCCCGTAAGCCGCCGCGTCCGCTGCAGCCCGCAAAGGCCCGCCCCGTGCGGGCCTTTGCCGTTCCGGGGACCGCCACACGCCGGCGCAGGGGAGACGCGCACCCCGGTTTCCGGCGACAATCGGCGGCTGTTTCCCCGCGAGAGTCGTCGTCGATGCCGGTCATCAGGAGCCATCTCGATCCCCGCTCGCCCGAGTTCAGGGACAACCACGCCCAGCTCAAGGGCGTGACCGGGCAACTGCACGCCAAGCTGGCCGAGGTCGCCCAGGGCGGTGGCCAGAAGGCCCGCGACAAGCACGTCGCCCGCGGCAAGCTGCTGCCGCGTGACCGGGTCACCGCCCTGCTCGACGCCGGCTCGCCGTTCCTGGAGATCTGCCCGCTGGCCGCCGAGGGCATGTACGACGGCGCCGCACCCGCCGCCGGCCTGATCGCCGGCATCGGCCGGGTCCACGGCCAGGAAGTGATGGTGCTGGCCAACGACGCCACCGTGAAGGGCGGCACCTACTTCCCGATGACGGTCAAGAAGCACCTGCGCGCGCAGGAGATCGCCCGCGAGAACCGCCTGCCCTGCGTCTACCTGGTCGACTCCGGCGGCGCCTTCCTGCCGCTGCAGGACGAGGTGTTCCCCGACAGGGAGCACTTCGGCCGCATCTTCTACAACCAGGCCCGGCTGAGCGCGGAGAACATCCCGCAGATCGCCGTGGTCATGGGCAGCTGCACCGCCGGCGGCGCCTACGTGCCGGCGATGTGCGACGAATCGATCATCGTCCGCGAGCAGGGCACGATCTTCCTCGGCGGCCCGCCGCTGGTGAAGGCGGCCACCGGCGAGGTGGTCGACGCCGAGGCCCTGGGCGGCGCCGAGGTGCACACCAGCGTCTCGGGCGTGGCCGACCATTTCGCCGAGAACGACACCCACGCCCTGGAGATCGCACGCGACATCCTCGCCCACCTCAACCGCAAGAAGGCGCTGCCGGTGGCCGTGCAGCCGCCGCGCGAGCCGCTGTACCCGGCCGAGGAGCTGTACGGTACGATCCCGAAGGACACCCGCCGCCCGTTCGACATCCGCGAGGTGATCGCCCGCCTCGTCGACGGCTCGGAGTTCCAGGAGTTCAAGGCCCGCTACGGAAAGACCCTGGTCTGCGGCTTCGCGCACATCCACGGCTACCCGGTCGGCATCGTCGCCAACAACGGCATCCTGTTCTCGGAGTCCGCCCTGAAGGGCGCGCACTTCATCGAGCTGTGCAACCAGCGCGACATCCCGCTGGTGTTCCTGCAGAACATCACCGGCTTCATGGTCGGCCGCAAGTACGAGAACGCCGGCATCGCCAAGGACGGGGCGAAGATGGTCACCGCCGTGGCCTGCTCGCACGTGCCCAAGTTCACCGTCGTCATCGGCGGCAGCTTCGGCGCCGGCAACTACGCCATGTGCGGCCGCGCCTACGGCGCCCGCTTCCTGTGGATGTGGCCCAACGCGCGCATCTCCGTGATGGGCGGCGAGCAGGCCGCCAGCGTGCTGGCCACGGTCAAGCGCGACGGCCTGGAGGCCGCGGGGAAGGACTGGAGCGCCGAGGACGAGGAGGCCTTCAAGGCCCCGATCCGCGAGCAGTACGAGCACCAGGGCCACCCCTGGTACGCCAGCGCCCGACTGTGGGACGACGGCATCATCGACCCCGCCGACACCCGCCGCGTGCTGGGCCTGGCCCTGTCGGCCTCGCTCAACGCACCCATCGAGAAGGGCCGCTTCGGCGTGTTCCGGATGTAGGTTCGGGGAACGGATCAAGGGGAGTGGGAAACGGGTTGCCACCATCGCGCCTTGTCCCGTCTCCCTTTTCCCACTCCCCTTCACCCGTTCCCGCTCCAAGGACTGTCCATGACCCCACCCCGTCCCACCCTCCCCCCGTTCGCCCTGCTGCTCGCCGTGCTGCTGCTGGCCGGCTGCGTGCCGCCGCAGGGGCAGCGGGCGCCCGCGGTCAGTGAGCGCTTCGCCGGCATGCCGGCCCATGCCTCGGTGCTGGTGGCCTATCCCGAATCGCTGGAAGGCTTCGAGTTCCGGCGGGTGGAGGCCTACCCCGAGCCGGAGAACGGCACGGCGCTGCGCTACGCCTCGGGCACCTTCCCGGACATGCGCATCGACGCCTTCGTGTTCTTCGTGGGCTTCTCCGAAGACCCCGAGCCGGTGATCACCGAGTTCGAGGCCACCTTCGACGCCTACATGGACAACGCGATCGATGCCGGGGCGTTCCGGGCCTGGCGGCCGGTCGACAGTGGGCGCACCCGCATCACCTATCCGTTCGGCGAACGCACCGGCCTGTGGTGGCTGTTCGACTTCGACCTCGTCGAGCCGGAGATGACCCTGGCCTCGGTGACCCAGCTGCACTACCGCGCGCCTTTCGCCATCCGCATCCGCGCCTCGCACCCGCCCACGGTGGATGGGGCCGAGCTGGCCGCGAACGTGGACGACTTCGCCGGCAAGCTGCTCCCCGAGCTGACCATCCGTCTCGCCCGGGGCTGCGACGGCGCCCTGAACGTCCACGTCAGGGAGGGGGGCGACGCCCGGGCCATGGCATTGGCCTTGGGCGAGGCCTTGCTGGAAGCCGGGAAGCGGGGCTGCAGCGACTACGACGCCGCCCGCATGGGCGTGGAGCGGCTGCGGGCGGAGATCGACGACGGAGAAGCGACGCCATGACCGGACACGTACGGATCCAGCACCACTCGCGGGTGGCCACCCTGACCCTTGCCCGTCCTGATGTCCACAACGCCTTCGACGATGCGCTGATCGCGGAGCTGACCGCGGCGCTGGAGGCGGTGGACCGCGACGAGGGGGTGCGCGCGGTGGTGCTGACCGGCGAGGGCAAGACCTTCTCCGCCGGCGCCGACCTGAACTGGATGCGCGGCATGGCCACCGCCAGCGAGGACGAGAACCGCGAGGACTCGCTTCGCCTGGCCAAGCTGATGCGCACGCTGAACTTCCTGTCCAAGCCGACCATCGCCCGGGTCAACGGCTCCGCCTACGGCGGCGGCGTGGGCCTGGTGGCCTGCTGCGACATCGCCATCGGCGTGCACGAGGCGAAGTTCTCGCTGTCGGAGGTGAAGCTGGGCCTGGTGCCGGCGGTGATCTCGCCCTACGTGGTCGCCTCGATCGGCCCGACCTACGCGCGCCAGCTGTTCCTGACCGCCGAGGTGTTCGACGGCACCGAGGCCGAGCGCATCGGCCTGCTGCACCGCTGCGTGTCCGCGGAGATGCTCGACGAGGCCGTGGACCGGCAGCTGCACTGGCTGTCCAAGGGTGGCCCGACCGCCCAGACCGAAGCCAAGGCGCTGGCCCTGCGCATGGCCGGCCAGACCCGCGAGGCCGCCGAACGGCGCGACGCGGAGAACGCCGCGCTGATCGCGCGCCTGCGCGTGTCCCCCGAGGGGCAGGAAGGCCTGGGCGCCTTCCTCGACAAGCGCCCCGCCAACTGGGTGAAGTCCTGATGTTCGACACCGTCCTGATCGCCAACCGCGGCGAGATCGCCTGCCGCGTCATCCGCACCTGCCGCCGCCTGGGCATCCGCACGGTGGCGGTGTACTCCGAGGCCGACGCCTGCGCCCAGCACGTGCGCCTGGCCGACGAGGCCCACCCGATCGGCGGGCCGCGTCCGCAGGACAGCTACCTGCGCGGTGACGCCATCCTCGAGGTGGCGCGGGCCACCGGCGCACAGGCGGTCCACCCCGGCTACGGCTTCCTGTCGGAGAACGCCGACTTCGCCGAGGCCTGCGAACAGGCCGGCATCGTCTTCATCGGCCCGAAGGCCGCCTCGATGCGCAAGATGGGGTCCAAGGCCGGCGCCAAGCAGCTGATGGAGGCCGCCGGGGTGCCGGTGGTGCCCGGCTACACCGGCGAGGACCAGGACCCCGGCCTGCTGCAGCGCGAGGCCGACCGCATCGGCTATCCGTTGATGATCAAGGCCGCCCACGGCGGCGGCGGCAAGGGCATGCGCATCGTGCGCGCCAGCGGCGAGTTCGCCGAGAACCTCGCCAGCTGCCAGCGCGAGGCCGCCGGCGCGTTCGGCCGCGACCGGGTGCTGCTGGAGCGCTACATCGAGACGCCGCGCCACATCGAGTTCCAGATCTTCGGCGACGCCACCGGCCGGGTGATCCACCTCAACGAGCGCGAGTGCTCGGCCCAGCGCCGCTACCAGAAGGTGATCGAGGAGTCGCCCTCGCCGTTCCTGACCCCGGCCCTGCGCCAGGCCATGGGCGAGGCCGCGGTCCAGGCCGGCGAGGCGATCGACTACGTCAACGCCGGCACCGTGGAGTTCATCGTCGGTGCGCAGGGCGATTTCTACTTCATGGAGATCAACACCCGGCTGCAGGTCGAGCACCCGGTCACCGAGCTGGTCACCGGCCAGGACCTGGTGGAGTGGCAGCTGCGCGTGGCCGCCGGCGAGGCGCTGCCCGCGGCGCAGGACGCGATCACCCCGCGCGGCCACGCGATCGAGGTGCGCCTGTACGCCGAGGACCCCGACAACGGCTTCCTGCCCGGCTCCGGCCGGCTGGAGACCCTGGTGCTGCCCGAGGGGCTGCCCGGCGTGCGCCTGGACGGCGGCGTGGTCGAGGGCGACGAGGTGACGATCTTCTACGACCCGATGATCGCCAAGCTGATAGTGCACGCCGACGACCGCCCCGCCGCGCTGGCGCGGCTGGCCGACGCGCTGGCCCGCAGCGAAATCGCCGGGCCGAAGTCCAACATCGCCTTCCTGGAGCGCCTGGTCCGCCACCCGATGGTGGTCGAGGGCCGCATCCACACCGGCTACCTGGACCGCCACCTCGACGAGGTGATCGGCGACACGGCCGCGCCGACTCCGGTCGAGCTGGCGGCCGCGGCCACCGCCGCGCTGCTGCACGACGAGGCCCGGGCGCGCGCGACCGCCGCGACATCCACCGACCCGGGCTCGCCCTGGGCGCTGGCCGACGGCTGGCGCCTGGGCCAGGCCGGCGAGCGCGTGCTGCTGCTGCAGTGGGGCGAGAAGCGCTTCGAGCTGCATGCCTCCGGCGCCGGCGGCGAGTACCGCGTGCGTGGGGAGGACTTCGACCTGGGCGTGGCCGGGGCGCGGCTGGCCGAGGGCCGCCTCTCGGCCCGCTTCGACGGCGCCTCGCACGCCTTCCTGGTCCGCGCCGGCGCCCAGGCGGTGACCGTGCACGACGGCCGCCGCCGGGTCCGCTTCGAGCGCATCACCCGCTTCCACTTCGACGCCGACGAGGCCGGTGCCGGCGACGACCGCGTGGTCGCGCCGATGCCCGGCCGCATCGTGGTCGTGCAGGCCGCCGCCGGCGACAGCGTCGAGGAAGGCCAGGCCGTGCTGGTGATGGAGGCGATGAAGATGGAGTTGACCTTGCGCGCACCGCGGGCCGGCACCATCTCCGAGGTACGCGCGACCGAAGGCGAGTTCGTCGAGGCCGACGCCGTGCTGGTGATCCTGGAGTCCTGAGCATGTCCCTTCCCCGCCAGGTGCGCATCGTCGAGGTCGGCCCGCGCGACGGCCTTCAGAACGAGAAGGCCATCATCCCGGCCGCGACCAAGATCGAGCTGATCGACCGCCTGTCGGCGACCGGCCTGCAGACGGTGGAGGCGACCAGCTTCGTCAGCCCCAAATGGGTGCCGCAGCTGGCCGACGCCGCCGAGGTCTACGCCGGCATCGCGCGACGCGAGGGCGTGGCCTATCCGGTGCTGGTGCCGAACCTGACGGGCTACGAGCGCGCCCGCGCCGTGGGTGTGACCGAAGTCGCCGTGTTCGGTGCGGCCTCGGAGGCGTTCTCGCGCAGGAACATCAACGCCTCGATCGACGAGAGCATCGCCCGCTTCACCGAGGTCATCGAGGCCGCGCGCGCCGACGGGGTGAAGGTGCGCGGCTACGTGTCCACCGTGCTGGGCTGCCCCTACCAGGGCGAGGTGCCGCTGGCCGACGTGGTGCGCGTGGCGCGGGCGCTGCACGAACTGGGCTGCTACGAGGTCTCGCTGGGCGACACCATCGGCGTGGGCACCCCGCACAAGGCCCGCGCGATGCTGCGCGCGGTCGCCGCCGAGATCCCGATGGACGCCCTGGCCGTCCACTTCCACGACACCTACGGCCAGGCCCTGGCCAACATCCTCGCCTGCCTCGAGGACGGCGTGGCCGTGGTCGACGCCTCGGTCTCCGGCGCCGGCGGCTGCCCCTACGCGAAGGGCGCCAGCGGCAACGTCGCCTCCGAGGACGTCGTCTACATGCTGCACGGCATGGGCGTGGGCACCGGCATCGACCTGCCCGCCCTGGTGGGTGTCGGCCACTGGCTGGCCGCGGCGCTGGGACGGGAGACGGGGAGCCGGGTGGGCAAGGCCTTCGGAGCGGAAAAGGGGTAAAGGGAAGTGGGAAACGGGAGGCAGGCACCCGTTTCCCACTTCCCTTCACCCGTTCCCCCCTTCGCTATACTCCGCATCCCCACCAAGCAATCCGATGCCCATGAAGATCGAAACCACCCGCGCCGTCATCACCGGCGGTGTCTCCGGCCTTGGCCTGGCCGTCGCGAAGCATCTGGTCGGCGCCGGCGGCAAGGTCGTGCTGTTCGACCTCAACGACGACAAGGGCGCGGCCGCGGTCGCCGAGCTGGGCGGGTCCAACGCCCGCTACGTCCGCACCGACGTGACCGACGAGGCGCAGGTCGAGGCCAACCTCGCCGCGGCCAAGGACTTCCTGGGTGGGCTCAACGCCGTCGTCAACTGCGCCGGCATCCTCGGTGCCGGCCGCGTGCTGGGCCGCGAGGCGCCGATGCCGCTGTCGCAGTTCTCCACCACCGTCATGGTCAACCTGGTCGGCAGCTTCAACGTCGCCAAGGCCGCGGCCAACCTGATGCAGCACAACCAGGCCGACGCCGAGGGCGAGCGCGGCGTGATCGTCAACACCGCCTCGGTGGCCGCCTACGAGGGCCAGATCGGCCAGGCCGCCTACTCCGCCTCCAAGGGCGGCGTGGTCGGCATGACCCTGCCGATGGCGCGCGAGCTGGCGCGTTTCGGCATCCGCGTGAACACGGTGGCGCCGGGCATCTTCTGGACCCCGATGGTGGATGGCATGCCCGAGAACGTGCAGCAGTCGCTGGCGGCCTCGATCCCGTTCCCGTCGCGCCTGGGCCGCCCGGAGGAGTTCGCCGACCTGGTCGCCTACATCCTCTCCAACACCTACCTCAACGGCGAGACGATCCGCCTCGACGGCGCCACCCGCCTCGCCCCCAAGTAAGCCCACCGGAAGCACACCCATGCGCGCTGCAGACATCAAGAAGGGCAACGTCGTCGAGCACAACGGCACCGCCTACCAGATCCGCGACATCGAGCGCAGCGCGCCCCAGGGCCGCGGCGGCAACGTCACCTTCCGCTTCACCATGTACTCGGTGCCCGGCGGGCAGAAGCTCGACCTGAGCCTGCGCGCCGAGGACGACCTCAAGGAGGTCGAGCTCAGCCGCCGCGCCTCGACCTTCTCCTACATGGACGGCGAGGCCTTCGTGTTCCTCGACGCCGAGGACTACACCCCCTACCAGCTCGACGCCGACGTGGTCGGCGACGACGCCGGCTACATCACCGAAGGGCTGGAGGGCTGCTACATCCAGATCATCGACGACATGCCGGTGGGCCTGCAGCTGCCGCAGAACGTCGAGCTGGAAGTGGTCGACACCCCGCCCGAGCTCAAGGGCGGCACCGCGACCAAGCGCCCGAAGCCGGCCAAACTGTCGACCGGCATCGAGATCATGGTCCCGGAGTACGTGGTGAACGGCGAGCGGATCCTGGTCAACACCGATACCGGGGAGTTCGCAGGGCGGGCATAGGGCAAGGCAACAGCCCCCTGGCGCCCGTCCGGCGCCTAACCGTCCGCGGGAGGCCTGAGCTGGAACGTCATGCGATGTTCCTGCCGGGACGCCCCTTCACCCACCGCCACCTGGTAGCCGGCGTCCTCGATGTCGTAGCCCTGCGACATCGCGTAGATCAGCACGCTGGCGAACGCGGCCAGGCCCAGAGCGACACACACCGCGATGACGATCGCGATCACCACCGCGATGGTGCCCGCCGAGATCGCCTCGAGGGTCCGGACCGAGGCCGAGTGGGACCCGACCCTCGACACGATGTGCTGATGGAACGCCTGGGCCAGCGGGCCGTCGACAGTCAGGTCCACGGGCACACCCTGTTCGACCAGGGTCCGCAGGCGGTCGGGCGAACCGGACGTGTTGATCGGCATCGACACGACCGGGGGCCGGTCGTCGCCAGACGCCAGCGCGCGGACCCGGTACTCGACGTGTCCGCCCGGCACAGGATGTCGCCACTCCACGACCAGCCGCTGGCGCCCTGAGCCACCGGGTCGCGGTCGTTCCACCAGGGTGGCCGATGCCAGCGGGCTCGAGGACACGATCTCGAGGTCGACCACGCCCCCGCGGGACCCGGGGGGCCACTCCAGATGGAACACGTCACGTCCCGACGCGATCCGGGGCATTTGCAGCATGCCGCCGGTCGCCTCGTGTCGACGCGGCTGGTCGAGCACGACCATCCCGGACACGGGAACGGCCTCCGCGGATCGCGTCCGGGCATCCTGCGCCCGGGCGCGCACCGCGCTCCGGGAGGCCGTCAGGTAAAAAGGCCGTCGACGAAGCGTCGGGCCTCCTCGGTGTCGGCGCCTGCGGCGAGCGCCTCCTCGAGCGCCGCCTGCCGGGCCTCGGAGAAGTCGCCCACCGTGGAGAGCGCGTGCGTCACCGACTGAGGAATGGTCGTGCCGGTCTGGACCCGCTGCCCCACCGCCTCGATCAGGCTCAGGATCGGCACACCCAGGCTCAGGCCGACTTCGAAGGACACGCCGACGACTTCGTCGGACGTGTTCAGGATCACACTGCCGCCCACCGGCGCGTCCAGCAGGCCCGAGGAGAACCAGCCCACGGTCCCGACCGAGGCGGCCACGACACGGCTGTTGCCGCCGAAGCGATCCGCCCCGCCTCGAACCGCGGTGAACTGCGCACTGGCGCTGATGCTCATGATCCATCCGGTCACATCGCCGAACTGTCCGTAGAAGCCGATCTGGCCATCGTTGGTGAACAGGACGCCGGCGCCGGCGGACCCGCCGGCGAACAGCCCTCCGGTGACAGCCGGGCCGAGGCCCACCGTGACGCCCAGGCGCTGACAGGCCGCGAGGATGGCGCGGGTGTTGATGAAGGTTGCCAGGAACGACAGGGCCGGATTGCCTGCGGCGGCCAATGCGATCGCCGAATCGATCGCGGCAACCGCCGCCCTGGACTGCCATCCTGTCAGCACCCGCCCATCGGGAAGGTGCACTGCCGGCGTGCCGCCCCAAGGTCGGGCCAGGGCCGAGAGGGACCGGGACACCGACACCAGTCCGCGACCCTGGATCCAGTCGATCTTCTCCGGCGTCAGCAGTACGCCGCCATTGTGGCGCCCATCGCCGACCCCGTGGGTGTGCACCGCCATGACCGGAATGGCGTCCGCCGGCATCCCTCCGCTGTTGTGGTCGGGATAGTGTGCGAACACCGGTGACCCGCTGGCTCCGGGCCGGGTCTGGAGGTTGTAGGCCACCCTCTCCCCCCCGCCCTCCAGGCGACGGATGCGGTCGATGTCGAGGTTCTGCTTCTGGCCATCGGCGTCCCCACCGCTGTAGCCGCATACGGCGATGGGCGTCTCCGGCACCGGTGAGTAGTTGATCAGACGGAAGAACTGCCCCCCCGGCGGGGTGTTCCGAACCCGGATCACGGCGAGGTCGAAGTCGTCGTCCCGGCCCCCGGACGACTGCCAGCGTGGGTGCACCGACCAATCGTCGGGCTGGACGGTGAAGCGCGCCAGCCGGGTCGAGGCGTCCCGCTGGCCAACGTTCACCGTGACCGAGGTGGCGTGGCCGTCCACGGAATCGAACAGGTTGTGCCCACAGGTGAGGATCAGGTCCGGGGCGATGTAGAAGCCGGTGCCGTGATAGGCCTGGCCACTGAAGTCGAGTTCCAGTCGGCAGATCGCCGAGAACGGAAAGAACGAGGTGTCCGGAACGCCGGCGCTGAAGTGCAGGCCCCGCCGCATGAAGTCCATGATCTGGCGGATCGCCTCGAAGGGCGTGCGTGCGTCGACCACGGGGCCGACGCGGGCCAGCCCGCGCGCGAGCCCCCGCGTGCCGGGCCCATCCTCCCCGGGCAGCAGCGGCAGACCCGCCAGTACACGACGCCGCGCGGATGGCCTCTGCGCGTCCCGACGACCGGTTTCATGGCTAGCGTTCATTGCGTTCTCCTTCGGTGGCCTTTCTCGCGGGTTGGAGTCAACCGTTCGCGGGTGAACCGGCGACGGGCTTGTTGGCTCCGGGGTTGGGAGTGTTGTTCTGGATCGAGCTGATGACGCCCGCGTCGGCGAAGCGTTCCAGCGGGAAATAGTCGGACCGGAACTGCAGGTCGACTTCGCCGGTGAGGTTTGCCGACACGTCGATCTCGCTTTCCGAGTCCTGCTTGGAACTCGACACATACGACACGGTGGTCTTCACCGACGCCGAAACCGGTGACAGGAACCATCCGTAGCGGGCCTTTGCCGAGGAACTGGAATCGAACCGGGTGGCGTCCTCCTGCCGACTGCGGTCGGTGGTGTCGATCCGGAAGCCCATGCCGGCCTTGATGCGGCCACGGGTGACGACGATGCGGTTCATGCCCATGAGCACCATGGTCGCCAGCGTCTGCTGCCGGCTCTGGGCGATGCGACGCCGCGCCGCCGGCACCAGCAGTTCCTCGATGCTGGCTTCGTCGAGCGAAACGTCCTCGTTGAGGTTGAGATCACGGCGAAAGTTCGGCGGTGTCGCGTCGTCCGCACCAGGGGCCGGCAGCAGCCTGGGCCGACCCGAAGACGTGTCCAGGCTCAGCGCCTGGGGATAGGTGCCGGCCAGCCAGTCCCGGGCGTTGTTGTCGGTGATGTTGTCCTGCATGAACTCGTCGACGGTCTTGGCCACGTTCGACAGCAGCTCGGCGTAGGCCTCCATCTGCTGGATCGAACTGTCGACGATCGCCTGGAACGTGCCCTTGATCAGGTCGGCGACGAACGTCGGGAAAGCGATGGCGTTGAGCGTGTCTTCGGTGATTCGCGCAACGCTGGATGCCGCGACCGGGGTGAAGGTCGCGTCCGAGCCACTGGCGAAGCCCTGCTGCGACAGCGCGCGCGCGCCCGGGCCCTGGGGATCACCACGACGCGCATCGCGCGGATCCATGCGCCCCTCGACCACGCGCCGCTCGCGCACCATCGGCGTCTGGTTGAGCTTTCGGCTTTGTGACCAGTCATCGTGGATCAGGGCCGCCGTGTAGGTGGAGATCTTCTCCAGGTCCTGCTGCATCCGGCGCCGGGTCGGCTCCGGCAGCTGGTAGAACGCCGGGGCGGCGTCCAGCAGTGCGCGGACCTGCCCTGCGGCCAGCGCCGACACGGCGGCCGGCGGCGACATCTCCGGCCCGGACTGGGCGCCGAACGGTCCCGGCAGGGGCTCCACCGCCGGGTTGCCGGGCTTCGACGGGACGGCGCTCATCGCTGCCTCCCCCGGCCGGTTCCGGCAAGCCCGGCGGCCCCGGCCATGCCGGCCAGGCCGCCTGCTGCACCGGTCGCGGCATCGACCAGCGCGGCGGGAATGTCCGGGCCCGACTGCTGGGAATGCTGCTGCATGCGGTCGGCAACCACCTGCGCCGAAGAAGGCCCATCGGACCGTCGCTGCGTCATCGCCGCGGATTGATTGGTCGGAACGTTGGCCTCGGGGTTGGGCGTATTCGCACGTATGCGTTCGATGCCCTCTGCACGAGCGAGGCGGTTCAGGGGCATGTAGTCGGTTTCGAAGGTCAGGTCGACCTCGCCGGTCAGGTTGGCCTGGACGTTGATGGCCGCGTCGCTGTCGGACTGCTGCGAGCTGACGTAGGCAACCGACGTGCGGGCGGAAAAGGCGACGTAGAAAAAGCCCTGGACGCTGTTCTGGTGGGAGAAGTCGAAGCTGGAGGCCTGTTGCGCGCTGGCGCGGTCCGAGGCGTCGATGTGGAAGCCCATGGTCGCCCGGATGCGGCCGTGGCGTATGACGATGCGTTGCAGCCCCATCATCACCATGGACGAGAGCATCTGCAGGCGCGATTGCGCCAGCCGACGCCGGGCCGCCGGCACCAGCTGCTCGTCGATCGTGTCCTCGTCCAGAGCGTCGGGCCGTCGCGAGAGCCCAAGCCCACCCTGCAGCGCGCCCAGTGCCTCGGGTCCCGCCTCGTCGCCTGCGGCGGTGGGCACCACCCGGGGCTCGCCGCTGCCCGCCTCGATCTGGAACAGGTCCGGATACGACTGGGCGAGATAGTCCCGTGCCTGGTTGTCGGTGATGTTGTCGCGCATGAACTCGTCCACCGTCTTGGAGACGTTGTCGACCAGCTCCATGAACGCCTGCATCTGCTTGATCGTTGCGCCGATGACGGCATCGAAGGTGCCGTTGATCAGGTCGGCGACAAAGGTCGGGAACGCGATGGCCCTGAGGGTGGACTGGGTAATGCCGGCGACCTGCCCGGTGGCCGACGTCCTCAGGTTGGCCTGGGCGGACTGGGCACGAACCAGCGGGACGGGGGACTCCGGAAGCCAGGTGCGTTGCTTGCGGACCATCGGTCGCTGCCCCAGTCGCGAAGACTGTGCCCAGTCGTCGCGGACCAGTTCCGCTGCATAGCTGCCGATGCGCACCAGTCCCTCCCGCAGTCGAGTCCGCTCGCCTTCGGGCAGGGCGTAGAAGCTTGGAGACCGTGCCAGCAGGGCATCGACCTGGCGACCGACCAGCCGACTGGTGGCCGCCAGCGGCTGGATCCCGGCCGCTGCAGGCGGCTCGTCGAAGGGGGCGGGAAGCGCGGGGCTTCGGGTCGGCTTCAATGCAGGGTCCTCCCCTGCACGCCGTCCAGGCCCTTGCCCTGCCCGGCCCCGGCGGCATCCAGCCAGGCCGTCGCGAACGCGACCAGCGAGGGTTCGGCAGCGATCCGGGTGGCGATCTGCCGCGGATCCTTCTGCCGAACCGCATCCAGGGCTTCCGCCAACCAGGCCATCACGCGCATCCCCGACTGGGCGAGGGCGACATGGCGCTCGAGATCCGGCGCATCCGAGCCCAGCACGCCCCGGAGCACGTCCCAGAGCGTCCGTCCCATGAACAACTGCGCGAGAGCGGGCTGGTTGAGCGCGACGATGCAAAGCTGCAGCTGCTCGACAAGGCGCCGCGACACCAGCAGCGTGTTGCCCTGGGCCCTGGATGCCAGGTTTCGGGCGAGGGCCATTCCAGCGTGAGCGACGACGACCAGCTCACCGCGATCACGAGCGAAGCGTCCGCCACGGAAGGCGTGCACCAGGGAGGCACAGAAGCGAGCCATCAGGCTGTCGAAGGACTGGTTCACCTGGGCGTCGCCGATGCCGGTATCCACGAAGCCCGCACCGAAGACCCTCAGGGCGATCCGGTTCCGTGTCTCGCGGTCGACCCAGCCGGTGCGCATGCGCGTGGCGAGCTCCTCCAGCGACCGGGCCGCGGAAACGTCCGGGAGATTGAGCCCGAAGCGGTGTGCAGCCAGCTCTTCGGCCACCGACACCAGGTGCGTGCCCTCCAGCTCGCAGACGAAGTACAGGGTCGCGAGCACCTCCAGCGTGCCGCGATCCAGCACCGCGTCGGACCCGGCATCCAGGCCGGGCAGATCGATCAGCCCTGCACCGCCGCGCTCGATCGACAACCCCAGGCCGTAGCGCGGGCCGGCCTGTCCCAGCAGGCTCTCCGCCAGGGCAAGCGAACCCGACAGCGGCAAGGCCGCTCTCATCGCGCCGGACCCCCGGCGAAGCCGGGCGGCGGCGGAAGCGCCGGCGCCGGCGGCGCGGCAATGGGCTGCACCTGCTGCGCCTGTTGCGGCGTGGGTTGCTGGGCGACCTGGGTGATGACCGTCTGGTCGGTACCGAGCATGTCGAGCATCTTCTCCAGCGGGAAGTAGTCGGACTTGAAGCGCAGGTCGACGTTGCCCGTGAGCCGGGCCTTGAGCTGGGTCATGCTCTCGGACTCGTCGGTCTGCGTGGTATCGGTGTTGGTCCGGACCGACAGCCGCGCGTTCTCGGTCTCCCGGCCGGTCGAGAAGATCCACCACCCGTTGCGCTTCCGGCGGTTGTAGCGCTGGTTGTAGCGTTCGCTGAACGAGGTGTTGATCTCCTGGTTGCGGCGCAGGACGTCACGGGCGTTGATGTCGAAGGTCACCGATGCCTGGATGCGGCCGTCGGTGACGACGATCCGGTTGATCCCCATCAGCACCATGGTGGCGAGCAGCTTCTGCCGATCCATGGCCATCGACTTTCGCATCGCCGGGACCACCTCCTGTTCCAGCACCTCCTGATCGGTGGGATCGAGGTCGAACGGCAGCCCGAGGCTCTGCATGAAGCCGCCCAGCTGATCGGCACTGGCGTCGGAGCGGACGCCCAGCTGGACACTGTCGCCGCGCCCCCTGGCCTCGAAGAGGTCGGGCTGGGCAGCGATCAGCTGGTCCTTGGCCTGCTCGCTGCTGACGTTGTCCTGCATGTACTGGTCGACCGACTTGGCCACGTTGGCGACCATGGCCGCGTATGCCTCCATCTGTTCGATCGAGGTCTTCACGATGGCGTTGAACACGCCCTCGATCAGCCCGCCGACGAAGTTCGGGAAGTCCACGGCGTCGACAAGGCTGGCCAGGGCGGACCCGGCACCGGACGTCGCCGGGTTCGAGTAGCTGTCCTGGGCATTGGCGAAGTCGCGCTGCGAGCTGTCGGGAGCACCCGGCACCGGCGGCGGGGCCGGTCCACTCATCGCCCGCACGGCGGCCGGGTTGTTGATGAACGCCGTCATGGGCAGGCCGTGGGTCTCGCCCCCTGCGTCGGCGATGAAGCGGGCTACCTTGACGGTATCGTGGGCCACCTGCTTCTGGGCTTCCTGCGGCAGCGCCCGGAACGCCGCCGAACGACTCAGCAGGCCACGCACCCTGTCGCGGACGATCGCGAGGGTGTCGTCGGTGGAAGTCCCCGGGCCGGGCGGGCCGTCGCGTCGGTTGTCGGTGGCCATGGCTGGAGCCTCCTCAGGCGACCTGCAGCGGACGGTCGGACCGGGCCGGCTGCCCCGCCATCGCCACGGGGCGCAGGTACAGCGCCAGTCGCGCCGGCATGTCCGCGCGCACACGCACCGACAGGACCGTGACCTGGCCGGGACCGAAGTACCCCTCCGGCGTCATGGCGGTCATCCAGCGATCCAGTGCAGCCAGCTTCTGCGGCCGCTCGGTCATGGGCAGGCGCAGCAGCGGCAACAGCTGCTCCGGCGCGTCGGGCAGCGCGTCGATGTTCACGTCCAGCCTGAGCTCGGGGCCCTGGCGCGTGTTGAGCAGTGTCAGCGTGCTGGAGTCGGCGGGCAGCACGAACCGTGCTCCGAGCACGAAAGCCAGCAGCGTCGTCAGCCCCCCGTGCCGCTGGCCCATGCCCAGCGCATCCATCAACGGCCTGAAGTCATCCAGACGGGTGTCCCGGGTCAGTTCGAAGCTCACCTGCTGTCCGCCGCTGCCTCGGGAGCAGCGGATGACCGTGCAGAACGGTCGCAGGCCGGGAACCAGGTCCAGGGCGGTGCGAGCCAGGGACATGACGCCCCCGGGGAGCATTTCCAGCACGCGCGGTCCCCATTCGTAGCTTGCAGCGATCTCGCCAAGGCCGTCGCGCTCCACGGACAGCGCGTACCGGGCCCCGACGCCCTGCGCGCTGCCGAACTGCGCACGCGCCTGCTCGGAACGCTGGTCGAACCACAGGAGTGGATCCCTTCCGAAGTGCTCGTGGATGAGGCCGCGCACGGCCGAGTTCGCGATCTGGCGCTGGTCCTCGGCGCTGAGCCCCGGCCCCAGCGGCTTGACCTGGAAGGCCAGCGAGCCAGCAGTGTTCTCGGAGAAGCTGGGCTCGAAGGATCGGTTGGAGCGCACGGCGATACGGCCATCGTCGATCGACCAGTCCAGTGAGCGATCCAGCGCCTGGTCGAGCACCCGGTCATGGGTGGGATCGGGCGTCATCAGGTGACGCGAGGCACTCCTGAGCAAGTGCTTGGCTGCATCGGCAGCGCGTCGTGGCATGGGCATGGTCTTGTCCTCATGGCTGGGCGGGGGCCGGCGACACGGGCAGGCCGCGCCGCCGGGTTTCGATCACGCGCCGCGGAACACGTTGAGCAGCTGGTCGGGGTCGAACGACTGCCCGTTCATGGCAAGATCCTTGAGCCTGTTGAGCTCGGCCATGTCGATGCCCGGCGAATCCCCCGCGCCGAGCCCGGCGATATCGGGCAGGCTGGGCTGGGCCGCCACCTCCACCGGTGCGGCGTACTCCTCGAGCATCCCGTCGCCGATGCCGGCCACTGCCCGGAAGTGCTGGCAGGCCACCATCAGTGTTTCGCTTGCATCCAGCGGGAGATCGCCATCCGGCCCCACGCCGGTGGAGAACAGCGGCCGGCGGCCCCAGCCGCCCTCCCCCGTCGTCCCCGGTCCGCCCGACCAGATGGTGTGGTGGTCGGCGATCACGTTCATGATCCGCTGGGTTTCCACCGCGAGGGTGCGGTGGAGCACGGTGTTGACGGTGGCGCCGAACTCCCGCTGCGAGACCCGCTCGATCACCTGCCAGGGGGTGGTCACGCCGAAGGCGTTGCGGACCGATGGCAGTCCCAGCACCTGCATGGCGCGACGGACGTGGTTGGCCATGCGCTCGGCGGTGAAGGCGGTTCCGCCCCAGCCGCGAAGACTCGCGTTCGCCGCGAAGTCGCGCACCGCCTTGCGCACGAACTCGCCACTCGTCGCCGAGAAGCGTCGCCCGCGCGAAGCCTTGTCGAAATGGGTCAGGATGCTCTGCTCGCGTTCGAACTCGGACACCGAGGAGACAACCCTCAACAGCAGCCGGTTGAACTCGGTATTGGGCTGCATGTCGAAGGCGAGGCTGCCCCCGGGCGCTCCGAGGACGCGCGCGTACACAGCCCGGCGGCTGGCCTCGTCGAGCAGTTCGCTCTGGTCCCAGTACAGGCTGTCGAGCTCCCTGGCGCTGCCGTCGGAGGCACTGATCGGAAGCAACCCGGCCACGAAGAGGTCGAGGATCCGGCCGACCGCCTTGAGGCCGAACTCCAGCTGATAGGTGACATAGATCGTGGCGACCGCGCGGATGTTGTCGGGCTCGATCTCGTCGCTGAACCCCTGGGGGTCGTTGATCGGGGGCAGGTCGAGGTTGGCGACCCCCGAGCCACCGCCGGGCCGACCGCCACCGGAAGACGACTGCGAGATGTGTGCACCGTACGTCGATCGCACGATGGCGCGGACCTGGTCCTCGTTGCCGTTGTGCACCGGGTAGGTCCGTACGACCTGGCGCGCGGTGTGTGCGTAAGACTGGAGCAGCACCTTCTCCTTGCCGCCGTTCGCCTGCAGAACCTCCAGGGTCCTCTGGAACAGCCGGATGACCTGGCGCTCGTCGTCAGGCGCGAACATCTCCAGCGGCCGGTCGCCAACCGTGTGCCCGTCGATCTGGACCCGATTCCCCTCCAGCGCGCTGCCGGCCAGCTCCGCCATGGTCCGCTGTGCGTGGGCGAAGAAGCGCTTGTCCTTCGGGTTGAAGTGACCATCGAGCAACATCAGGCCGGCGACCGCCCCGCTCCACAGCGCCCCGGCCTCGTTGTCCGGGACGTGCATGATCCGGTCCACCGCCTGGATCACAGCGTCGAGGTAGATGTCCTGCTCCTTGTTGCGGTTGTCGCGCAGGCGTGCGGGAAGACCGCTGATGTTGAAGGCGGCATGCGCCTGCAGCTTCTCGCGGATCGTGATCAGGTCGGGGTCTTTCGGCTTCATGTCAGGGTTCTCCGTATCAGGGTCCCGGGGCGGGCTGTCTTCGGGCGGCGGGTCGCCTCCGGGCGGATCCGATGCCGACTTCAGGTGGGTGGTGAGTCGCTGGATCAGTTCCCGGTATCGCTTGGTCGACTCATCGCTGGCGATGCCGGCCGCCTCCCACCACACCGAGTGGACGCGCTGTTTGTGCCGGTCACCGGCGGTGAGCTGGTAGCCGGCCCAGGCGGCGGCAACGCCTCCCGGCGTCTCGCCGACCTGCTCGAGGAACATCTCCCTGGCCAGGCGGGCGGCGAGCCATTTCGCCCGTTCCCGGTCAGTCCCGCCGCGGGGCCTGGCCTCGGCCAGCAGCGCCCGGGCATCGACCGCGGCCAGCCGCTTGTGAAGCACGCCCCTCAAGGCCTCGAACTCGGCGTCACGGCGACGGTATCCGCCCGACACCCTCAACACGGTCTGGTGTTCGAGCCCCCTGGGCACGATCTCGGCATTCATGGCCGTCCCTCCTGCGAATGGTGTGCTGCGATGGCGTCGAGTCGCCCCAGGGCCGCCGGGATGTCCAGGACGCCCCACCCGGTGTCGGTGTTGGGCTCTCCGCCCCGGGCGCTCAGGCAAAGCAGTTCCCGGACCAGCCGGGTATCGGGTTCGATCCCGTGGCGATGAGCCCGCGACAGCAACAAGGCAATCGCACCGGAGACGAAGGGTGCTGCATGGCTGGTCCCCGTGCTCAGGGCATAGCCGCGGATGCCGGCGGAGAGCACCGACTCGCCGGGCGCGCTGAGCGCGATATGGGCGCCACGGGTCGAGAACCGGGAACGTCGGCCCGTCTCGTCCACCGAGCCCACGGCGATCACGCCGGGAAGGGCCGCCGGAAAGTACCGCTCCTCGTCCCCGGTGTTGCCCATGGCCGCCACGCAGATGCACCCGTTGCGACTGGCGTACTCGACCACGTCGGCATGGGGAGCCGGCGAGATGTCGTCGAGCTCCGCTGCGGCGGTCCCGAAGCTCATGTTGATGACGCGCGCGCCCCGATCCACGGCAACCTTGATCGCCGCGTCGATGTCGGCCAGCGCACCGATGCCGAACAGCGTCCCGTCGTCGGAGCGTGCCGTGGCGAGCGCCCGGATCGGGATCAGCGGGCTTCGTCCCCCGATGCCCTGCGGCATCGAGATGCCGCGGGCGCCTATGATCCCGGCGACGTGCGTTCCATGACCGGTCTCGTCGCGCGCACAGAAGTCCCGGCCTACCGAGTCGCCCACCAGGGTGATGCCCGGTGCCACGCGACCGATGCCAAGGTCCACCGTGTCGTAGCCCGTCCACAGCCGACCGGCGAACTCGCGATGGTCGATCGCAACGCCGGTGTCGATCACCGCCACCGGCACGTCCCGTGCCCCGGCCTCCAGTGCCAGCGCACGGCTGGCCCCGACCATCTCGCGCGCCCGCTCCATCGCGCCGGCCTCCGGTTCCTCCGGTGCACGGGCCAGCAGCGGGAGACAGGCCAGTGGCTCGGCCATGGCCCACTCCACACAACCGGTCTCCCGCACGCGCCTGACGGCCTCGTCGAGCCGCTCGGGCTCGGCAACCTCCACCTCCAGGATCCGGTCGAGGCCACACTCGCGCTCCAGCCGGGAGTAGTCGAGATGCCGCCATCCGGGGTCCACGGAGTGCGCGCTGGCGTGCAGGCACCGCCGCGCCCGGACTGCCGAGGCGCAGGCGTGGAGGGCGCGGTCGATCGCGCCGTTGCCGTCGATGCGCGACTCGGGCCGCCGCAGGCCCTCCAGCACGTCGATGTGGGCCGGTGCCCGGGTGTCGACACCCGGACGCAGCTTCATCAGCATGTGGCCGAGAAACTTCATCGCGTCCATCCCGGCTCACGCACCAGGTCGAAGCACTCCACCGTGCCGTCGGGCAGTTCCAGCTCGAGCAATCCCTCGTGAGCCTCGGAAGGCAGCGCGAAGCTCACGCTGTCGCCCCGGGCCTGGATCAGGCCAAGGCTTCTGCCCGACAGTCGCGCCACCGGCTGGACCCCGCCATCAAGCAGGTTGTGTCCCTCGAGCCTGATGCTCGACGCACCGGGCGCGACCGTCACACGACGTGCCGGGTTCGGCGGCCGCACCTGGGGCGCTCCGGCACCGCCGACGCCGCGCCGGATGCGTGCGCCAAGGTCATCGATGCCGCCGGGCCCCGTTCCGGTCGCGCCGACGTCACGGGCTTCCGGATGCTCCTGGATCGGCGCCGCCGGTGCCCTCGGGGCCCGTGGCGCGATGGCGCCCGCGTCGATGCCGGCCCCGATACGTCCGGGCGCGGCGGTGGTTGGCGGCGGCTGCGCGGTGACCGCGTCAACCCGCGGCCTCGCCAGGTCGAGGGCGGCGCGCAATCGGCCCAGGTCGACGCCGGTGTGCCTGGACAGCGTGTCCTCGCCCGCATCGCGCTGGAGCTTGCGCAACTGGGCGGCGTTGCGCACGCCGATCTTGGCCAGCTGGCGTCGGTCGGGCTCGCCGAGGCCGAGCTCGTCGAGGTTCGGCGCCTGCGCCATCTCCATCGAGATGGTGTTCTCCTCGATCATCGGCCGCGTGATGGTGGTGAAGCTCACTTGCACGGTGCTCGCTCCAGCTTCATTGGGTTGGGCCGGCCGAAAGGTGACCCTGCCTTCGGCGTCCATCTCCACGAAGACCTTCAGGTCGACGTTGAACTCCTTGAGCGCAAAGGTCAGCGGACGATTGACCGCCTTCAGCCGCAGGGCATCCTGCGTCTGGTCGAGCTGCGCCGTGATGGCTTCCAGGAAGTCCTCTATCGGATAGGCGCCAGCGCGAGCCATCGAACGTCCTCACAGGGATTCCCGGCCGGACCGGGCCCCGATGCGTGCGTTGGAAGCCTCGCGTGGGCTGGCCTCAACGCGGAAACCGGCACGCTGCATCTGCGGCTCGAAGCCGCTGTGCCAGGGGCTGGGGGCAAGGCTGGCGACCGCCCTGAAGCCGCCCTGGCCGGGAACGATGTCCAACCTCAGCGGGATCTGGAGTTCGGCCTCCTCCACGACCAGCCACGTGTGGTGAGGCGTCATGCCTTCGATCAGGCCAGCCAGCAATTCCGACAGCGGGCGCGCACTCATGACCGCCGCCCCGGGTTGCGCGAGAACGATTGCGCGGGCGGAGTCGCAGGCGCGGCGGGAAGCGGTGGCGGTGGCGGTGGCGGGAGTGCGGCCTGCCCCGGATTGCCCGAAGGCTGCGACGCGGCCGCTGCGGCGCCTTCGGGCAACGGCTGCGCCACACGGGCATGCGAGTTGATCAGCTGGATGGCCGCGCTGTCGGCGAAGCGCTCCAGCGGGAAGTAGTCCGAGCGGAAGCGCACCCGCACCTCGCCGGTCAGCTGGGTGTTCAGGTTGACCTCGGACTGGGCGTTGACGCTGGTGGTGTTCACCACCACGCCGCTGGCACCGAATGCGTTTCCGCCCAGCTTGCCCGCCAGCGTCCAGTTGGTGGGCTTGTAGTCGTTGAACGTCATCGACGCCGCTTCACTGGCGTCGATGTGGAAGATCAGCTTGGCGTTGATCTCGCCGTCGGAAACGACGATCCGGTTGATGCCCATCATCACCATGGTGGCCAGCGACTGGTGCCGCATCTCGGCCAGACTGCGCCTGACCTGCGGCACCACCACCTGGTCGACCGCGGCTGCGTCGATGTCCAGGGCGCTGTCGAAGCCCAGGTCACGCAGGAAGCTGGGAAGCTGCCCCGCGCTCCCGCCTTCGCCGTGCACGGTCAGGCGGGGCGAGCCCGTGGAGAGGTCCTTGCCGAAGATCTCGCCGTGGTTGTTGACCAGGTGGTCCCGCGCCATGTCGTCGGTGATGTTGTCGGCCATGAAGGCATCGACGGTCTTCGCGGTCTCGGCCAGCAGGCGGGAGTAGGCCTCCATCTGCTGGATGGAACTGTCCACGATCGCCTGGAACGTGCCCTGGATGAGCGAAGCGGTGAACTCTGGGAAGCCGACCGCATCGAGCATCGCCCGTGTCGCGCCCGCCGCCCGCTGGAAGCTGTCCGGCCGTGGCTGTCCGTCCGCCGTCCGCGGCGTGGTGGACGCTGAAGGCGCGGGCGTGGCGCCCCCCGGGCCGTTCTGGGCACCGGGTTGCTGCGGCCCTCTCAAGGCGTTGAGGTTCGGTGACATCGCACGGGCCGGCGCCGATGACTGGCCCATGTAACCGAACACCCGCGACATCGCCTCGACCATCGCCTGCCGGTCCTCCGCAGGCAACGCCCGGAACGCGGCGCTGTGCCCCAGCGCCTCCTCCACCAGCCGGGGGTCGATGGTCGAGCCGTCGCTCACGGTTGCCGCTCCGTCGCCCCGGACTCGTCGAAGCGCTCGGAAACCCGCAGACGCAGCAGGACGTCGCCCAGCGCACCGGGCCCGACGGAGGTGACCAGCCGGTCCTTGACATCCTCGGGGTCGGGAACCGGGACCGGCGCCTCCGAACCCAGTCCCCGCAAGGCCTCCAGCAGGGCCAGGTGCGTTTGCGTGTCCAGCGTGTCGCCGGCGGGAAGACCCATCGAGGCGCGGAACGCCGCAAGCCCGGAGTGGCCCAGCGCGGAGAGGACCGCTGCCAGGCGCTGCTCGGTGTCGAAGGGATCGACGAGACGGCGCACGCGATCCACGGCCTCGGGCACCCCCTCATGCATGGCGATCGCCAGGAGCATGCCCAGACCGCGCGCCTCCGCCAGGCCGAGCGCCCGGGCAACCGCGAGCATCGGTGCCAGCCGCGTCGCGGCGATGTGTCGGCGCATCGCGGCCTGGAACGGCGGATGCGACGCGGCGCTCCGGAAGCGATCGACCCAGGGATCCTCCCAGAGGTCGGCACCGTCGACCGGCTGGACGCGGACCGAACGGCCATCGGGCGACTCCAGGGCGCCGGGCCCGTCGGCGTTCAGGACCGCCAGCAGGGCCTTGGACTGTGGCCCGAAGTGCCGGACGAAGGCTTCCGGGTCGGCGTCATGCATGACCTCCACCAGGGACCCGAGTTCGCCGCTTTCCTGGCTGACCTGGTGCGGCCCGTAGCGCAGGCCCTCGTGCGCGCGCTGGTAGAACGGGTGCTCGGCGCCGAAGCGACCGCGGAAGGCGCCGTCGAGGTTGAGTACGCCGTAGCGGTTGCCCATGCCTTCCTCGACCACCAGTGCGACCAGGTCGTCTTCCCAGTCCGTGGCAGCCGCGGGCATCGAGAGGTCCGGACCCGGGTCCAGGTCGGGCAAGGACCCGCCGTCGGCAGGGGCATCGGGGGTTCCGTGTGGTTGCGTCCCGTCGGCGGGCGGCCTGGACAGGGCCACCGAAGCGTTGTCCCGGTACTGCTTGTCGTCGAAGCCATCGTCGTAATCGAAGCTGGCATCCGGCGCGCTCTGGCGGTCGAGGTCGCGAAAGTCCCCGGCGCCCGCGTCGGCATCGGAATCGGACCACGGCTGCCCGATGAGATCCTCGTCGCTGAAGGGCTGATCGCCGAAGCGCCCGGACTCGTCGGCGACCGGCGGAACCAGGGGTGGGTACGCCGGCGCACCGGAACCGGGCGCGTCCTGCTGCCGTGGCGCCTGGGGCACCGGCTCGACGGTCGGCGTCCGGGCACCGGCCTGCGGCGTCCTCGGGCCTGCGGTGTCGCTGGATCCTGCGGAGGGTTCGCGCGCGCCCACGGGCAGCCCCCCGATCATCCTCGGAAGCTCGGCCTCCATGGCGCTGGCCAGCCGCATCACGCGTCCTGCGCGCCCCAGCGTGCCCAGGGTCTCCACGGCCATGCCCAGCACCTTGCCGAGACTTTCGGCCACCAGGTCGCCGGCAAGCGTCACCCACGGCGCCTCCTCGACGACCCGGGCGGGGTCGACGGAATAGTCACCGTCCACGGCGTTCTCCTCGCCGTAGGCCACCGCCAGGTAGTACAGGCGATCCGGACGCGGTTGGGCGAGCACGAGGTCACGGATGAAGGCGCGCGGGACCAGATAGAAGCCGGTTTCGGCCTCGATCGGCTGGTTGCCGTAGTCCTGCCTGGAACAGCGGAAGTTCCGGCCGGTCCGCCGGTGGGCGGACCCGGCCAGGAACAGCGACGGGTCCGTTGCCAGCACCACGTCGAAGGCGACCGCACCGGGTGCGGAAACCTGGAAGGACAGCGAGGGATCGGCACGCCTGAGCGTCCGGTTGGATGGCGCAACCCGCACACCGGCGCGGTTGGGCGCATCGAGAGTGCCGTAGGCTGAGTGGTGCGGTGCTGTGATGCTCATGTGCTGGCTCGCTCCGTGTTCAGGCCGGCCCGCCCTGGCGTCGGATCAGCGTGTCGATCAGTCGGGGCAGATCCTCCAGCGACTGGAAGCCCAGCCGCTGGGGCACCGCATCCTCATCGCTGTCGCGCGGGTCGGGAACCGACTCGATCCAGCCTCTCCAGATCTCACTGGCGTCCCGGATCTCCCGGGTCTCCGCGCGGTAGACCACGACGAAGCGATGCGATCGGAGGGGAAGCGACGGGTTCATGCGGCGGGAACGGCACGGTGTGGTGTCGAGCGCAGGTTGCCATCGGGCCCACACGCCGGAGTCACCCGGCAATCACACCCGGATCACAGCCGAATCCACCGCCTTTTCAACGCCTTGCGGCGCAACGTCACAGGCGGTCATCTCGGTGTGGCGCCACGGCTCGGCACGGCTGGGGCGCGATCGGCCCCGGGGCAAGGCTCAGGAGTTGGCGTCCCTGAGGTCCTGGCTCGCCTCCTCGACCCAATGGCATGCCGAGTTCAGGTTCGACATGGCGAGGTCCAGCTTCTGCGCCGGCGTGCGTGACTGGATGCGACGGGGCGCTGGGCTTCGACGCGCCCGGGACTGTTCATCGGGCCTGGCCGAAACCGCCAGCAGGGTCTCCTGGATGCGACGCGTCTCGTCCATGGGTTCGACACCCAGTTCGTTGCGGAGTATCCGCTCGCAGCGCGCGAACTGCCGAAGCGCGAGCGGCCTGTCCCCGTTGTGGAAGTGGCACCGCATCAGGTCCCTGTGCACATGCTCCATCAAGGGGTCCAGGTCGAGCAGCTGCTGGCCGAAACGCAGCCCGGCCGGCCAGTCGTGCCGGTGCATCGCCGCACGGAGCAGGAACTCCAGGATGCCGGTGAACTGGGCCCGCAAACGCTCTCGCCACACCAGGCACCAGTCGGAGTACACCGACTCAAGGAGATCGCCCCGGTAGGCACCGATCCCGGCCTCGATGCGTCCGAGCTCCTCGCCCCCCACGGTCTCCACGCTGCAGGCATTGACCAGCCGCATGGCCTCCCGCAGTCCCAGCACATCCACCTGGTGATCGACCTGCGGCACGTAGCCCACCTCGTTGGCCGACCGCGCCAGTGACCGACCGACGTCGACACCGACTGCTGCGAGTGCACGGGTTACGCGCCACAGCTCGGTGTTCAGCGCGCGTCGACCGCGCTCCTCGGGAAGGTGCCCCCAGAACAGTTCCGCGAGCCTGCTGCGATGGATGCTACGGCCACCCTCCAGCACCAGGAAGGCGAAGAGCTCGGTGGCGCGCCCGGCCCCCAGACAGGCCTGTCGTCCGTTCCGCCCGATGACCGAGACCTGGCCCAGCAGCGAAATACGGATCATGACGCCTCCTTGCCGGTCTGCCGGGCGCCACTGGCCATCCCTGGCAGGTCCGATCGATCGATCCCCTGTCCCGGCTACAACGAGGGGAAGGCAACGCATGGGACAAGGCTGGGACCCCGCTCCAACCACCGTCCCGCCATCCGCCGCACCGACGCATCCACGTCGCTGTCATCGGCCAGCTCAGCCACCGGCCGCCAGGCCAGGTCGTGGGATTCCTCGCTCACCACGAAGGCCTCGTCAGCGGTCGCGCGCACGACGTAGCGCACGTCGTAATGGAAGTGCTCGGGATCGGCCTTGCGGGCCGGGATGACGTGCCGGTCGAGGTCGAAGATCCCCGGCTTTAGCACCAGCCCCGTCAGCCCGGACTCCTCGTGCGCCTCGGTAAGCGCGACGCGGGCGAGGTCCTCGTCACCGTCGGCATGGCCGCCCAGCTGCAGCCACCGGCCCAGCTTGCGGTGGTGGGTCAGCAGCACGCGCTGGCCGTCGGCGCTGACCAGCCAGCACGAACCGGTGAAGTGGCCCACCGCATGCTCGCGCCGGAACACGTCGGGGCTGCTGTCCAGGAACCGCTTGAACTCGGCCGCAGCGTCGGCCTGCTGCGGCCAACGTCGGCCAAATTCCTCGAACTGCCGTGACAACAGGATCCGGTGCGGGGACATCCTCGACTCGCTGCGCGTGTGGCGCTGCAGCATAGCCCGGCCCTTCGCGCAGCCCAAGGCCATTGGGTACACTCGCCCATCGTCCCTGGGGAGAGGTGAATGAACGACGCGACGTCGCGCGGGCTGCGCGAGCCCAGCCTGCTGCAGGCCCTCACGCCGCTGGGCGTCCTGGTGGTCCTGCTGGCCCTGTCGGTCTACCTGTTCTCCGACGACTCCTCCTACGGTCCCAACCAGATCGCACTGCTGCTGGCCGGCGGCGTGGCCGCCATCATCGGCATCCGCAACGGCATGGACTGGGACGGGGTGCAGGAGGCCATCGCGCGCAGCCTGTCGATGGCGACCACGGCGATCTTCATCCTGCTGGCCGTGGGTGCGCTGATCGGCACCTGGATCCTCTCGGGCACCGTGCCCACGCTGATCCACTACGGCCTGATGCTGCTGCACCCGGCCTTCTTCTACCCCGCCGCCTGCCTGATCTGCGCCATCGTGGCGATCACCATCGGCAGCTCGTGGACGGTCGCCGGCACGCTTGGCGTCGCGCTGATGGGCGTGGCCCAGGGCCTGGACATGAACCCGGCGATCACCGCCGGCGCGATCATTTCCGGCGCCTACTTCGGCGACAAGATGTCGCCGCTGTCCGACACCACCAACCTGGCCCCGGCCGCCTCGGGTGCTGAGCTGTTCTCGCACGTTCGGCACATGACCTGGACCACCATCCCGGCCATCGTCCTGTCGCTGGTGGTCTTCGCCATCATCGGCATCCGCGGCACCACCGGCGATGCCGGCGAGGCCTTCGGCGAGCTGCCGCAGGTGCTCGAGCGCGAGTTCCGCCTGGGCTGGTACCTGCTGATCCCGATGGCGGTGGTGTTCGCGCTGGCCATCAAGCGCTTCCCGGCCTACCCCACCATCCTCATCGGCGCCCTGCTGGGCGCGCTGTTCGCGGTCGCCTTCCAGCCCGACCTGGTGGTGGCGCTGGCCGGGCGCGATGACCTCAACCGCCCGCTGGCCCTGCTGGCCGGCGCCTGGACGGCACTGTTCAACGGTTATGCGGCCGACACCGGCAACGAGGCCGTGGACTCGCTGCTCTCGCGCGGCGGCATGGTCTCGATGCTCAACACCGTGTGGCTGATCGTGTGCGCGATGAGCTTCGGCGCGATCATGGAGGCCGCCGGCCTGCTGGAGCGCATCATCCGCAGCGTGCTCAAGGCCGCGCGCTCGACCGGCTCGCTGATCGCCGCCACCATCGGCACCGGCTTCGGCGCCAACGTCGTCGCCGCCGATCAGTACATGTCCATCGTGCTGACCGGCCGGCTGTACAAGCCGGAGTTCGACAAGCGCGGCCTGGCGCCGGTCAACCTGTCCCGGGCGCTGGAGGACGGCGGCACCATCACCTCGCCGCTGATCCCGTGGAACACCTGCGGCGCCTACATGGCCGCCACGCTGGGCGTGGCCACGCTGGACTACCTGCCCTACGCCCTGTTCAACCTGATCACGCCGCTGCTGGCGATCGTGCTGGCCTATGCCGGCTTCAAGATCCTGTGGACCGCCGCGCGCACGCCGCGCGACGGCGGCGCCGACACCTCCGACACCACCCGGGCCTGAGGCCCGACGCACCGAACTGGAGTCACCGATGCAAGCAACCTCCCGGCACGGCATGTGGTCCTCGCGCACCGCCTTCGTCCTCGCCGCCACCGGCTCGGCCGTCGGCCTGGGCAACATCTGGCGGTTCCCCTACATGACCTCCGACAACGGTGGCGGCGCCTTCGTGCTGATCTACCTGGTGTGCATCGCCCTGGTCGGCCTGCCGATCCTGATCGCGGAGATCACCATCGGCCGCCACGGCCGCATGAGCCCGATCAACTCGCTGGAGAAGGTCGCCGACGAAAACAAGGCGCCGCGGGCCTGGAAGGGCATCGGCTGGATGGGCATCATCGCCGGCTTCATCATCCTCAGCTTCTACAGCGTGGTCGCCGGCTGGACGCTGCACTACAGCTGGCTCTACCTCAAGCAGCTCTTCGGCGGCGCGGCCATCACCGACCCGGGAAACACCTTCGGCAGCCTGCTGGGCAACGCCTGGGAGCTGACCGCCTGGCACGCGGTGTTCATGGTGATGACCATGGGCGTGGTGGCCATGGGCGTGGAGAAGGGCCTGGAGCGGGCGGTGAAGTTCCTGATGCCGGCGCTGCTGATCCTGCTGCTGATCCTCGCCGGCTACGGCATCAGCACCGGCCACTTTGGGCAGGCGGCCAGCTTCCTGTTCAGGCCCGACTTCTCCGAGGTCACCGGCGACGTGTTCCTGCAGGCCATGGGCCAGGCCTTCTTCAGCCTGAGCCTGGGCATGTGCGCGATGATGACCTACGGCGCCTACCTGCCGCGGGGCATCTCGATCCCGCGCATCGGCGGCACGGTGGTGCTGGCCGACACCGGCGTGGCCCTGCTGGCCGGCCTGGCGATCTTCCCGATCGTCATCGCCTTCGGACTGGACCCGGCCGGCGGCGGCCCGGGCCTGATCTTCACCTCGCTGCCGCTGGCCTTCAACCAGATGTCCTTCGGCATCGTCTACGGGCTGATGTTCTTCGGCCTGCTGTCGGTGGCGGCCTGGACCTCGTCGATCTCGCTGCTGGAGCCGACCACGGCCTACCTGATCGAGAAGACCAACATGAGCCGCAAGTTCGCCGCCCTGCTGGTCGCCGGCGGCTGCTGGCTGCTGGGCCTGGCCACGGTGCTGAGCTTCAACCACTGGGACCACATCCGGTTCTTCGGCGAGAAGAACATCATGGACATGCTGGAGTTCATCGCCAACGACATCATGCTGCCGCTGGGTGGCCTGCTGATCGCGCTGTTCGCCGGCTGGTTCATGAGCAACCGCATCCACCGCGACGAGCTGGACTTCTCCGACACCGGCTACCTGGTGTGGCTGTGGCTGGTGCGGCTGGTGAGCCCGGCGCTGGTGCTGGTGGTGCTGGTGCGGGGCTTTTTGTAGCGGGAACGGGTCAAGGGGAGTGGGAAACGGGTTGGCCAGCCCGATGCATTGGGGCGTGCCACCCTCTCACTCCTCACTCCTCACTTCTCGCTCCACCACTCACTCCTCGCTCTCCTCCCCACCCCCCTCCTCCGCCTCGCCCAGCACCCCGGCGCCCAGGCGCTTGCCGGGGCTGACGCCCAGCTTGCGGAGCTCCTCGGCGCGGCGGACCAGGTTGCCCTTGCCGGTGGAGAGCTTGCTCCAGGCGCCGTCGAGGGTGTTCTGGGCGGTCTGGAACTGGGTGCGGACCTTGTCGAGGTCGCCGACGAAGCCGACGAACTTGTCGTACAGGGCGGCGGCGCGCTCCATGATCTTCTGGGTGTTGCGGTTCTGCTGCTCGGTGCGCCACATCTGCGCGACCAGCTGCAGCGAGGCCAGCAGGTTGCTGGGGCCCACCAGCACGATCTTCCGCGCGAACGCGTCGTCGTAGAGGCTGGCGTCACGACGCACGGCCTCCAGGAAGGCGGCCTCCACCGGGATGAACATCAGCACCAGCTCCGGTGAGTTGAGGCCCTCCAGGCGGCTGTAGTCCTTCTCGCCCAGCTGCCGCATGTGGGTGCGCATGGCCGCGGCGTGGCGCAGCATCGCCGCCTCGCGCTCGCCGTCGTCGGCGGCGTCGCAGGCGCGCTGGTAGTCGAGCAGGTTCATCTTCGCGTCGATGACGATGTGCCGCTGTTCGGGCAGCACCAGCACCGCGTCGGGGCGGTAGCGGTCGCCCTCGGCGTCGCGGAAGCTCTCCTGGGTCAGGTACTGCCCGCCCTTCTCCAGACCGGCGGACTCCAGCAGGCGCTCGAGCTTGAGCTCGCCCCAGTAGCCCTGGGTGCGGTTGTCGGTGGTCAGGGCCCGGGTCAGGCTGCGGGCCTCGTCGGACAGCTTCTGGTTGAGGTTGAGCAGCTGCTTGAGTTCGGTCTGCAGCGCCGTGCGCGCCTGGCCTTCCTTCTCGTAGCTGTCGCTGACCAGCTTGCGGAAGTCGCCGATCTGCTCGCGCAGCGGGTTGAGCAGGTGCCCCAGCTGCTCGCTCTGGCGCTCGCCGGCACGGCGGCTGTTCTCCTCCAGGATCTTCGCCGCCAGCGACTGGAACTCGTGCGCCATGCGCTCGCGGGCGGACTGCAGCTCCTTCAGGCGCGCCTCGGCGGCGGCCTGCTGCTCCTCCATGCGGCTGGACAGCTCCGCGACCCGGCGCTCGGCGGACAGACGCGCCTCGCCGGAGCGTTCCAGGTCGGCCTCCAGGCGCTCGATGCGGGCCTTGAGGCCCTCGACGGCCTCCAGCCGTGCCTCCGCGGCGCTGCGTGCGCGCGCCTCGGCGTCGGCGCGTTCGCGTTCGGCCTGCACCACCGCCCGGGCATCGGCCAGCTGCGCGGCCAGCGCATCGCGCTCGCTTTCGACCACCGCGCGGGCCGCCGCCTGGGCGCCGCCGCGCCGGGAAAGCACCACCACGCCCACCACCGCCGCCACCAGCACCACCGGCAGCAGCAGGGCCAGCAACTGGACCGTCATCGTCAAGGACACAAAACAAACCCCGCAGGCTGGAATCCAGTGGATTCTAGCCGGCGGGGTGTCTCAGGGGCCGAGACCGGCCAAGGGCCGGCCCCGGGTTCGGGCGTGGACCCGCTGAAATCGATGGATCAGGCCTTCTTCGCCCAGGCCGTGCACCAGCCGGGGCCGGCCACGTCGTAGCCCGGGAACAGCGTGCAGCCGCCCCACGCGTCGTCGGGACCGGCGGTCCAGAACTGGCAGTTGGTGCAGACGCTGCCTTCCTTGTAGCTGGGGTGGTCCAGGCCCTCGGTGGTCTCGACGTAGTTCAGGGCGCGGGCCTGCGGGTTGTCCAGCGGCAGGCGCGGCCTGTCCTGGGCCAGGGCCCGGCCGTCGAGCAGCTTCGTGCCCAGCGGCAGCGCCGTGGCCACCAGGGCGCAGTTGATGATGAAGCGGCGACGCGAGGTCGTGTTCCCGGACATGGCTTGAACTCCTGGGTTCTGGCTGGGGGGACTGTGCGCCAGTGTACGGACGCGGGGTGAAACCCGGGTTGACGCGCGTCAAACACCCGGCGGTTGCTAGAATCCAGCCATGACCCGCCCCCCCTACGACACCGACCTGCACGCCGACCGCGCCCGGCAGATCGTCGCCACCACCGGCGAGCTGGCCGCGCTGGGCTGGACGCCGGCGACCAGCAGCAACTTCTCCATGCGCATGGACGACCGCCACGCGGCGATCACCGTCTCCGGGCGCGACAAGGGCCGCCTGTCGGAGGCCGACATCATGGTCGTGGACTTCGACGGCCAGGCGGTGGGCAGCGACCACCGGCCCTCGGCGGAGACCCTGCTGCACACCCAGCTCTACCGCCGCGACCCCACCGTGGGCTGCGTGCTGCACACCCACAGCCACACCCAGACCGTGGCCTCGCGGCTGTTCGCCGGCACCGGGCACGTGCGGCTGGCCGGCTACGAACTGTTGAAGGCCTTCCGCGGCAACGCCACCCACGAGATGGCCATCGAGGTCCCGGTGCTGCCCAACAGCCAGGACATGCCCGCGCTGGCCGCCCAGGTCGAACACCTGCTCGACCGCGGCCCGCTGTGGGGCTACCTGATCGACGGCCACGGCCTCTACGCCTGGGGCCGGGACATGGCCGAGGCCCGGCGTCACCTCGACGCCTTCGAATTCCTGCTCGCCTGCGAGCTCGACCTCCGGAGACTCAACGCATGAGCCGACTGCGCATCTTCAAGGATTCCGACCCCGACACCGTGCTGTTCGAGACCCGCGACCACGCCGAGATGGCGCAGCGCCTGAAGACGATCGGCGTGCGCTTCGAACAGTGGGAGGCCTCGCAGCCGGTCGCTCCCGGCGCACCGCCCGAAGCGGTCATGGCGGCCTACCGCGCCGACATCGACCGCCTGGTCGCCGAGAACGGCTTCAACAGCGTCGACGTGGTCTCGATCGCGCCGGACAATCCGAACAAGGAGGCCGCGCGCGCGAAGTTCCTCGACGAGCACTACCACGAGGAGGACGAGGTGCGCTTCTTCGTCGGCGGCTCGGGCCTGTTCACGCTGCACCCCGACGACCACGTCTACGAGGTGCTGTGCGAGCAGGGCGACCTGATCTCGGTGCCCGACCGCACCCGGCACTGGTTCGACATGGGGCCGGAGCCCAGCTTCATCGCCATCCGCTTCTTCAAGCAGCCCGACGGCTGGATCGGCCACTTCACCGGGACCGACATCGCCGGGCGCTTTCCGCGCCTGGACGCCGGGGCCGCGTCTTGAGCCGCACGATCCTCACCGACATCGAGGGCACGACCAGCTCGATCGCCTTCGTCAAGGACGTGCTGTTCCCGTACGCCCGCCGCGCCCTGCCCGCCTTCGTGCGCCAGCACGGCAGCGAGCCACAGGTGCGCAAGTGGCTCGACAGCGCCGCGCTGGACATCGGCGGCGTGTCCTCGGACAACTGCATCGTGGAGATCCTGCAGCAGTGGATCGACGAGGACCGCAAGCACACCGCGCTAAAGGCGCTGCAGGGCATGATCTGGAAGGCCGGCTACCAGCAGGGCGCCTTCCATGCCCACCTCTACCCCGACGTGGTGCCGCAGCTGGAGGCCTGGAAGCAGGCCGGGCACCGGCTGGCGGTCTACTCCTCGGGCTCGGTGCCGGCGCAGCGGCTGTTCTTCGCCCACACCGAAGCCGGCGACCTCACCGGCCTGTTCTGCGGCTTCTTCGACACCGAGATCGGCGGCAAGCGCGACCTGTCCAGCTACCGCAACATCGTCTCGGCGCTGCAGACCGCGGCGGCCTCGGTGCTGTTCCTCTCCGACGTGGTCGAGGAGCTCGACGCCGCCCGCGAGGCCGGACTGGACACCGTCCTGCTCGACCGCCGCGAGGACTACCCGCAGCCGCGCACCGGCGAGGCCACCGGCGGTCACCGCCGGGTCGAGGACTTCTCGCAGATCGACCCGGGCTGAGCCGGGCTCAGTCCCAGGCCTCCAGCCGGTAGCGCGTGCCGGCGCGCAGTTCGCCGCGCCAGCGGTCGAAGGCCCGCACCTCGATGGCGTGCTCGCCCAGCGGCAGGTCGGTGGGCAGGGCGATGCGCCACAGGTGGGTGGAGTCGCGGGCCTCGGGCACCCGGTCGCGGCCGCGCAACCGATCGGCGGCATCGTCGGCCAGGTTGTGCGCCAGCACCCGCGGGTCCATCCGCGCCACCTGCGCCATCGGCTGCCAGTCGCCGCCGCCGATCCGCGCCTCGACCCGGTCCCCGGCGATGCCCATGAACACGTTGGCGTACAGGTACACGCCCGGCCACGCGCCCTGCCGCAGCACCCGCGGCGCGTGCAGGGCGATGGCGTGGTCGTCGGGTTCGCGGGCGGCGTACCAGCGCAGGTCGTACCCGCCCCCGGCGGCGATGCCCAGCACCCCGTAGCCGTTGGGCGTGCCGTCGGCCATCAGCGCCTCGGGGATGCCGGCCGCATCCGGCGGGCCGCCCCAGAACCCGCCGCAGGCCGCGCCGACGTTGTACTCGTGCAGCGGCCCCTCGCCGTGCCAGCCGGTGTCGGGGCCGTGGAAGTGATGGCGCTGCAGGTGGCCGTGCCCGGTCAGCAGCAGCACCCGGGGCTGGTCCGCCAGCAGGGCGAACAGGCGCTCGCGGTCGGCCGCCCGGAAGGTCTCGCGCCCCGGGTGGGTGTCGAAGAACGGGATGTGGGCGGCGACCACCAGCAGGCGGTCGTCGGCATCGGCCAGGTAGTTCGCCAGGAAGGTGAACTGGTCCTCGCGCAGGCCGCCGATGTAGCCCGGGCGGCCGTCGGGCCGGTGGACGACGTTGTCGAGCACCACGAAGCGCGCGTGCGCCTCCTCCCAGGCGAAGGTGTCGGGGCCGTAGACGGCGCGGAAGCTCAGCAGCGAGTCCGCGTCGGTGGCGGCGTCGGGGTCGACATCGTGGTTGCCCGCGGCGTGCAGCCAGGGCACGTCCAGCCGCGTGGTCGCCGCGTTCACCGCCGGCAGCAGGTCCAGCGCGCTGCCGTGGACCACGTCGCCGAGGGTCAGGCCGAGCACGGCCGGGTGCTTGCCGATGATCGGCTCGACGATGTCGCGGGCGTAGTGGTCGACCTGCTCGCGGTTGGCCGGCTGCGGGTCGGCGAAGACCAGCACCTCCTCGCGTGCCGCCGGCGCCGGCCGCGCACGCAGGCCGAGCGCCCAGGGACGTGCCGTGGCGTCGGTGACGGGCAGCCCGCCGTAGCGCAGCGACGGCCCCGGCACGGGCTGGTGGTGCCGCCAGAAGGCCGGCAGCCCGTCCGCGCCGACCGGCAGGTCGAAGCCGGCCGGGCGGATCAGGAACACCGTGTCGCCGGGCCGCACCCCGATCGCGAAGGCCCCGTCGGCGTCGGTGCGGACGATGTCGCGGCCGTTGGAGACCGCCACGCCGGCCAGGCCCGGCCCGTGCAGGCCGGGGTCGCCGGGGTCCATCACCTCGAACACCGTGCCCGACACCTGCGCCATCGGCCCATCGGCCGCCGCCGGGGCGGCCTGCCCCGCCACAGCCAGGGCCAGGGCCAGCAGCAGGCCGGCCGGGTGCATCAGCGCTCGGCCAGCCAGCCGTTGATCGAGGACGGCACCTCGCGCTGGGCGCGGCCGGAGACGTAGATGCCGATGTGCCCGCCCTTGAAGCTGAGCTCGGTGTAGTCCTTGGTGCCGGCGAGGCCCTTGAGCGCGCGCGAGGCGTCCGGCGGCACCAGGTGGTCGGCGGTGGCGTAGATGTTGAGCACCGGCATGGTCACCCGCCCCAGGTCGACCGCGCGCTCGCCGATGGTGATGCCGCCGTTGACGAAGCCGTTGCCCTGGTAGAACTGGGTGATGAACTGGCGGAAGGCCTCGCCGGCCTGGTCGGGCGAGTCGAAGATCCAGCGCTCCATGCGCAGGAAGTCCTCCAGCGCCGCCGGGTCGTCGAGGATGTCGGTGAGCCCGACGTACTTCTGCACCAGCAGCCGCCACGGCTTGAGGGTGAGGTAGCACCAGTTCATCAGGTCGGCCGGGACGTTGCCCAGCGCGTCGACGAACAGGTCGGCGTCGAGCTCGCGGCACCAGTGCGAGAGCATGTTGTCCGGGGTGTGGAAGTCCACCGGCGTCACCATCGTCACCAGGTTGCGGACCTTGTCCGGCTCCAGCGACGCGTAGCACAGCGAGAAGGCCCCGCCCTGGCACACGCCCAGCAGGTTCACCGAATCGATGCCATGGGCGGTGCGGATGTGGTCCACGCAGCCGTCGACGATGCCCAGGATGTAGTCCTCCAGCGTCATCCAGCGGTCCGCCCCGTCGGGGTAGCCCCAGTCGAGGATGTAGACGTCCTCGCCGGCGGCCAGCAGGCCCTTCACCAGCGAACGGTCGTGCTGCAGGTCGACCATGTAGGGCCGGTTGACCAGGGCGTAGACGATCAGGATCGGCGTCTTCGAGCGCGGCTCGCCCTCGCCGCGGTAGCGGTAGAGCACCGCCTTGCCGTCGCGGTGGACGGCCTGCTTGTCGGTGGCACCGAAGCTGGTGTCGCCGATGTGGCGGAAGCTCTCGAAGCTGGCGGAGAGCTTCTTCTGCAGCATCTGCAGGTCCAGCGCCATGCGCTCGGGTGCGATGTTCAGCGGTCCGTACATGCTCAGGCCTCCTTGCGGCGTGCGGCCGCCTTCTTCGCGGGCGCCTTGCGGGGCGCCTGCTTCTTCGTCGCGGTCTTCGTGCCCGCGGCCTTCTTTACGGCCTTCTTCGCGACGGGCTTCTTCGGCGCCGCCGGCTTCGTGGCCGCGGCGGTGCGCGCGGCTTTCTTCGCTGCGCGCTTCCTGGCCGGCTTCGCGGCCCCGCCCCCGTTGGCGGGTGGCTTCGGCGCAGCCGCGCCGGCCGCCGCCCCTCCCTCGGCCAGGCGCGCCTTGAGCCGGCGCAGCTCGCGCTCGAGCGCGTGCAGGCGGCGGTGGCCGGACTCCACGTCGCTGCGGGTGGGCATGCCCAGCGCCCGCGCCATCTGCTCGACCTCGCCCTGCAGGCACAGCCGCAGCCGCATCTGCGCGTTCACCATGCCCCCGAAGGCCTTCTGGAAGGCCGTCGACAGGGCCATCCGGGCGTAGGCCTCCTCGGCGGCGTCGACCCAGACGTCGAACAGGCCGCGCACCGAATCGATCTGCCGGCCCGGCTCGGAGCGCTCGGCGAGCTTCTCCTCGAACAGCGGGAAGGCGTCGCGCAGCGCCTCCAGCAGCAGCGCGTCGTGCGCCTGCTGCGCCCGGCGGTAGTCCTCCACGGCCCGCGCCAGGCGCTGCCAGCGCTCCTGGTGTTCGCGCGCGAAGCCGAAGGCCGGCTGCCGGGTCCAGTCCGGCGTGTTCTGCGTGAACATCGCCATCAGCGGGCCGGCGTCCTCCAGCCAGCGCGTCCAGTCGCGGCCGCCGGTGCCGGCCATGCCCTTGAGCGCGTCGGCCAGCGGGTTGCCGCCGCTGGCCTCGACCATGCGCTGCCAGGCGCGGGCGATGTCGCTGGCCGAGGCGGGGGCCTTGCCGTCGGCGAACTGCGCCACCAGCGACTGCATCATCCCCAGCCAGGGGCCGGTGGCGGCGGTGAGCTTCTCGACCGCCTCGCCCATCACGTCCTGCGGGCGGCCGCCGGCGCCCTGCCCGGCCAGCTGGCCCCAGAAGGCCAGGCCCTGGCGGAACAGGTCCGCGGGGTCGTGGCCGGCGGCCGGTCGGCCCGCCCCGCCGGCGGCCTGCTGCCAGGCCTCCATCATCTCCGTCGCCATCCCCCGCAGCGTCGCGAAGGGATCCCTGTCGTGCGTGTCCATGGCACCTCCCGGTCGTGTCCGCGAATGCTAGCACCCGGGCCGGGACACGCCGGCGTCAACCCGGCGGCGACCCGGGCAGGGCCTCGCCGTCCACCACGTGGCGCCACATCGCATCCATCCCCGCCAGCGCCGGCGGCAGCAGCGGCCGGTAGCGCTGGCCGAGGCCGGGCAGGCCCAGGAAGGCATCGAAGTGCTGCACGCCGGCCAGCGGCCAGTAGGTCACCGGGCGTCCGGCCGCCTGCGTCCAGTCGACCCAGGGCCGGGCGCTCATCGCCTCGGGGATCAGGCCGTCGTCGAGTCCGTGGATGACCAGCACCGGCAGCCCCTCCGCCGGCAGCGCCGCGCGCGTCACCGACACGCCCTCGCGCAGGTGCAGGCCGTGCACCGTGCCATCGGCCCACAGCCCGCGCAGGCAGCCCAGGCCGGGCAGCGCCGGGTCGGCGGCGGGCGCATCCGCCGCCCGCGCGTCGGTGATCTGCACCCCCGCCGAGGGCGGGATGCCGCTGGCGTCGCTCCACCACGCCGCCTGCTCGGCGGCGGTCGGCGCACGCGCCCGCCCCTCGCCGTCGAGCACGGCGAAGCCGTAGCCGCAGGGCATGTCGTCGGGGCCGCGGCGCGCATAGGCCGAGGCATAGGTCACCGCCACCGAGCGCCACAGGTCGAAGCCCACGCTGAGCGCGCCGGCCGCCAGCGCCGCGTCGCTCCAGCCGCCCTCGCGCAGCCGCTGGTAGGCCGCATCGGCGCGGGCATCGGTGTCGGCACCCGCCAGCACGCCCGCCTCGGCCAGCAGCGAGCAGCGCACCGCCCACGGCGCCGGCCGCAGCCCGCCCGGCCGCGCCAGCGGCTCATCGTCGAAGGCCGGCGCCAGCAGCGCGCAGGGCATCAGCAGCGCCGCCTCGGTGGCGTAGTCGTACAGCGGCCGCCCGCCCTCGCCGGCCCAGATGTTGGGCGAGACCGCGACCACGCCGTCCAGCCAGCCGCCGTCGAGCTCGGCGGCGCGCAGCACCGCGCCGCCGCCGTTGGAGACGCCCACGGCGATGACCCGGGTGTTGTCGAAGGTGAACGGCGCCAGCTCCGGATGCGCATCGGCCAGGGCCCGCAGACCGGCCTCCGCCGCCTGGCGCACGTGCAGGCCCCAGACCGCCTCGGGGTTGTCGCCGGAGTGCGCGTGCTTCACCGCGACCCGGTGCCCGTCGCCGGCGAAGGCAGCGGTGTCGAACTCCGCCACGTCCCCGCTGCCGATGCGGCCGTCCAGCCCCGGCGAGCGCCCGTCGGGCAGCGCCACCCAGGCCGGACCGGTGGCCTTGTCGGTGTGCGCCACCGCGCAGCCGCGCGGCAGGCCCCAGGCCGAGGCCAGCGCGGTCGCCCCCCAGGCCCCGCGCGAGCCCGAGGCCGCGGTCACCACCAGGCAGCGACCCTGCGCGTCGAAGTCGTCGGGCACCTGCACCAGCACCCGGTGCGGCTGCGGCCGTCCCGGCAGCACCGGCAGCAGCTGGTACTCCCGCCCCGGCACCGCGGCCAGGCCATCGGGCCCGATGCCGGCGCCGTCGGGCGTGGAGAAGTCGGCGATGCCGCGCCAGCTGGCCCAGATCGCCCGTCGCCGCAGCTCGTCGGCCGTCGGCGCGGCGGGGTCGGTGAACGGCGGCGGGGCCATCGAGCGCAGCCCGTCGAGGCCCAGCCCGGCGCTGAGCAGGTCGTCGCCGTCGCGGTGCGTGCTGACCCGCCAGTCGATCGCGTCGGGCAGCAGGTTCTCGGGCATCGGCAGCGCGACCTCGTGTTCGGCGGGGGAACAGGCAACCAGCAGGATGCCGGCGGCGAGGACGGACAGGGGCAGGGCAGTGTTCATGCCCGCCACGCTAGCAGCCCGCGGGGCCCGGGGCATCGTACCTAAGTACCAGCGCCGGCCCGTGTCCGGTCTGCGCCCGCCCCTGCGTTGGTCCGGGTGTCCCGAGGGTGCGGGTTCCCGAGTGTGGTGCTTCGTGCCTGCCATGGGCGGCACCCCGGGCAGGCGTCGATCCGCCCGACGGGCTTCGACGCCGGGCTGCGGCCCGACAGGGGGAATCACCCGCGCTGGTTCGACGTGCCACCGCCGGCACGTGCCCACCGCCCTGCCGCGGCCTGCGTGCACGCCGGCACCTGTCGAGCCCCGAGGGCCCGGTGCGCCGCGTGGCGACGCCCCCGACACACGCGACCAACGAGGAGCCGATGACAACCCGGGACAGTGGCTGCGCGACACCACTGGACGATGCCGACATCGTCCGTCTCTACCGGCAGCTGCTGGCGCCGGAAGCCATCCAGCGCTACGACCGCACCGGCGGCTGGTTCGACCGCTACTGCGGCGTCATCGGCCAGCCGGGCAACGGCGAGCGCCTGCTGCGCGCGATCCGCAACTCGCTGGAGCTCGACGCGCGGCCGGTCGCGGGGCTGCGCGTGCTGGAGGTCGGCAGCGGCTTCGGGCTCACCTGCCTGACCCTGGCCCTGCTGGGCGCCCGCTCGGTCGACTGCCTGGACAGCAACGCGCAGATGATCCAGACCATGCGCGGCTACCTCGACGACCTGCCCTGGACGCTGCCGGTCACGCCTACCGTCGGCCTGGCCTACGAGCTGCCCTACCCCGACGACCACTTCGACCTGGTGGTCACGGTCGAGGCGATCTCGCACTTCCTGCACCCCGAGCGCTGCCTGGCCGAGGCCCACCGCGTGCTCAAGCCGGGCGGACGCTACGTGATCGCCGACGACAACAACGCGCTCAACCCCGATGCGGTGGCGATGACCCGCGAGGTCTGGGAGCGCTTCGAGAACGGCCCGCCGACCGACGACATCCACGGCCACCGCATACACGAACCCTATGTCGAGCGCCGGCGGCGGCTGCTGCAGGAGGCCTTCCCCGCGCTTGGCGAGGCGCAGGCCGCGCGGCTGGCCCGGCGCACCGCCTACATGGTCCGCGACGAGGTGATCGCCGCCGGCCGCCGCTACCTCCACGACGGCACCCTGCCCGACAGCCGCTTCCAGCCCGACCGCTGCCCGGTCGAACCGCTCAGCGGCCACTTCATGGAGAACCTCATCGACCCGCTGGCACTCACCGGCGAGCTCGAGGCGCTGGGCTTCCGGGCGCGGCCGGAGGCCTACTTCGGCGGCGAGAGCCGCGGCGGCCTGCTGTACGCGGCCAACCGCCTGATCAACGGGCTGCTGCCGCCCTCGCTGCTGTTCCCGCGCAGCGGCGGCTTCCGCATCCGGGCCGAGAAGCGCGCCTGAGCGCCTCACCGCGGCCCGCTGGCCGTTCGACCCGCAAACGACAACGGGCCCGGCGATTGCCGGGCCCGCTGCGTTGGATCGCGATGGAACCCTGGATCAGAAGCTGTAGTGCAGGCCCAGGCTGATCTCGTCGGTGCGGCCGGCGCTGCCGAACTCGTAGCGCTGGTACATGGTGCGCAGGCTGAGACGGTTGGCGAAGTTGAACTGGCCGCCGACGCCGTAGGTCCAGTCGCTGGAGCTCGGCGAACCGAAGACCTGGCGGAAGCCGTCGTCGTCGCCGGGATCCAGGTCGAAGGAGTGGTAGCCGATGTTGCCGACCAGGTCGAAGTTCTGCGCGACCGGCACGAAGCCCACCGCTCGCAGGCCCCAGGAACGCGGCTTGGAGCGGGTGTTGTTGATGTCCAGGCTGGAGAGGTCGACGTCGATGTTGCCGAAGTCGGTGTACTCGCCCTCCAGCGCGAAGTACGGGTTGAAGCGGTAGCCACCGTAGATGCCGAAGCCGGTGTCGGAATCGTCCAGGGCGTTCTTGCCCGAGGACGAGGCGCCGATCTTGCCGCCCAGGTAGAAGCCGGGCTCGGCGGCGAAGGAGGCGGCCGGGAGGATCAGGGCGGCGGCCGCGGCGGCCAGCAGGGTCTTCTTCATGTTCATGGTCACTTCCTTGCTGCAGACATTGGGGGGACGCCGGCGGGAGTGCATGCCGTCCGGACGGTGCGAACGCTATCAAGCCCGGCGACCCTGTGAAGCGGATTTAACATTTGCGCTTCGGCTGCAATTCAGACTTCACTCGGTGTTGATTCATCTAGCTCAACTGCAGCGCAACGGCCCGCGGAACTTCGGCCAGACAAGCACTTGCATCGGGAACTTCGCGTCGTGTCGACTGTCTCGCCCCTGTACCTTGGTCCATCGAGCCGACCGCCCCGGGCTGGTAACGTAGGGCACCCTTCCCCGCCCGACCCAGCCCATGAGCGAACGTTTCCTGACCGGCCGCACCGCCTTCGTCACCGGCTCCACCTCCGGCATCGGCCTGGCCATCGCCCGCGCCCTGGGCGCCGCCGGCGCGAAGGTCGCCATCAGCGGCCTGGGCACGCCCGACGACATCGAGGCCGCGCGCCGCAGCGTCGCCAAGGCCGGCGCCCCGGAGGCCCGCTTTTTCGCGGGCGACCTGCGCGACCCCGCCGCGATCGAAGCCCTGATGGCCGCACTGGCCGAGTGGTCCCCGGTCGACGTGCTGGTGAACAGCGCCGGCGTCCAGCACGCCGTCCCGCTGGCCGAGATGCCGGTGGAGCGCTGGGACCAGATCATCGCCATCAACCTCAGCGCCGCCTTCCACACCATGCGCCTGGCCCTGCCGGGCATGGTCGAGCGCGGCTTCGGCCGGGTGGTCAACATCGCCTCGGTGCACGGCCTGGTCGCCTCGGTGAACAAGGCGCCCTACGTCGCCTCGAAGTTCGGCATCGTCGGCCTGTCCAAGGTGGCCGCCCTGGAGCACGCCCGCGCCGGCGACCGCGCCAGCGGCGGGGTGACGGTGAACTGCGTGTGCCCGGGCTGGGTCGAGACCGCACTGATCGAGCCGCAGATCCAGGCCCACGCCGACGGCGGCAGCCGCGAGGACGGGATCCGCCGGATGCTCTCGGAGAAGCAGCCCAGCCAGCGCACCTCGCTGCCCGAGGAGATCGCCGACGCCGTGCTGTGGCTGTGCCGGCGCGAGTCGCACAACCTCACCGGCGCGGCGATCCCGGTCGACGGTGGCTGGACGTCGCAGTAGCCCGCCGATGCCGCGCCTGCTGATCGTCGACGACCACCCGCTGTACCGCCTGGCCCTGGTCCAGGCCGCGCGCGGCGTGGCCGAGGGTGCGGAGGTCGACGAGGCGGACAGCCTGGCCGGTGCCCGCGAGCGGCTGGCGCAGGCCCCGGAGGTCGACCTGGTGCTGCTGGACCTGCACATGCCCGACAGCCACGGCCTGATGGGCCTGGCCCAGCTGCGCGCGGAGTTCCCGGGCGTGGCCGTGGTGATGATCAGCGCCCACGACGACCCGGCCACCATCCGCCGTGCCCTGGACTACGGCGCCGCCGGCTTCATCCCCAAGCGCGCCGGCATGGACGAACTGCAGACCGGCCTGCGCGCGGTGCTCGACTGCCGCCAGTGGGTGCCCGAGGCGCTGCGCGAGACCGTCGCCGCCGAGCCCGGCCGCCCCGACGACCGCAGCCTGGCCGCCGGCCTGGACGCCCTGACCCCGCAGCAGTTCCGGGTGCTGGTGCGCGTGGCCGAGGGCCGCCTGAACAAGCAGATCGCCGACGAGCTGGGCATCCAGGAACGCACCGTCAAGGCGCACATGAGCGCCATCTTCGAGAAGCTGGGCGTGCGCAACCGCACCCAGGCCGGCGTGCTGCTGCGCTCGCTGGAGCTGACCGACCCGGCGCGGGGCGTGGACGGGTGAGCGGCCGCGCCGTGCGCGCGACTGCGTTGTCCTCCGACAGCGCCCCAGGAAATCCGCCGTGTCCCCGTCCGCCCTGCTGCTGGCCCTGGCCATGACCCTGCCCACCGCCGAACCCATCCCGCTGGCCGTGCTGGGCGACTCCGACAGCCACAGCTACCAGGACCGCATCGGCCTGCCCGAGGGCAACGGCGTGCGCGGCGGCGTGCACCGCGACACCACCCTGCAGTGGACCGAGGTCCTGGCGCGCGAGCACGCCGACCGCGTCGACCTGGGCCCCTGGGGCGAATGGCACGAAATCGACGGCATCGCCCGCCTGCCCCGCAAGCAGGATTTCCGCCACAACTTCGCCTGGTCCGGCGCCCGCTGCGACGACCTGCTGCGCGGCGAAGGCCGGCAGCTGGAGCCCCTGCTGCAGACCATCGCCCTGGACCCGCGGCGCTGGCGCCGGGGCGTGGTGGTGATCCGCATCGGCATCAACGACCTGGGCACCGCCGACATGCTCGAGGCCATGGCACAGGAACCCGACGCCGCGAAGATCACGCGCGCCACCACGCACTGCGTCAACGCCATCAGCCGAGCCACCCTCGCCCTGCAGCGCACCGAGCCGGGGCTGCGCATCGTGCTGGTGGGGCTGTTCAACAACGCCCACTGGCCGCCCCACCACGACCGCTTCCGGTCCCCGGACGAACTCGCCCGCATCGACCGCGCCATCGACCGCTTCGACGACGGCCTGCGTGCGCTGGCGGTCGAAGCCGGGACCGTCGACATCTTCGACGACCGGGCCTGGTTCAACGGTCACTGGGGCGGTCGTGACGCGGCAGGGAATCCGGCCTACCGGACGGTGCGCCACGAGGGGCTGCGGGTCACCAACACCGGCGGGGACGAGCCGGGCAACGCGGTGGTGGCCGACGGGCATGCGGGGACGGTGTGGAACCGGTTGTGGGCCGCGGCACTTCTGGAGATGCTTGAGCCGGGCGAAGAGCCCGGCCATCCGTAGATGGTGCCATCCGTTTCGCACCTTCCTGCCCAGGGCACCCGAACCCCATGCGCTACCTCGTCTTCCTCGCGCTGTCGCTTGCGTTTGCCGGCGCCGTCATCGTCCACCAGAACGCCAGCCATCGCATCGTCTTCGACTACGGCGAACTCCGCGCGCTGATCGAGGAGGCAAGCCTGCCGCCCGACGCGCAGGACTTCCTTGAGTCCTTCCCCATGGATCACTCGCAGGCTGCGCTGAGCCTGAGGCGGGCGGAGACGGTGATGCTTCTGGTTCTGCTGGTTTCGGCGGGACTGATTGTCGTGATGGTGCGGGGAGAGAGGCGCCGGGCTGGCGGGCAGGGGCAAGACGCCAAGTAGCTGCGTCCGGTAGGCCGCTTTCGGCCAAGAGCCGCCGTTCGCAGTCGCGCGCAATCAGACTCCAGATTGCGGCGCTCCTCAAAACCGGGGGACGTCGCCATCGAGACCACCCAGATCTACACCCAGCCAACCATCACCAACCTCAAGGAGGCCCATGTGCCTCACCCGAGGGAGCAGCAGCCGCTAGATTGATCGTGCCCTATAGAATCAATCACATAGACGGATATCTGTGAGATGAATGCTGTGGGAATAGTTGTTGCGCAACGCCTAGCACGTATGTACAGTGTACACACAACAGTGCCTACCTAAGAGTGCCCGCATAAAAGCACTCACATGACAGCACTCATCTGTAGGTAGAAAAGGAGCACCCGTCATGAGCGCCGTAGCCAGCAAGGTCATCAATTTCCGGGCGCCAGCCGCCAAGCAGGCGCTCATCGACCATGCCGTGAAAGTGAGCGGCATGAACCGCACGGAGTTCATCCTGGACGCCGTGTGCGAGAAGGCGCGCGAGGTGCTGGCCGATCAGACCCAGTTCGCCCTGAGCCGACAGGCTATGCAGCGCTTCAATGCGTTGCTCGATGCGCCACTGGCGAATAATGCAGCGATCCGTCGCCTGCTGAGCACGCCCGCCCCCTGGGAGCGCTGAGCCTTGGCGCTTAGCGCCCCCGGCCCGCTTGATGACGAGCACCGGCTGGACGCCTTCGAGTGCAGCGCGCCAGAACTGACGAAGTGGTTGCTGGAGCGAGCGCGTCAGAATCAGGCGTCGGGGGCGTCGAGGTGCTTTGTCGTCTCTGACGAGCAGCACAATGTCGTGGGTTACTACGCTTTGGCGGCAGGGGCGGTCTCACATGAAGACGCGCCCGGACGCATCCGTCGCAACATGCCTGATCCGATCCCGGTCATCGTCCTAGGCCGCTTGGCCGTGCACGTGGACTTGGTAGGACGAGGGCTCGGACAGGGCTTGCTCAAGGACGCGGTGCAACGGACGTTGCAGACCTGCGAGCAGGTAGGCGCCCGTGCGTTGCTTTGCCACGCCATTGATGAGACGGCCAAGGCGTTTTATCTCAAACACGGTTTCATTGAGTCGCCGATCCATGACATGACTGTGATGCTGCCGCTCAGGTAAAGCCCAGTCGCCAGCGTCGCGGTAGGTGAGATCGGCAGGCTCCAATGTTTTGCCACGTTTGTTGGCAGGCGGCATAGTCATACACGCATTGGATCGCCCAGCCTTTCATAGATTCCCTGTGGCCGCTTTGGGTCGGAAGCAGACCCGGACCTCAACCGGTTCGCATGCCCCGTCAACTTGCTTCATGGATCTGGCCTGAAGCAGACTCGCCTGCACGATTCCAAGGACAGGAGCGCTGGCAATGATCGAACTGCTGCCTCTCGCCCTCGTCTGTCTGCTCGCCTGCTTCCTTGGCGAGCGATGCGCGCCGTGGAAGGACAGGTCGCCGGGCCCCGGACGGGCGACGGGGCCACTGCGTCGAAGGAGCAGGCGTGAGGCACTGACCTTGGTGGTGGTCGTCACGCTGCCGTACGCCGCTGCCGCCACGGCCCTTCGCCTCGCCCTGTCGGGTACAGCGGCATGGTCCCTTGATGATCTGGGTAGGGACGTGGTGGTGCCGCTATCCGTTGGCATCGGCTATGTGCTCTCGCACTGGATGAGGCGGCCCCCGGTCGGGTCTTCGCACTGAACAGCTTCACCGGCTCCGGGCCGCACTTCATCCGCAGCCCTGCGGAAAGCCGGCCCGATCCCGGTGCATGCACCCACTCGGACAAACACTGCTGCCACGGCTTCGACCGAGTCAGCCGATACACCCGCGACGCCACATTGGGCAGACTGGACGGATGGACGAAACACGACACAGCGCAGGTGAAGAAGCGAAGCCGCGACTTGCACGCCTCATCGGCGCGGCGGCGATGGTCTCGCTTGCGGCACTCGCCTTCTACCTGGGCGGCACACGCGGCGCGCCGACCGGGGAAGTGTCGCCTGCGATGCGGCCAGCGGGCCCATCCTCCACAGCGGCCGGCTACGATACGCCAAGCGCAATCGTGGCAGACGGGCACGCGGGGACGGTGTGGAGCAAGCTTCGGGCCGGACCCTCACCGCTCAGCACTTCGGCGGCCCGAACAGGGCCGAGAACAGCCCCACGTCCGGGGCGCCGTAGCCCTTGATCCGTCGCGGGTGACCGTTGGCGTCGCCGGCCGCGCACCAGATCGACTCCGCCTCGACCGGCTCGAACGCCCCGCCCGCCGCCGCGTCGCCGGCCTCGCACTGGCGCAACAGACCCAGCAGGTCCGCCGGCGGCAGGCGTTCGTGCAGGGCGCGCGGCAGGATGCGGGCCTGCTGCTGCAGCAGCGTGTCGGATGCCGACGGCGAGTCCGGGCCCGCCCCGCGCTTCACCACGCACAGCGGGAAGTAGCGGCCGACGCGGTCGACGCTGGGCATCACCAGGCCGCACACCGGCGCCGGCCCCAGCACCCCGGGGGCGCACCAGAACCGCCACACCGGTGCCACCAGGTAGTGCGACAGGCCCTCCGGCCGGCCGGTCAGGTCGGCCATGCCCTCCGACAGCCAGCCGTCCAGCGGCTCGCGCACCCCGGGGTCGACGTCCAGGATCACGAAGTCGCCGCTGGCGGGCAGCTTGCCGAACAGGCCCGGCGACACGCCGGCCGCTGATTCGGCGACCGCGGCCGCCCTGTTCAGCCAGGACAGCACGCCTCAGGCCCGCGGCGGGCAGCTGAAGGCGGCCACCTCGCGCAGGCGGAACGGGTTGCGGACGCTGGCCGCGATGAGCTCCAGTTCCACCGGGCGGCCGTCCAGCTGCAGGTGCAGCCGGAACTGCTCCGGTCCCGAACCCGCACGCAGTTCGCCGTCGTCGAACAGCCGGAACAGGGCCCAGGGACCGTCCCAGCGGTACAGCCGCTCGCCGGGGCCGCCGGTGTGCACGCTGACGCGGATCTCCTGCCCGCCCTGCGGGCTGGGCCAGGCCACCCGGTGCCGCTGCTGCGGCCCGTGCGCGTAGCTGAAGGACTGGCCGCCGAAGTCGAAGCCCAGCCGCTCGATGCCCGCGTCCATCGACAGGACGCGGAACTCGAACGACAGCTCGGTCTGGCTGCCGCCGCGCTGGAAGAACACCTCGCGGATGCGGGCCGCGCCCTGGAACGAACCCAGCGGCACGACCGCGCCACCGGGCTGGCGCAGCACCCACTGCGAGCCGGTGGTGTCGGCGGTGGCGGCCAGCCGCTGCTGGAAGAACTGCTCGAACCGGCCGCCCTGGGCGAACAGGGTCTGGAAGTCCGTCAGGGTCACGTCCTGGGCGCTGCTGCGGTTGAACGGGTAGCGGCCACCCAGCGCGCTGCGGCAGAACGCGCCCACCGCCTCGTCGATCTCCGCGGCCAGCGACTGCCGCACGTTCCCGTCGATCTGCGCCATGCTGGTGTCGACCAGGCCCTCGACCACCGAACGCAGCGGTTCGGGCAGGTAGCCCGCCTCGGCCATCACCCGGGAGGCGACGCCGGTGTCGGGCGTGGCCGGCGCGCGGATCTGCGCGGCGGCCTCGACCTGGGCCAGGCCCATGTGCAGCTCGTTGAACATGCGCAGCACCTCGTCCATGCGGCTGCCGCCCCCGTTGGCGTCGACCAGCTGGTGGATCGGCTGGAAGCGGTCGTCGACGATGCGCTCGAGCTGCTCCTCGCGGCGCACCAGCGGGTTGAGGTTGCTCGGGCCGATGAGGCGCTCGACGGTGTGGGTCTCGGACTGCACCCGCCGCGAGAAGCGTGAGGCGAACGAGTTCGGGTCCTGCTCGCGCTCGGGCGCGGACAGCCGGGTCTCGCGGGCGACCGCGCGCATCAGCTGCGACAGCGGCGAGTCCGACGGCGAGGCCAGGATCCGCGCCACCTCGCGGCTCTGCCGCAGGTCCGAGGAGGGCGCCACCCGCAGGTCCTCCAGATACTCCTCCCACTGGCGCACGTACTCGTGCAGGTACAGCTCGCGGATCTGCCGGGCCAGCGTGCCCTCGGCGAGGTCCTGCAGCTGCTGCCCGGTGGAATGCGCCGCCCGGCCCATCAGCCACGCCTCCTCGTTGCCGAGGCGCCCGAGCACCGACTGGATCTCGGGCAGGAAGACGTTGTGGTAGCCGTGGTGGGTGAACAGCCCATGCACGCCGCGGGTGATCGGCCGGCCGCTGGCCCGGGCGAACACCAGCGCCGAGCGCGGCCCCCCGGCCTCGGCGAAGGTGAACTCCCGGAGCGGCCGGTCCATCAGCTCGCGGCGCAGCCGCCGGTAGGCGCGCTCGGCCAGCGAGTAGCCGGCAAGGCGGTCGCGGGTGAGCTCGACCAACTCCATGTCCAGCGCCGCGGTCGGGTTGATCGCCACCTCGCCGAACAGCGCGCGCAGGTGGTGCTGCCAGCGCTCGCGCGACTGCTGCGACAGGGTGGCCGGCAGGCTGCGCTCGAAGTCGGCGACGACGAAGGCCTCGACCGACTCCCGGCGGAAGTGCTCGGGATGGTGGAGCATGAGGTACACGCGCAGGCTCTCGTAGCTGAGGTCGAGGTCCTCCGGCGGCGCCGTCGCCAGCACCTCGTGCATGCGCTCGAAGACCCGCGGCAGCAGGGTGGCCTCCAGCGCGCGGAGGTAGGCGTCGCGCGAGGCGGCCTGCAGCTTGCCGCCCTGGTAGAGCCCCATGCGCATCGAGCGCGGCGGTTCGTCGGCGGCGAAGTCCGGACCCCAGGCGATGTGCTCGATGGCATCGAGCACCGGCACCAGCTGCGACACCGGCACCGGCTCGTCGGGCGGCAGGCCGGCCACGTGCGCGGCCAGCGCGGCGGACTGCGCCGAGACGTGGCCCACGTAGGCCTGGTTGCTCCGGTAGCTGGTGTGCAGGGCCAGCCCCAGGCCGATCGCGGTGATCGCCACCGCGGCGTGGCCGGCGATGCCCAGCCAGCGCTCCCGCCGCTCGATGCGGGCGTCGCGGCCGGCCAGGTGGGCCTCGGGCAGAATGACCCGGTGCAGCAGGTCGTGGAGGAAGTAGCTGCGTCCGCTCTGCACCTGGCTGGGCAGCGCGACCTTGCCCTCGAAGCCGAGGCTGCGCTGCAGGCTGCCCAGCAGACGGTCGAAGCTGGTGCCGTCCTGGGTGCCGCTGGTGAAGTACACGCCGCGCAGGATGGCCGGGTTGCCGCCGGCGCCGGCCGGCAGGGCCTCGTGCAGGACCTCGCGCAGCGGGGCCAGCAGGGCCGCGAAGTTCTGCGGCAGCGCGTAGGCCCGCGCCCGTCGGGTCGGGTCCGGCTCGTCGAGCAGGCGCTCGGGGAGGCGCTCGAACAGCCTGCGGTTGAGCGCATCCAGCTCGCGCCCGACCTGGCCGTCGAGCGCCTCGCCGGCGCCCGCCTCCACCGGCAGCGAGAAGCCCCAGACCTGGCGACGCGCGTCCTTGTCGAGGTCGTCGAAGTACTCGCCGAAGCCGCCGAGCTGGTCGGACTTGGTCACCAGCAGGTAGACCGGGAAGGACACGCCGAGGTTGGCGCGCAGTTCCTGCAGGCGCTCGCGCAGGCAGGCCGCGTGCCGGCGTCGCGCCTCCTCGTCGCCCAGCAGATCCTGCACCGACACCGTCAGGATGGCGCCGTTGATCGGCTGCCGGGGGCGGAAGCGCTTGAGCAGGCCGAGGAAGCCCTGCCACTCGGTGCGGTCGAGCTCGGTGTTGCTCTCGTGGGTCGTGTAGCGGCCGGCGGTGTCCAGCAGCACCGCCTCCTCGGCGAACCACCAGTCGCAGCTGCGGGTACCGGCCACGCCCTTGACCCGCTCCCGGCCGGCGGTGTCGGCCAACGGGAAGCGCAGGCCGGAGTTCTCGAGCGCGGTGGTCTTGCCCGAGCCAGGCGCACCGATGAACACGTACCACGGCAGCTGGTAGACATAGCGCCGGCCGAAGCGCCCGAAGCGGCCCTCGCCGCCGAAGCGCGCGTCGCGCAGCCGCGTCAGGGCGCGCTCGAAGTTCGCACGCAGCGAGTCCACCGCTTCCCGGCCGGCGTCGCGCTCGGCGGGCTTGGGCGCGGGCCCGGCCACGGCATCGAGCAGCCGCGCGTTCATGCGCTTCTGCCGCCACAGGCGGACCAGCCAGCGCAGCAGCAGCAGCCCGAGGATGAGACCGATCAGCCACAGGCGCACGCGCACCGGCGCCAGCGGACGGAACTCGGCGAAGGCGAACAGCGGCCCGGCGAACCAGATGAAGGCGAACAGCAGCAGGAAGCCCAGGACGATGAAGACCCGGCGGTGGAACAGCAGCGAGAACAGCCGGGAGACGATCATGGGGACTCCATCGCCGCCGACGCGGCCGGGTACAGGGTGATCTCGACGCGGCGGTTGGCCGCACGGCCTTCCGCGGTGTCGTTGCCGGCGATGGGCCGCGACTCGCCGCGGCCCTGGATGTCGATCGTGCGACCGTCGGCGATGCGGTCGCGGATGCGCGTGCCGACCGTCTCGGCGCGGGCGCGCGACAGCTCCCAGTTCGACGGGAAGCGCAGGCTGCGGATCGGCACGCTGTCGGTGTGGCCCTCGACCAGCACCCGGCCGGGCACCTCCGCCAGGGCCGCGGCGACCCGGTCGACCACGGCGAGGTACTCGCCGCGGATGTCGACGCTGCCCGAGGCGAACAGGCCGTCGCCCTTGAGGGTGACGCGGCTGTGGCCGGCGGCGTCGTCGACGCTGACCAGGCCCAGCCGGATCTCCTCCTCCAGGAAGCGCGCCAGCCCCGGTGGCGGCAGGGCCGGCCGCACCGCCTCCACCACGCCGGGCAGCTCGATGCCGGCGATCTGCACGAACGCCGGCGTGGAGCGCTCGGCAAGCAGGAAGGCGTACAGGCTGTAGACGCCCAGGCCCACGCACAGGAACGCGACCGCAGCCACCCACACCGGGATGGCCCGCCACGCCCGCACGCGCTCGCCGGGCACGCCCTCCCAGCGCGGCGAGAGCCGCCGCTCGGCGCGGTCGCGCTGGCTGACGATCAGCTCCAGCAGCCGCCGACGCAGGGTTTCCAGCTCGACCTTGCCGTTGGACAGGATGCTGTAGCGGCCCTCGAAGCCGAGGCAGATGCAGTAGTACATCAGCTCCAGCAGGTCGACGTGCCGGGCCGGCGACTGGGCCAGCCGCGAGAGCAGGCGGAAGAACTTCTCGCCGCCCCAGGTCTCGTTGTGGAAGGTCACCAGCAGGCTGTTGCGCGACCACGAGCCGCCACCGCCCCAGGGCGTCTTCGCGGCGGTCTCGTCGAGCACCGTGCACAGGCAGTAGCGGGCCGCGAGGACCTCGTCGTTGCCCACGCCCATGGCCCGGGCGGTGGCCTCGAAGCGGCGGATCTCCTCGGCCAGGTGCAGGCGCAGCTTGTCCGGCTCGGCGTTGTGGACCAGGGTCCGCACCTCGTGGACGAGGTTGAGGACCGGGTTGGCCGCGCGCAGCAGCGGCGTCGAGCCGGCGCGCACGCCCTCGCCCGCCGGTGCCTGCGGCGCGCGCTGTGCGTGGCCGGCGTCGGGCGTGTGCCCGCCCGGCGTCGGCATCACGAAGGTGCGGCCGTCGTCGCCTGCACCCAGTGCGGTGGCTGTCATCGCGTTGCTCTCCCTGCTTGCGGAATCTCGTCCATGCCCGTCACGCCGGCGGTGTCAGCCCCGACGGATCGCCCAACACTGCAGCTCCAGCTCCGGGAAGTTGCCGGCCACGTGCAGCGCCAGCGAACCACCGCTGCGCAGCTGCTTCCACAGGTCCCCGGAGGACTCGAGCTCGAAGTAGTGGAAGCCGGCGTGATAGGGGATCTGCCTGGGCGCCACCGGCAGCAGGCGCAGGCCGATGCCGGGCAGCTGCAGGTTGACCAGGTCGCGGATGCGCTCGGCCGGGCCGATCTTGACCTGCCCGGGGAAGTGCAGGCGCAGCGACTCCGACGGCAGGGCCGCGTGGACGGCCAGCACGAACTGCGCGGAATCCAGCAGCGAGCGGTCGGCCACGGTCCCCACCCGCACGCCGTGCTCGCGCTCCTGCAGGTCGACCTGCACCGCGTTCTGTTCCAGCACCGTGGACAGGGCCTGCCGCAGCAGGCGGGCCAGCGGCAGCAGGCTGGACTCCAGGGCGTCGTGGCGGTACCGGGGCCAGGCCTCGCCGTGCCGGCGCTCGGTGCGGGTGAAGGTCTCCAGCTCCGCCGCCAGCGACAGCAGCTCCACGTACAGGCGCTCGGGGTGCAGCGAAGGCGTCGCGCCCAGGTGCTCCAGGCGGGCCTCGGCGCGGTTGAGCAGCTGCACCATCAGGAACTCGCCGACCTCGGAGATGCCGCCACGGCCGGGCTGGCGCAGGCGCTGGGCCAGCGCGTCGGCCCGCTGCGCCACCAGGCCGTGCATCTCCCGGAGCAGTTCACCCAGCGACGGCACCGCGTCCAGGCGCAGCGTCGGCGGCAGGAACTCGCGATCGAGCACCAGGCGGCGGTCCGAGCGGCACTCGACCACGCGGGCGACGCCCAGGCCCAGCCAGCCGTCCTCCAGGCGTCCGGCCCGCAGCAGGCGCAGCCTCGGCGTCGCCAGCTGGACCTCGGCCGGGTCGCCGGCGAATTCGTTCTCGTCGGCCAGGGTGGCGTCGGCGACCGCATAGCGGGCGAGCGAATCCGCGTTCTCGGAGAACAGCACGTTCTCGCCACCGGTGCGCGGTGCCGGGAAACCCAGGTGGACCACCTCGCCCACCGCGCCCTCCGGGAAGGCCAGGGACCCGGGCGCGGTCGGGCCGGACACGTCGAACGGCGTGCCGTCGGGCATCACGCCCGCCGCGGCCCGCAGCCGCAGGTGACCGGTGGCCAGCGCCGCCTCGTCGATCTCCAGGCGGCTGAAGCCCCAGAAGAACGGGTGCCCGGACAGGGCGCGGGTGTGCGCCAGCCACTCCAGGTAGCGCGTGTTCTGCTGGAAATGCTGCGGACGAAGGAACATGCCCTCGCTGAAGGCCACGCGCTGCGGAACGCCATCCAGGGCCATGGCTCAGTCTTCTCCGCCGGGGGCCACGGCACCGCCGTGGGCCAGGGACAGGCCGTCGCGCCCGGCCAGCACCGCAAGGGTCAGCGGCTCGGGGTCGCGCGCGAGCAGCTCGGGCATGCGGAAGCGCGCCGGCGGCGTGCGTTCGATCGAATGGGTGATGCGCCAGCGGCTGTTGCCGATGTCGCGGTAGGCGGCGACCAGGCCCAGCCCGACGATGTCCGGCGACACCGCGAACTCGCGGCTGAGCGTGGCACCGGGCCGCAGCACGATGCGGTCCTCGCGGGTGAACTCGGCATGGTTCTCGGTGTCGGCCAGGCTGAAGAAGTCCAGCTGGCCGAAGGCGTCGCGCTTGCGCAGCACGAACACATCCAATTGCAGCGGCGAAGGCCGTCCGCTCAGGTCGGGGTTGAGTTCGTCGACCGCGCTCACCTGCAGCCGCAGGCCGGTGTCGGGCTCGGGCCGGCGGTTGCCGGTGCACGCCGCCAGCGGCAGCAGCAGCGCCGCGCCGCCGATGCCGCCGAGCAGGCGCCGTCGGTTCGCACACACGCCCGTCGGCGACGCGTGGCGACGGGGAACTCGGGAAAAGGCCATCGGTCAGTCTCCAGGGGTTGGGGCGGGAACCGGTTCGCATCCCGTGCGCGCCGGCCAGGGCTGGGTCACCTCCCAGGGGCAACCCACCCAGACGGCCAGGGCGCTGTAGTTGTCCTGACGGGGGTCGGACTGTTCGATCACCATGGCCTCCAGGCTCACCAGCCAGGACTCCGCCGACTCCGCCGACATCAGCGTCTCGACCATCCGCGACTCGTCCAGCGCGTCCCAGAAGCCATCGGTGCACAGCAGGAACACGTCGCCCTCCTCGACCACGAAGGGCTCGTCCAGGGCCGCCGCCTGCGCGCTGTCGCCCATGCCCAGGGCGGCGAAGAGCAGGTTGCGTCGCGCATGCGAGCGCGCCTGTGCGGCATCCAGCACGCCGGCGTCGACGAAGCTCTGGACGACGCTGTGGTCGCGGGTGAGGCAACGGCACACGCGCCGGCGGATGTGGTAGATGCGCGTGTCGCCGACGTGGGACCACTGCGCGTGGCGCGCCGCGCCGTCGAGGAACAGGGCCGCGACCGTCGCGCTCATCTCGCGCAGCCCCTCGGAGAGCTTCTGGCCATAGCGGACCGCCTCGTCGGCCTGGGCGATGTACCCGGTGACCCGCGCGGCCTCCAGCGAGGGCGCGGCCGAGAACGCGCTGAGCAGGGTGCGCACGGCGGTCTCGGACGCCACTTCGCCGCCGCCGTGTCCACCGGCCCCGTCGCAGACCACGAAGCACGATGCCCGGGCGGACGTCCAGTAGCCGCAGGCGTCCTCGTTCTGCTGGCGGCGGCCCAGCCGCGACATCGTCGCGTACTCCACGCGCAGTCCGCTTTCAACGCGGTAGGTGCTCAACGGCGTGCTCCCCCGCGAAGCCGTCCGATCTCGTTCTCGTAGGCCTGCACGAAGGCGCGCTGGAACTCGGCCTCGTACTCCTCCCGCGCCTCGCCCAGCAGGGTCGCGTACAGGCGGCTGTAGCGGTCCCACAGCGCCGCCTTGCGGCCGCCGGGAAGCATCTCCGCCACGCCGCCCCCGACGTGCTCGGACTCGATGCGCTCCGGGGACAGGCGCTGGCCCATGGCGTAGAGCGCCGAGCGCGACGCGGCCAGCAGCCCGACCTGGTGGGCGCTGAGGTCGTCGAAGGCATCCACCACCGCCTCCTCGCCGGCCATGAAGCCGGGCAGGCCGCGACCCAGCAACTGCAGCAGGGCCGCCTGCGAGTCGGGCGCGAACTTCAGGGGGTTGTTTCCGCTGCTGGCGATGATGGTCACGTTCGCGCGCAGCTCGTGCTTGGTCGAGGACCGCGCGTGCACCAGCTGCAGCGTGCCCCGCACCAGGGCCGCCAGCAGGCCGCCGAGCGACTGCAGCGTCGCCGCGTCCAGGCTGCGCAGCTGCTCCACCGGGAGCCCGCAGCCCCGCGCGAAGGCCTCCAGCAGCTCGTCGCGGTCGCCGGTGTTCGGGGCCGGGGCCTGCGGCGACGCCGTGGCAGTGGCCGGGTCTGCGGGTGCAGGTACGGGCGCAGGGATTTCCGGCTGTGCCGGCATCGACGGCACCGGGACCGGCGGCGCGGGCGACTGCACCGGCGCCGGCGGCGGCATCGGCGGCGAACGATCGGGTCCCTGCGCCGGGATCACCGGAGCATCGAAGGCGCCCTCCTCGGCGGCCTCGATGGCCTGTACCGATGCCGCATCGCGCACCGAAGGCGCTGCGAACAGCGCGTCGATCTCCCCACCGACCGCATCGCCGGCCGCGACGGCCCGGCCGCCCGCCGGCGCGTCGAGCCCGTCGAGCAGGCCTCCGGCCCCGGGTGCGGCGTCCAGCGGCGCCGGGTCCGAGGCCGCCTCGTCGAGCAGCCGGCTCGGCGGCAGCGGCGCCACCGCGTCGAGCGCCGCCAGCGGATCGTCGGTCAGGGCCGGCTGGTCGCCGCCGCCGTCATCGGACAGGCCCTCGAGCAGGCCACCGCGACGGTCCACTTCGGCCAGCAAGGCACCGCCGTCGGATCCACCCTGCACCGGCGCGATCTCCAACGGCATCGCATCGGGCGGCGGCGGCACACCCTCGTTGCGGACCGGTTCGGCCAGCCATGCCGGCGCCGCCGCAGGGGCCGGATCGAAGGGTGCCGCCGCCACGGGGTCGGCGCCGACAGGGGCGGCCGTCGCGGAGGATGCCGTCCGCTCGCTGGTCCGGACCGAGAGCACGTAGCGACCCACCATCAGCCGCTGGCCGATGCCGATCTCGCCGGTCTCGCCCGGCGCCAGGATGTCGGCGTCCACGAAGGCCGGCGTCGAGCTGCTGATGTTGCGCACGCGCACCCGTCCCGGGGCCTCGTGCCACAGGTCCAGGTGCCTTCTGGAGATCAATCGCTCGGGGTCTTCCAGACGCAGGTCGCAGTCGGGCGAACGCCCGACGCGGACCGGGCTTGCCGCCACGGTGACCGGGCTCGGATCGGCCTCGCCACCGGCGTAGGAATGCACGAAGAGTTCAACGCAGGCGCCGTCCATAGCCCTCAACCTTCCCTAGTGTGTCCCGCAATCCATTGCAGCGGCGTGCCGGCTGCATCGCGCCGCGTCGGGAACCGACACGGACGCTACGGGCGGCGTACGCTAGCAAACGACCGCGCCAAGCTCAAGCGGCACGCACGCGTCGGACGTCACGCACGGTTGGGGAGTTGCGCACCACGATCCATCCGTGCATCCTAGCGCCGCTCAAGGAACGCCCCGACAGGCGGTTCCGTGCGGATGTCCTGCCCCTGGCAGGCCCCACGCCTCCCCTGTCGCGCGGCTGGAGTCACCCCCCGGACCAGGACGTCCATGCTGATCGTGCGCTGCCAATCCCCCCGTTCGACCTGCCCGCATGCGGGCACCCGCCGGCACTGCGCCGACGGAGTATGTGGCGTGCCTGCGCGCGTCTTGGCCGGGGCCGCCCGATGAACACGACGGCGCACCCGCGCACCCCGCCCGCCACCCTGTCCTCGCCCGCCCACGCGCTGCGTCCGGGCACCCGGCTGGGCGACTTCGAGATCCACTCGACCCTGGGCCAGGGCGGTTTCAGCATCGTCTACCTGGCCACCGACCTGCGCCTGGGCCGCGAGGTCGCGATCAAGGAATACATTCCCGCGGAGCTGGCCGGGCGCGAGGTCGACCGCACCGTCCGCGTGCGCTCGGAACAGCACCGCGGCGGCTTCGAGGCCGGCCTGACCTGCTTCATCAACGAGGCGCGGCTGCTCGCACAGTTCAAGCACCCGGCGCTGGTCGAGGTGCTGCACTTCTGGGAAGAAAACGGCACCGCCTACATGGTGATGCCCTACTACCGCGGCCGCACGCTGCGGCAGGCACTGCGGGACGACCCCGACAGCGGCGGCGAGCAGTGGCTGAAGTCGACGCTGGGCCCGGTCCTGGACGTGCTCAGCCTGCTGCACGAGCGGTCGGTGTTCCACCGCGACGTGGCGCCGGACAACATCCTGGTGCTCGAGGATGGCCGGGCGGTCCTACTCGACCTCGGTGCGGCCCGCGAGATCGTCGGCCAGCAGGACGGCGGCGTGACCGTGGTGGTCAAGCCCGGGTATGCCCCGCTGGAGCAGTACTCCGGGGAGTTCTCGCTGCCGCAGGGCGCTTGGACCGACCTGTACGCCTTCGGTGCGGTGCTGCACTTCGCCGTCACCGGCACCCCGCCGCAGGCCTCGATCTCGCGGGTGATGAAGGACGGCTACGAGCCGCTGGCGAAGCGGCGGTTCCACGGCTACAGCCCGGGCTTCCTCGCCGGCATCGACGCCGCCCTGGCGCTGCAGCCGGCGCAACGCCCCCAGACCGTGGCCGGGCTCCGGTCGCTGCTGGGCATGGGCCTGCCGGGCAGCGCACCGGTCGACGATCCGGGCCTGCGCGCGGCCGACCGCGCACCCCACGCCTACGACGAGGAGCCGATCACCGCCATCGTCAGCGCCGACGAACTGGCCCGGATCGTTTCGGAGATGCGCGGCGAGGCGCCGGCCGATCCGCCCACCCGACGCCCCGAACCCGCCGGCAAGCCCGTGCAGGCGGACGCAGCACCCGCCGCGCCTCCGGCATCGAGCTTCTCCGACGTCGAGGACCTGATGGCGGGCCGGCTGCACGGCACCCCCGCCGCCGACGCCGAGCGGCAGGCCGACGCAGCACCGGCATCGGCCGCGCCAGCACCCGCACCCTCGGGATCGGCAATCCAGTCCGGGAAGCACCTCGTCCCGGCGGCCCTGGCGATCGGTGCCGGCGCCGTGCTGGTTGCGGTCGCCGGCATCTGGTGGATCCTCTCCGGTGAACCCTCCTCCGGCCCCGCCCTTCCGCCGGCCGACGCCGGGGTGGCCGCGGCGATCGAGCCGGCAGGCCCGACGGCGACCGGCGGAGCCGCGGCCTCCGTCGAAGCCGCCGCGCCGGTTCCGACCCCGGTCGAGGACCTGCCCTGGGTGCGGCCGGCCGACATGGCCGGTTACCTGCCCGGAACTCACGACACGCTTCCGCCGCGGGCGCCGGCATCCGGCGGCCCCTGGGCGGTGGCGGACGCGGGCACGGGCGGCATCGAGCTGGCCGGCGCCGCCACCGTGGACACCGAACACCTGCCGCTGGTCGACGCCGACCTCGCGTCCGCAGCCGCCCCGGAAACCGCCGCCGGCGACACGGGCACCGACGCGCCCGGCGCGCCGGTCGAGCCGGCCACCGCGCCGCCCCCGCCGCAGCGCGCCCCGGCGGCGCAGCCCGCGCGCGCCGCCGCACAGGCCGCGACCGGCACCGTCCGCCTCAGCGTGCTGCCCTGGGCGGAGGTCTGGGTGGGCGGCGAGCGCCGCGGCACCACGCCGCCGCTTCGCGAGCTCACGCTGCCGGCGGGCACGCACCGCATCGAGCTGCGCAACGAGGCCTTCGCCACGGAAGTGCGCACCGTCGAGGTGGGCGCCGACGCCGCCCTGTTCATCGAGCACCGTTTCGTCGCTGCCCCGGCGGCGACGGAGGCGACCACCGAGGCCGACCTCGCGCCCGCCGATCCGACCCCCTGACACCCAGCCAGCCGACCGACCATGACCCTGACCGATCGCATCCGACTGTACCTGCTCCCCGTCGCCGCCCTCACGCTGGCCGCCTGCGCGCCGGTGGAGGTGGTCGAGGAGCCGCCACCGCCGCCGACCGCCGAGGAGATCGAAGCCGAGCGCCGCGATGCCGCGGGCCGCAACGCCCTGCGCCTGGGCGTTGCCCACTTCGAGATCGGCAACTACAGCGAAGCCGAGTCGACCTTGACCTCGCAAGCGGTCTGGGAGGCGCCGCCCGCGGTCCGGGCCCAGGCACTCAAGACCCTGGCCTTCACCTACTGCGTCAGCGACCGCCCCGTGCAGTGCCGTCGCGCCTTCGAGCGCGCCCTGGCCACCGACCCGGACTTCGACCTTGCACCGGGCGAGCAGGGGCATCCGCTGTGGGGCCCCAGCTTCCAGGCGGCGCGCGACCGGCTTGCCGCGCTCGACGAGCCGGAAGGTCCCCGCGACGATGCCTGATCTCGACACCCTGCTGGCACCGGTCGGGGCGGACACGCCCTGCGGCCCGCCGCTGGACTACGACCCGGCGTTCATGGCGCTGGAACAGCTGGCCGACGGCGTGCCCGAGCGCCAGTACGGCGACACCATCATTCCCGCCGAAGAGCCCGACTACGACCGCGTGCTGCGCGAGGCGCTGGCGCTGCTGGAGCGCAGCCGCGACATCCGCCTGGCGACCCTGGCCACCCGGGCGCTGACGCGCACCCGCGGCCTGGATGGCTGCGCGCTTGGCCTGGAGCTGGTGTCGGGGCTGGTGGAACGCTACTGGCAGGACCTGCACCCCGCGCTCAGCGAGGATGGCGTGCCCGACCCGGTGCCGCGCGCGAACGCCTTCGCGGCACTGGCCACCTCGCCGGGCCTGCTGCAGGACATCCGCTCGCTGCGCATCAGCTCGCGCTACCTCGGCCAGACCACGCTCGGCGAGATCGAGCGCGCCCTGGCCGGCCGCGACGACGCCCGCCTCTCGCGCACCGAGTGTGCCGGCGTGCTGGAAGAGGCCGGCGGGTCCGCCGGGCCGTCGCTGGAGCGCGCGCGCACCGTCGTCGCCGCGCTGCAGGAGACGCTCAGGGCCCACCTGGGCGTGGAGGACGCCCCCGACCTGCAGCCGCTGCTGGGCCTGCTGTCGACGCTGGCCCAGGCCGCCCCCGCGGCTGCGTCCGCGGCGACCCAGGGCGAGGGCCCGGCCGATGCCGCCGTGGACGGTGCCGCCCCCGCCGCCGCGACACCCGCCGGCACGATCCGCAGCCGCGAGGACGCCATCGCCATGCTCGACCAGGTCTGCCGCTTCCTGGAGCAGGTCGAGCCCGCGAACCCCGCACCGCTGCTGATCCGGCGCGCGCGGGGCCTGATCGGCCAGGACTTCCTCAGCGTCCTGCGCGACATTGCCCCCGAGGGGGTCGCCCAGTTCGAGCACATCGCCGGACTCAACCGCTGACACCACCGCATTCGAGCACCCGAAGGAGCCCGCCATGAGCAGCACCAGCGTCAACAGCAGCCAGAAGTTCATCGCCCGCAACCGCGCCCCCCGGGTGCAGATCGAATACGACGTGGAGATCTACGGCTCCGAGAAGAAGGTCCAGATCCCGTTCGTGATGGGCGTGATGGCCGACCTAGCCGGAAAGAACGCCGAAGCGCTGCCGGCCGTGGCCGACCGCCGCTTCGTCGAAATCGATGCCGACAGCTTCGACGAGCGCATGAAGTCGATCCGCCCGCGCGCCAGCTTCACCGTGCCCAACACGCTCACCGGCGAGGGGCAGCTGGCGATCGACCTGGGCTTCGAGTCGATGGACGACTTCTCCCCCGGCGCCATCGCCCGGCGGGTCGAGCCGCTGGCCAAGCTGCTCGATGCCCGCACCCAGCTCAACAACCTGCTGACCTACATGGACGGCAAGTCCGGCGCCGAGGACCTCATCGCCAAGGTGCTCTCGGACCCGACCCTGCTCTCGAGCCTGGCCGCCGCACCGCGCGAGCCGGGTGAGACCGACACCGAAAGCAGCAACTGACCGAACCTGTTCCGGAGGACACCATGGACACCTCAGCCGCAACGCTCAAGCAGCCCCAGGCGCATGAACAGCACGTCGACGAGTTCGCGCAGCTGCTGCAGAAGGAATTCAAGCCGAAGTCCGACGAGGCGCGCAGCGCCGTCGAGGCCGCGGTCCGCACCCTGGCCCAGCAGGCGCTGGAGGCCAGCGATGCCCTGAGCAGCGACGCCTACCAGTCGATCGAGGCGATCATCGCCGAGATCGACCGCAAGCTCTCCGAGCAGATCAACGGCATCCTGCACCACCCGGACCTGCAGAAGCTGGAGAGCGCCTGGCGCGGGCTGCACTACCTGGTCAGCAACTCCGAGACCGACGAGATGCTCACCATCCGCTTCCTGCCCATCTCCAAGCAGGAGCTGCACCGCACCCTGCGCCGCCACAAGGGCGTGGGCTGGGACCAGAGCCCGATCTTCAAGAAGATCTACGAGGCCGAGTACGACCAGCTCGGAGGCACGCCCTACGGTTGCCTGGTCGGCGACTACCAGTTCGACCACAGCCCGCCGGATGTCGAGCTGCTGGGCGAGATGGCGCGCATCTCGGCGGCGGCCCACTGCCCCTTCATCGCCGCCGCCGCGCCGTCCACGATGCAGATGGACACCTGGCAGGAGCTGGCCAACCCGCGCGACCTCACCAAGCTGTTCGAGAACACTGAGTACGCCGCCTGGCGCAGCCTGCGCGCCTCGGAGGACGCCCGCTACATCGGCCTGACCATGCCGCGCTTCCTGGCTCGCCTGCCCTACGGCGTGAAGACCAACCCGATCGATGACTTCGATTTCGAGGAAACCACCGACGGCGGCGACCACGGCGCCTACTGCTGGGCCAACTCGGCCTACGCGATGGCGGTGAACATCAACCGCTCCTTCAAGCAGTACGGCTGGTGTTCCTCGATCCGCGGCGTGGAGAGCGGCGGGGCCGTGGAGGGGCTGCCCACCCACGCCTTCCCCACCGACGACGGCGGCGTCGACCTCAAGTGCCCGACCGAGATCGCGATCTCCGACCGTCGCGAGGCCGAACTCGCCCGCAACGGCTTCATGCCGCTGATCCACCGCAAGAACACCGACATCGCCGCCTTCCTCGGCGCGCAGTCGCTGCAGAAGCCGCAGGAGTACGCCGACCCCGACGCCACGGCGAACGCGAACCTGGCCGCGCGCCTGCCCTATCTGTTCGCCTGCTGCCGCTTCGCGCACTACCTCAAGTGCATCGTGCGCGACAAGGTCGGCTCGTTCATGGAGCGCGCCGACATGGAGCGCTGGCTCAACGAGTGGATCATGAACTACGTCGACGGCGACCCGCTGAACTCCTCGCAGCTCACCAAGGCGACCAAGCCCCTGGCCGACGCCCAGGTGGTGGTCGAGGAGGTCGAGGGCAACCCGGGGTACTACACCTCGAAGTTCTTCCTCAAGCCGCACTACCAGCTCGAAGGTTTGACCGTGTCCCTGCGACTCGTGTCACGACTGCCTGCCGTCAAGGACGGCGGCAACTGACCCATCCGGCCGTCGGCCGGTGTGTGTTCCGCAGCGTGGTCCACGGCGCTGGGGATGTTCCATTGCCATCCATCAAAACGAGGACTTGAAACATGGCAGTAGTAGGTTTTGGCAACTCCGCCCTGGAAACCTCGGTCGGCGGCAACGCCTCCGAGCAGTCCCTGCAGGCGATGTACCTGCAGATCTCCGGCTGTCCGGGCAGCTCGACCGACAGCGACCACAAGGGCTGGAGCGACGTGGAGTCGTGCAGCTGGGGTGTCTCGCAGTCGACCTCCGCCCACACCGGCACCGGCTTCGGCGTCGGCAAGGCCAACTTCCACCACGTCGAGATCGTCAAGCCGATCGACAAGGCGTCGCCGAACCTGATGCAGTACTGCGCATCGGGCAAGCACGTCGACAAGGCCGTGCTGAGCATCTGCAAGGTCGGTGGTGGTCAGAAGGAGTACGTGAACGTGGAGCTCCGCGGCGTGTTCATCGCCGGCGTCAGCCTGGTCAGCAACACCGCCAGCCCGTACGTGAAGGAGAAGATGCTCCTGTCGTTCAAGTCGATCCGCATCCAGCACAAGGACCAGGATGCGTCCGGCTCCATGGGTGCCGCGGTCACGGCCGCCTGGGACGTGGAAAAGAACGTCCAGGCGTGATCGCCCGGTGACCGGCGCCCCCCGGGGCACCGGTCGCCACCGGCGGGGGTCCCAGGACCCCCGCTTCCCCGCCCCCAGAAACGGCCCAGGCATGTCCGCATCCCGATCCATCACCCTGGACGGGGAGCTGCAGTCGCTAATGGAAGCGATCCGCGGCAACCCGACCGACACGCGCCTGCGCATCCACCTCGCCCAGCTCTCGATGCTGCTGGGACAGTGGACGCGCGCGCTCAACCAGCTCCAGACCGTGGCGCTCACCGACGCCGCGGCGCTGCCCTTCGCCCAGGCCTACCGCGAGGCCATCCGCTGCGAGACGACCCGCAGCGCGGTGTTCGCCGGCAGCGCCCAACCCGCCTTCCTCGGCCAGCCACGCCAGTGGCAGGCCCTGCTCGCGCGCGCCCTGCAGCTGCGCGCGGCGAACGACCATGCTCAGGCCGACGCCCTGCAGGCCCAGGCCTTCGACCTGGCGCAGCCGGTTCCCTTTCTGGTCGACGACCAGCGCGTGGACTGGATCGCCGACGCCGACGCGCGGCTGGGCCCGTGCTGCGAACTCTTCATCAACGGCCAGTACGTGTGGGTCCCGTTCCAGGACATCGCGCTGCTGGAGACCGACCCGCCCGAGGACCTGCGCGACCTCGCCTGGCTGCCGGCCCGCCTGACCCTGTGCAACGGCGGCCAGCACGCGGTGATGGTCCCGACCCGCTACCCGGGCAGCGAGCACCACGACGACGACGGCGTCCGGCGCGCGGCCCGGACGCTGTGGCAGCCGCTTGGCGAGGGCGCCTGGGCGGGCCTGGGCCAGCGCATGTGGGCCAGCGACCGCGGCGAGCATCCGCTGCTGGACACCCGGCGGCTGCAGGCCGTGGCCGCCGGCGACAGCGACGGCGCGACGGCATGAGCACCGACACCGCGCGGCAACCGCCACGGGGCGCCCGCCTGCTGCCGTCGCTGCTCGACCGGCTGACCGACCAGGCCCCGCAACGACGCAGCGAGTCCGCGCAGGACCGGGTGCTCGACCGCGCCGAACTGCGTCGCCGCGTCCTCCGCGACCTGACCTGGCTGCTCAACACCACCAGCCTCGAGTCCGAAGTCGACCTCGGCGGCCATCCGGCGGTGCGCGACTCGGTGCTCAACTTCGGCCTGCGCGCCCTGTCGGGCAAGTACCTCGTCGACGACGACCTGCGCCGCATCGAGACCTCGGTGTGCGAATGCATCCGTCGCTTCGAGCCGAGGATCCTGCCCGACACCGTGCAGGTGCGGGTGCTGGCCGGCGACAAGGACCACGCGACACGCAACTGGCTGGGGATGGAGATCCGCGGCCAGCTGTGGGCCGAGCCCTACCCCGTGGAGCTGCTGCTGCGCTCCAGGGTGGACCTTGAGAGCGGCCAGGTGGCACTGGAAGCCGCCTGAGCCCGGGAGCATGCGATGGATCCGCGGATACTGGAGTACTACAACACCGAGCTGAACTACCTGCGCGAAGCCGGCGCGGAGTTCGCGGCCCAGTACCCCAAGGTCGCCGCGCGGCTGGACCTGCGTGGAAACGACGTCGCCGACCCCTACGTCGAGCGCATCCTGGAGGGCGTGGCGTTCCTGACCGCACGCGTGCAGCTGAAGATGGACGCGGAGTTCCCCCGCTTCTCGCAGCGCCTGCTGGAGACGGTCTACCCCGGCTACCTGGCCCCCACGCCCGCGGTGTGCATCGTGCAGTTCCAGCCCGGCGAGATGCCCGGCGGCGGCGGCCAGGCCTTCGCCGTGCCCCGCGGCTTCCGCCTGCGCAGCCCGATGTCCGGTCGCGGCACCGCGCCGTGCGAGTTCCGCACCGCCCACGACGTCGAACTGCTGCCGCTCTCGCTGCTGGGCGCGCGCATGCAGGGCGCGCCGGAGACCGGCGCGGGTGCCCGCGCCGGCACCCCGCTGCGCGCCTCGCTGAAGCTGGACTTCGGCTTCGCCGCGCCGCTGGGTGGCGGCCAGCCGCCGCCCGACCGGCTGGCGATGTTCCTCGACGCCAGCCCGCACATCGCATCGCGCCTGTATGAACTGCTGTGCGGCCACTGTGCCGGCGTCCGGGTGCGCCCGAAGGGTCGCGGCACCGCGGAATGGCGCTCGCTGGCGCCGTCGGCCCTGCAGGGCATCGGCTTCGACGACGGGCAGGCCCTGCTGCCCAACCCCGCGCGCGGCTTCGGTGGCTACCGGCTGCTGCACGAGTACTTCGCCTACCCCAGCCGCTTCCACTTCGTCGAGCTGCGCGGCCTGCGCGAGGCGCTGTCGGGCTGCGAGGGCCTGACGGGCTTCGAGGTGCAGGTCCTGCTCGACGACGCCCAGCCTGACCTGGAGCCGCTGGTCGACGCCGGGACGTTCGCGCTGTACTGCACCCCGGCGGTGAACCTGTTCGAGAAGCGCGCCGACCGCATCCCGGTCGACGACAGCCGCTTCGAGCTGCACCTGGTGCCCGACCGGACCCAGCCGCTGGACTACGAGGTGCACGCCGTCCAGCTGGTCCAGGGGTTCGACCGCGACAACCGCGCCGACACCGAGTTCCGGCCGCTGTACCAGACCTTCGCCGACGACCGGCAGCCCCACGGCGCCTATTTCACGCTGCGCCGCGAGCCCCGCCGGCTCTCGGAGTCCGCGCAGCGGCAGGGCACGCGCTCGACCTACACCGGTTCGGAGGTCTTCCTGGCCCTGGTGGACCGCAACGAGGCCCCGTTCCCGGCCCGGCTGCGCCAGCTCGGCGTGCAGATGACGGTCACCAACCGCGACCTCCCGCTGTTGATGGCCACCGGCGACGGCAGCGACCTGGTGCCCCTGGACGTGCTGCCGGTGAAGGGCATCCGCATCGTCCACGGCCCGTCCCGCCCGCGCTCGGCGGTCGCCGACGGCAGCATCAACTGGAAGCTGATCAGCCACCTGACGCTGGGCTACCAGGGCCTGGCCGCGGAGGACCCCGAAGCCGGTGCCCAGCGTCTGCGCCGGCTGCTGGGCCTGTACGCGGCACTGGGCGATCCGGCGATCGCGCGCCACGTCGACGCCCTGCTGGGTGCCAGCCTCTCGCCGGTCACCCGGCGCCTGCCCGGCGCCGGCCCGCTGGCCTGGGGCCGAGGCGCGGCCATCGACCTCAGCGTCGACGAGGCACCCTTCGCCGGCGCCAGCCCATACCTGTTCGGCGCCGTGCTCGAGCGCTTCCTGGCACGCCATGTCTCGCTCAACAGCTTCACCGAGACCCGGCTGGGCAGCCCGCAACGCGGCAGCATCGGCCGCTGGGCGCCCCGCACCGGCGGACGGCCCGCGGCATGAACAGCCTCGACGCCACGACCGCCCCGGCGACGCCTGCCGCGGCAGCGGCGGCCGACGACGCGGCGCCGCCGAGCGCCGCCGAACCGCTGTGGGATGCGGTGGCGCGCGCGCCGTGGCGCTACGACCTCTTCGCCCTGCTGCGCCGGGTCCAGGCCCAACGCCCGGACCTGCCGAAGCTGGGCCGCGCCAGCCGCCCCTCGCTGGAACCCCTGCGCGTGGGCCAGGACCCCAACCCGTGCTTCGCACCCACCAGCCTGGCCTCCGCCCAGCCCCGCGGCGCCCGGCCCCCGAAGCTGCGCATCCACAGCTTCGGCCTGTTCGGCCCGCACGGGCCGCTGCCGCTGGCGATGACGGAGTTCGCCCGCGAGCGATCCAAGCACGCCGGCGACAGCGCGCTGACCGAATTCCTGGACATCTTCCACCACCGCCTCTCGCTGCTGTTCTACCGGGCCTGGGCCGACGCCCAGCCGGCCGTGCAGATGGACCGGCCCGACGGCGACGGCTTCGGCCGCTACGTGGCCAGCCTGTTCGGGGCCGCCGACGACCGACCCGACGCCGACCCGCTGTCGGACACGGCGCGGCCCCACCACGCCGGTCACCTGGTGCGGCACACCCGCAGCGCCGAGAGCCTGGAGGCCATCCTCTCGCGCTTCTTCCGCCTCCCGGTGCGGGTGGTCGAGAACGTGCCCCATTGGCTGGAGCTGCCCGACAGCGAATGCAGCCGCCTGGGCGGGGGGCAGGGCGGGCGGCTGGGCCGGGACCTGGTGCTTGGCCGTGCGGTGTGGGACCGCCAGCACCGCTTCCGCATCGAGATCGGGCCGATGCCGGCCCGCGAACACGCGCATTTCCTGCCCGACGGCCGCTACGCGCGAATGCTCCGGGAATGGGTCCGCACCCATGTCGGCATCGAGTACGACTACCAGTTGTGCCCGCGCCTGGATCCGGCCGACCGCCCGCCCGCGCAGCTGGGCGCGGGCACCCGGCTGGGCTGGAACACGTGGCTGCCCGGCGCGGCCGCCGCGGCCGGCGCGGCCCCGCACACCGACCTGGTCTACCGGCCCGAGCAGCATCCGGCCCTGTCCCGTCCCGCTTTCCCCGAACCCGTCAACGCATCCCAAGGTGCCCTGCCATGAACCGCCTTCGACACGCCCTGTTCCTGACCGCCCTGCTGGCCGTGGCCGCCGCGGCCCCCGCCGCCGCCACACCCGCGAGCACCGCCGAGCACGCGCCCGACCCGGGCCTGGTCGCGGCGATCGACGCGATCTGGTCGCTGGAGCGCCCCGGCATCACCACCCTGGCCGAGCGCATGCAGGCCCGCGAGGGCTCCGATCCGCCCCGCTTCGAATCCGGCGGCCGGGACGGGCTGGCCTACGTGCCCGTCGATGGTGAGTCCGCCCGCATCGAGTTCAACCGCCGCCGGCTGGACGTGAGCGACTCGCCCTGGGGCCCGCTGCCACGGCTGCGGATGGACAGCGCCCGCCTGCTGCAGATCAGCGTGCCCGACCGCACCTACCTCGCCCTCTCCGGCCTCGGCGAAGGCCTGTTCCAGCACGGCGACTGGCGCCGATACGGTTTCGTGCACGTGGTCGACATCACCCGTCGCTGGGCACCGGTCCACTATCCGCTGGTGGCCGAGGCGGGCCTGCGCGAGCGCGTGATCGGCCGCCTGCCCGGCTCCCCGGTCCTCAACTACCTGCGCGTGGTGCCGGCGGCATGGGACGCCGACGGCGTCGCCAGCGCCTACGAGGTCGGCGTCCACGCCCTCGCGCCGCGCGGCATCGAGCCGGTCCGGACCGATGGCGTGCCCCTGGCCTACCGCGTCGATCGGGAACCCGCCAGCGGCCGATGGGTGCTCTCGCGCACCCACGCCACGCCCGCCACCGAACAGCTCGACCGCGCCGGCGGCGACTTCATCAGCCTCGCGCCCCGGCCGCGGCCCCCGGTCGTGGAGGACCCGTCCGAGGTCGACGATGCGGCCGCCGAAGACGCCAGCACCGCCACCAGCGACTGACACCGGACACAGGACCCCAGGTACCCGCCATGAGCGAGATCCCCCGCGCCGCGATGTTCGGCAAGCTCAACACCACCCTGTACAAGGGCGTGGAATCGGCCACCGTGTTCTGCAAGCTGCGCGGCAACCCGCACGTGGAGCTGGTGCACTGGCTGCACCAGCTGATCCAGCTGCCCGACAGCGACCTCCACCGGATCGTCCGCCACCACGCCCTGGACAGCGCCCGCATCGCCTCCGACCTGGTCGCGGCCCTGGACCGCCTGCCCGGTGGCGCCAGCCAGATCCACGACTTCTCGCCCGACCTCGTCCACGCCGTCGAACGCGCCTGGGTGTACGGGTCGCTGCGCTACGGGCACCGCCAGGTGCGCGGCGCCACGCTGCTGCTCGGCCTGCTGAGCTCGCCGGGCCTGCGCGCGACCCTGGGCCGCATCAGCGCCGACCTCGCCGGTCTGGACGCCGACGGCCTGGCCGACACGCTGGCCGCGGTCGTGGACGGTTCCCCGGAGGACGGCCAACCGGCCTTCGACGGCAGCCACACCGCGGCCGACGGCGCGCCGGGCGAGTACAGCGACGCCATCGCGCCCGCGCCGATGGGACGGGCCGAGGCCCTGCGCCGCTACACCGTCGACCTGACCGCGCGGGCCCGCGACGGCGGCATCGACCCGATCACCGGTCGCGACGAGGAGATCCGCCAGATCATCGACGTGCTGATGCGGCGGCGGCAGAACAACCCCCTGCTGACCGGCGAGGCCGGCGTGGGCAAGACCGCGGTGGTCGAGGGTTTCGCGCTGTGGCTGGCCTCCGGCGACGTCCCGCCGGCCCTGCGCGAGGTCAGCCTGCTGTCGCTGGACATCGGCCTGCTGCAGGCCGGCGCCAGCATGAAGGGCGAGTTCGAGCAACGGCTGCGCTCGATCATCGACGAGGTGCAGGCGAGCGAGAAGCCCATCATCCTGTTCATCGACGAGGTCCACACCCTGGTCGGGGCCGGCGGCGCGGCGGGCACCGGCGACGCGGCCAACCTGCTCAAGCCGGCCCTGGCGCGCGGCACGCTGCGCACCATCGGCGCCACCACCTGGAGCGAGTACAAGCGCCACATCGAGAAGGACCCGGCACTGACCCGCCGCTTCCAGGCCGTCCAGATCGGCGAGCCCTCCGAGGACAAGGCCATCGGCATGGTCCGCGGCCTGGTGGCCACCCTGGAGGCCCACCACGCCGTGCTGCTGATGGACGAGGCGGTGGACGCCGCGGTGCGCCTGTCGCACCGCTACATCCCGGCCCGGCAGCTGCCCGACAAGGCGGTCAGCCTGCTCGACACCGCCTGCGCACGCGTGGCGATCAGCCAGCACACCCGACCCGGGGACCTGGAGGACGGGCGACGCCGGCTGGAGGACCTGCGCACCGAGCTTGCGATCATCGAACGCGAGGCCGGCCTGGGCGTCGACGTGGCGGCGCGGCGCGCGCAGTGCCTTGCGGCGATCGGCGAGGCCGAGGCCCGCTGCGAGGCACTGGAACACCGCTGGACGCAGGAACGCGCACTGTTCGAACGCATGGGCACCCTGCGTCGCCAACTGGGCGCGGCGTTCCCCGACCCGGCGTCGACGGCCGCCAACGGGCGCGGCGATGCAACCGCCGCCGAGGCGACCGACCCCGTCGTCGTCGACGCCCCCGCGGACCGGGCCGCGCTGCTGGCCGAGTACGCCCGGCTCACGGCACAGCTCCAGGCCCTGCAGGGCGAACGCCCGCTGGTGCTCCCCGTGGTCGACGCCCAGGCGGTCGCGACCATCGTCGCCGACTGGACCGGCATTCCCGTCGGGCGCATGGTCCGCGACGAGATCGGCACCGTGCTCGGGCTCGTCGACACCATCGACCGTCGCGTCGTCGGCCAGCGCCATGCGCTGGAGCGCATCGCCCGGCGCGTGCAGACCGCACGCGCGGGCCTGGACAACCCCAACCGTCCGATCGGCGTGTTCATGCTGGTGGGGCCCTCGGGCGTGGGCAAGACCGAAACCGCGCTGGCGCTGGCGGAATCCCTCTACGGTGGCGAGCAGAACCTGATCACCATCAACATGAGCGAGTTCCAGGAGTCGCACACCGTCTCCACGCTCAAGGGCGCGCCACCGGGCTACGTGGGATACGGCGAGGGCGGCGTGCTGACCGAGGCGGTGCGTCGCCGCCCGTACTCGGTGGTCCTGCTCGACGAGATCGAGAAGGCACACCCCGACGTGCACGAGCTCTTCTTCCAGGTCTTCGACAAGGGCTGGATGGAGGACGGCGAGGGCCGCGCGATCGACTTCCGCAACACCATCATCCTGCTGACCTCCAACGTCGGCTCGGACCTGGTGATGAACCTCACCCGCGACCCGGAACTGTCCCCGGAGCCCGAGGCGCTGACCAACGCCCTGCGCGAGCCCCTGCGCCAGGCCTTCCCCGCGGCCTTCCTCGGCCGCCTGGTGGTCATCCCCTACTACCCGCTGGGCAACGAGACGCTCGCGCGCATCGTGCGCCTGCAGTTCGAACGCATCCGCCACCGCATCGCCGAGCAGCACCAGGTCGACTTCAGCTACAGCGACGCCGCCGTGGACCTGGTGATCCAGCGCTGCACCGAGGTGGAGTCCGGCGGCCGCATGATCGACGCGATCCTCACCCACACCGTACTGCCGGAACTCAGCCGCGCCTTCCTGGGCGCCATGGCCGAAGGCCGCGCCCTTCGCTCGGCGGGCGTGGACCGGGAGGACGGAGAGTTCGTCTACCGTTTCGAGCACGCCTGCCCGGAGGACGCTACGGCTGCGGCCGAAAGCGAGACCCCAACCGCGGCGATCGACGTCGACAGCCTGCCTGTGGAGGCCCGGTGACCCTGCACGTCCCGACAGCTCGCAGGCGTGGGCCGGGCCTCGCTTCGCTCGCGCCTTGGGCGGCCTGCCTGGCCGGGGTGCTCGCCCTCGCCGTGGCGTTCGCCCATGTGTTCCTGCGGACGCCGCAGCTGTGGTTCCTGAGCCCGCCGGAGTCCGTCTGGGTTCGGATCGCGGGCTGGTCGGGAGCCTCCTGCTGCGAGTCGATGGCCGACCTCGAACTGGCCTTCGCGCTGATGCTCGGTCTGGTGCTGTCGACACTGCTGGCCGCGATCTGCCTCTCCCTGAAGCGACGGTGGTCCAAGCCTGTCGAAGACTCCTCTTCGCCTGCGGCGAAGCGCTTGCCCCACTCGTCTTGCCGGTCATGAGAACTCCCACTAAGATCCACAGGCGAATTCCCACGGAAAGGGAGTGGAAGCAGGCGATGGATGGCCCCTCGATCCTCACGTTGCATCGATGTGTTCCCTCGACCGGAACGCGCTCGTCCCCCTCTGCATGGCTCTTCCCGAGGGCGATCAGGTCTGTTGCACTCAGCGGGACTGCAACCCCATGAGTCGCCCGGCTGACCTCACGTCCCGGGCCAACGAGAGCGCCCGCGAGCATTGGGCCATGGGACAGGCGCGCGACGTGGACCTGATGTTCCGGGGCTCGTCGAGCACGGACGTCGCGTACGCCGTCGATGAGGATCATCCACCGGGCCCGATCGGCACAACCGAGCACGCGCTGGGAGTGGCACCACAGCTGCCGCAACTCGACATCGAATCCGCCGTCCGCCATCTGGAGGCTTCTGCCCACGAGCAGTCGGAGGGTCGCTGTGCGCAGTACGTACGCGAAGCCATCGAAGCCGGAGGCCTGACTGTTCCCCTGCCGCGCCCCCGCTATGCGAAGGACTATTCCCCCGTTCTGATCGAGATCGGCTTCCGCGAGGTCTCGCCGGACGGCTACACACCCCTACGAGGCGATGTTGCCGTCATCCAACCGCCTGCGAATCGGGTCGAAGGACACATACAGATGTTCAACGGCCACATCTGGATTTCGGACTTCCGCCAGCGCACTGATTTGTATCCAGGGCCCGCCTATCGTCGCGATCAGCCCGCCTACCGCCTGTTTCGATGGCCCCTTCGCCCATGAACCACTGCAGACGCTCCACACCAGGGAGGCCGTGGCAACGGCTGTCGCCCATCTTGGGCTTTCCTGCCCTTGTCGCACTGTGTCTCGCGTTGCAAGGCTGCTCGGCGCCGGAGGAGGTCGGTCCGGATTGGATGTCGGATCCCCTGTTCGGGCTCTCGTACTCACTCGACCAAGCGCACTTCCAGAAGCTTGACAGCCGGGCGGTTCACGATTCGGGACTCGAACACCCGCCCTACTTTGTCTACGCCCACGACCACAGCGAATCGGAAGCCGTCTGGGTGCTCAATCACTGGGTTCCCACGGGTGACCCAACGGCGAGGATCCCTCAACCCGAGCCGTCCTTCGGCATCGTCCTGATCCGAAGCAACGCCACCTATCGGGTCATGGGCACACCCGACCATCTCTTCGACAATCCCGACTGGCTCGATGCCACGTCGCTGCAGCGATTGCTTGATGATGCTGCCCATCGCTACATCAACGCCTTCGGAGGTTCCGGTGCGCTCGCTGGCTGGCTCTCCGAGGACCCCGCTGATTGCACTCCTGCCGATCCGCGACTAGTGAAGGCCTTCTTGAGGAACGAGGTTGCACTACCGCCTGCGTGCACCGACAGAGCACCTGACTGACCCGACATCGGACCCGCCGAACCCCGCTGCAAGGACGCGCCATGAACCGCATTCTCAACCTCACCTCCCCCCTGGGCGAGGACTTCCGCCTCATCGAGTTCGCCGGCCACGAGGCCACCTCGGACCTGTTCGAGTTCGAACTCACCTGCACCAGCACCCGCGAGCGCATCGCCCCGGACCAGGCGCTGGGACAGGCCTTCTCCGTCGCCTGCCACCTCGACGACGGCGGGCTGCGCCACTTCAACGGGCAGTGCACCGGCTTCCGCGCCGACGGCCTCTCCGGTCGCGATGCCTTCCGCTACCGCGTCACCCTCAGCCCCTGGCTGTGGTACGCCGGACGCCGCACCGACTGCCGCATCTTCCAGAACAAGTCGGTCGTCGAGATCGCCAACGAGGTGCTCGCGCCCTACCCCTTCCCGGTGCGCTGGCTCACCGCGGCCGACTACTCGCCGTGGACCTACTGCGTCCAGTACCGCGAATCCGACCTCAACTTCCTCATGCGCCTGCTCGAACAGGAGGGGCTGTGGTTCTGGTTCGACCACGCCGCCGGCGAGCACACCCTGGTCATCACCGACGACATCGGCCTGGCCCAGCCCCTCCCCGGCGCCGAGACGATCCCGTTCCGGCCCCGCGACGGCGCCCGCCCCGACTACGACCACCTCGCCCAGGTCGCCGACAGCGGCCAGGCCACCTCCGGCCGCTTCGCCGCACGCGACTACAACTTCATCCAGCCCGGGGCCGACCTGCTCACCACCGGGGAGCTGGTCCCCGACCACCCGCACAGCGACTACGAGGTCTTCGAGTTCCCCGGCGAGTACGCCAGCCTCGGCGAAGGCCTGCCCTTCGCCCGGGTGCGGATGGAGGAGCTGGCCGCCGGTCGCCACCGCGTCCATGTCCAGGGGCCGGTGCGCGGCCTCGCCCCGGGCCGGCTGTTCACCCTGCAGCGCCACCCCGTCGCCGCCTGCAACCGCGAGCACCTGGTGCTCGCCTGCCGCTACCGGTTCACCGACAACGACTACGCCTCCGGCGGCGGCGAGGCCGAGGTCCAGGCCAGCGCCGAGGTGCACCCGTCCGACCGGCCCTACCGGCCGCGGCGGAAGACCCGCAAACCGCGCAGCCACGGCCCCGACAGCGCCGTGGTCACCGGCCCGGCCGGGCAGGAGATCCACACCGACGAACACGGCCGGGTCAAGGTGCAGTTCCACTGGGACCGCTACGGCCGGCGGGACGAGAACAGCTCCTGCTGGATCCGCGTCTCCCACCCCTGGGCCGGCTCCGGCTTCGGCGGCGTGCACATCCCGCGCATCGGGCAGGAGGTCATCGTCGACTACCTCAACGGCGACCCCGACCAGCCCATCATCGTCGGCCGCGTCTACAACACCATGCAGCCCCACCCCTGGGGCCTGCCCGAGAACGCCAGCCAGTCCGGCTTCCTCACCCGCTCCACCCTCGGCGGCAACGCCGAGACCGCCAACGCCCTGCGCTTCGAGGACAAGCGCGGCGAGGAGCAGCTGTGGATCCACGCCGAGCGCAACCAGGACATCGAGGTCGAGCACGACGAGACCCACTGGGTCGGCAACGACCGCAGCAAGACCATCGACCGCGACGAGACCACCCACGTCAAGCGCGACCGCACCGAAACCGTGGACCGCGACGAGACCATCGCCGTGCACGGCGAGCGCACCGAGACCGTCGACGGCAACGAGACCATCACCATCCATTCCAACCGCCGCGAGCGGGTGGACGGCAACGAGTCCATCAGCATCGGTGGCAACCGCACCGAGAACGTCGAGCGCAACGAGACCGTGGGCATCGACGGCAACCGCAGCAAGACCGTCGGCCGCAACGAGACCGACCGCATCGGCCGCAACTGGTCGATCAAGGTCGCCAAGGTCAAGACCGAGACCATCGGCATGGCGTCGATGCAGAACGTCGGCCTGGGCAAAATGACCAACGTGGGCCTGGGCTACAACCGCAACGTCGGCGCCATGATGGTCAGCGTGGTCGGCCTGTCCCGCAACGACACGGTTGGACGCAGCCACACCGCCCGGGTCGGGGACACCTACACCCTCACCGCCGGCGGCGGCGCCAGCCTGGTGATGGACCGGGACAGCATCCTCATCGAGGTGGGGAAGTCCCGGATCGTGTTGGAGTCCGGTGGAACGATCACGCTGGAGGGCACGCAGATCTCGATCAAGGGCGACACCCTGGTCGACATCGACGGCAAGAAGATCGACCTCAACTGAGGGCCCGACCATGACTGCCGTGATCTCCCAGTCCCTGTACCCCGTGCAGGCGGTCGAGCGCCGCTTCTGGCACGGGAACCGCTACCACTGCGTGAGCGCCAAGGTCACCCTGGCCTTCGACGACCAAGGCCGGCTGTCGCAGACCGAGCGCCAGCCGCCGATGGCGCTCGACGAGGTGTGGCATGGCACGCCGATGCGTTCGAGCCTGCGTCATCCCGGCGACCTGATTCCCTACAAGCCGGTGACCGACCTCCTGGTCACCGGCACCGCGCGACCGCCGGGCGGCCGTGCCGTGGCAGCCTGGGATGCGTCGATCGGCTTCCAGGGGCGCAGCAAGCGCCTGCGGCTGACCGGGCCGCGCGCCTGGGAGCACCGGCTGGTCAGCGGCTGGACCCTCGGCGATCCCAGCCCCACCGACGGCGTGGCGCTGCTGTACGAGAACGCGTTCGGCGGCGTCGACGACCCCGCCAGGGCGACCTTCGAGGACGGCGAGTTCCATCCCGCCAACCCGTTCGGCACCGGCTTCGTCGGCCGCCGCCGCCCCGACACCGACCGCGTCATCCCGGCCCCGCAGATCGAGGCCTTCAACGGCGCGGTCGGCGCGCTGGGCAAGCCGGTGGCGGTCGGTGGGCTTGGGCCGATCCCCGGCTTCTTCCCGGACCGGGCCCGGCACATGGGCACCTGGGACGGCCTGCAGCCCGACCAGGGCATGCCGCTGGACATGGACATGCACTACTGGAACTGCGCACCCGCCGACCAGCAGGCCGACGGCCACCTGCGCGAGGGCGACGAGATCGAGCTTCGTGGGCTGGCGGGCGTGGAATCGCTGGTCATCGCGATGCCCGGCTTCACCGCCATGACCGTGGCCCACTTCACCGACGGGCCCGACCAGGCGACGACCATGCGCCTGGACACCGTGGAGGTCGACCTCGACCGGCGCACCCTCGGGCTGCGTTACCACCGCATCGTCGCCGTCGACGAGCGCATGGAGCGCATCAGCGTCCACTGCGCGCCACACCGGCCGCTGTCGGGGGAGCGCCTCCATGGGTGAGCCGGTCAAGGCCGAACAGACGGCCGCACACTTCGCCACCGTGGCCTCGCCCACGCTTGCCGCCACCCCGTTCGGGCGGCGCGCCGTGCCCACGGTGCCGGCCGTCAGCCTGATGCTGTCCATGAACGTCGCCCGGGCCACCTACGGCAACAGCGCACCGCTGTTCCTTTTGAAGTCCGAGGCCGTGGATCCCGCCAAGGGGGTGAAGTTCAAGCCCGCCGAGGGCTTCACCGACAACCCGGTGGAGGGCAGCCTGGCCACCGCGCACGGCCACACCGGCGTGCTGAACGGCCCGATGTTCCCGGGCGGCACCGCACCCGGCGCGATCAACACCGGCGTGCTGTCCGGCCCGCAGGCCGACTGCAGCGCCGAGTTCACGGGGCTGCTCAACGCCATGGCCGAACGCCTGGCCAGCGAGTTCCGCGCCGCCCCGCTGCAGTTCATGGCCCAGTTCGACCACGCCAGCCGGACGAAGACCGCGGAACTGCTGGGCGAGCGCGCCAAGCAGGCCGGCGGCGTGCTGCGCCGCGCCTACAACTGGACCGTGGACAAGACCTCCCGGGGCATCGAGTACCTGCTGGAGGGCGACATCCGCGGCGATGTCGGCCGCGCCTACAACTGGGCGGTGGACTCGACCTCGCAGGCCTTCGAGTACGTGCTCGACGGCCAGCTGCTCGACGACCTCAACGCCGGGGCGCAGTGGGCGATGGACGCGGCCCGGTCGGCCCACGACTTCATCTCCAACCTCAGCTGGGAGGACCTGGTCGAGGCCTGCAAGGAATGGCTGATGGAGCTGCTGGGCGAAGCGGGCTGCAGCCTGCGCGACCTGCTGGGCGAGATGCTGGCCGACGAACGCCCGATGGCGGTCCAGCTGGGTGAGATGCAGGGCACGATGAAGGCCGTCGCGGTGGAGGCCGGCGTGATCATCGTCGTCGACGCCTTCGTGACCCGCGGCGCCGCCTCCGCCGCCACCCGCGTCGGTGCGCTGGCCGGTGGCGCCGGCGCCCGCGCCGCCAGCCTCGGCGAGAAGGTCGCCGGGCGCGTCAACGCCAACCGCGCCACACGCAGCGCGGACACCCCCGGCCCTGCGACGGCGCCCTCGGCCCCCACGCCCCCACCGGCCACCGCTTCGGCTGCGGCCGGGCGCTCCCCCTCCACCGCGGCCGCACGCCGCGACAGCGTCGAAGGCAACCGCCGCGGCGCAGCAGCCACGGCTTGCCGCTCATGTCCCTAGGCCACATCAACCCGATCTACGGCAGCCTGGTCCTGGAGGGCGAGCCGGACCTGGACTTCGTGGTCGACTCGCCGCTGCCGCTGGTGTGGCAGCGCAGTTTCGTCTCCGACAACCCCGACACCGGCTGGCTGGGCCGCGGCTGGACCCTGCCGCTGTCCTTCCGCGTGGAGGTCGAGGCCCGCGGCCTGACCTTCATCGA
>Ga0213835_100126_pt1 | contig 97341 bp, 89 predicted proteins | sample SWPATP01_FD_160576 | JGI IMG/M metagenome (GOLD analysis project Ga0213835, IMG submission 160576) | Coastal seawater microbial communities from Marineland, Florida, United States - SWPA TP0 #1 | ecosystem: Environmental > Aquatic > Marine > Coastal | place: USA: Florida | collected 2016-08-05 | reverse complement strand
CGACGCGAACGATCTTATCCTCGCTCGGTCAGGCGGCGACCACAGAAATACCCTACTAAGAAAAATGCCAGTCAGCGTTAACTGACTGGCATTAGGCCATGTGCCGGCTTTTTGCGTTGCGGCTCGATCAGGATTGTCTATAGGGAAATCTGTGCCTTGGCTATTAGCGTAAATGCTCACTCTTTGCCATGCTTGGTGGATGCAGTCATGGGGATATCCCGGAATCCGCTGCTTTCATGGAGGAGTAAACATGCCGCATACACTGCCTGACCTTCCCTACGCCTACGATGCGCTGGAACCCCACATCGACGCGCTGACGATGGAGATTCACCACTCGCGCCACCACCAGACCTACGTCAACAACCTGAATGCCGCTCTGGAGGGAACGGGCCTGGAAGACATGCCGGTCGATGAGCTGCTCGCCAATCTCGATCGCGTGCCGGCCGACAAGCGCCAGGCGGTGATCAACAACGGCGGTGGGCACTCCAACCACACCATGTTCTGGCAGATGATGTCGCCCAACGGAGGCGGCAAGCCTCAAGGCAAGGTGGCCGAGGCCATCGACAGCGAACTGGGCGGTTTCGATGCCTTCAAGGACGCCTTCACCAAAGCGGCTCTGGGGCGCTTCGGCAGCGGCTGGGCCTGGCTCAGCGTAACGCCGGAGAAGAAACTGGTAGTGGAGAACACTCTCAACCAGGACAGCCCCATTTCCAACGGCAACACTCCAGTGCTGGGCCTGGACGTGTGGGAACACGCCTACTACCTGAAGTTTCAGAACAAGCGTCCTGACTACATCGCCGAGTTCTTCAACGTGATCAATTGGGAAGACGTGGAGCGTCGCTATCAGCGTGCCGCTTCTTGATCCCAGGTTCGCTTCGCAAGACCAGCGCCGCAGCCCCAGGCTGCGGCGTTTTCGTTGGTCGGTTGTTAGGCGGCCACGGTTCGTCCCGCCGTATGTCGCTTGGCAGACGTTCGCGATTTCACTCAGTGTGCCACGGCGATGCGGTGGCTGCCGCTGGGATGGGGCATGACCTGCATCGGCAGGCCGTAGATGGCTTCCAGAGTGGAGCCGGTCATGATGCGCTCGGGAGAGCCGTGGGCCAGCACCCGACCGCTGTGCAGGGCGAGCAGCTCGTCGCAGTAGCGCGAGGCCATGTTGATGTCGTGCAACACGATGATCACGCACAGCCTGAGCTCGTCGCACAGTTTACGAATCAGGCTCAGCACTTCCATTTGATGAGCGATGTCCAGGGCCGCCAGTGGCTCGTCGAGCAGCAGGAAACGGCTTTCTTGTGCCAGCAGCATGGCCAGCCAGACGCGCTGGCGTTCGCCGCCGGAGAGGGTGTCCACCAGGCGGTCGGCAAAGGCCTCGGTGTGGCTGAGTTCGATGGCTCGCTCGATGGCGGCCTTGTCCTTGGGCGTTTGGCGCCCCAGCAGGCCATGCCAGGGATAGCGGCCGAAGCCGATCAGCTCGCGGCCAATCAGGTTTTCTGCGCTGGGTAGATGCTGGGGCAGGTAGGCCACGCGACGGGCAAACTCACGTTGCCCCCAGTCCTCGAGTGGCTTTCCGTCGAGCAGGATTTTGCCCCGACTGGCAGGCTGCTGCTGGGCGAGCAGCTTGATCAAGGTCGACTTGCCCGAGCCGTTGTGGCCGATCAAACCGTAGACCTTGCCCTCCGAGAAGGCGTGGCTGGCTGGCTGGAGCAGGCGCTTGCCGTTGACCTCGAAGCAAGCTTCCTTGACCTCTAGCATGTTGGATTCCTTGCACGAAGAATCGACTACCACCCCAGCCAACTGCGAAGGCGTTGGCCCGGCGATGAGGCGCGGCTGACAGCGGTACGGTTGGCGGTTCCCGAAAGCTGGACCGTGGCTTCCTTGAGCGGTGCCATGATGGCTTCGAGATGGTGCTGACAGAGCTGGCGGTCAAGGGCGGCAGGGCACTGGGCCATCAGCAAGCCGCAGTGATAGACCGCAGTATCCAGCGGCTGGCGGACCTCCTTGAAAGGTGCTGCCTCCCTGCGGCAGCGCTGCAGTTCGCTGAGGAGCATGCGCAGCATCTGGGCATCCAGCCAGCAGGGCGTGTCATCCCGCTTCGGTGAGGTGGCCACCGAGTTGTGCACGGCCTGGAAGGAGACGTGCAGGAAGACGCAGGTGTAGTAGAGCTGGGAGCGTTCCGCAGTCATGGGGCACCATAAAAAATCTAAATGAGATTGATTTGCATTTTGATCGATGAGCAGCGCCATGTCAAACTCAGGCCGCCAGTCGATCCTGACCGTGTCTGGGCCCGCTCGTCAGCCACGAGCGGGCCGCAACGGCAGCCAACGGGGGCACAGGCAAGAAGCGTCAGATCGCCTGGACCCAGCGTGGCTCGGCTGTGGGGTGCCATTCGATGGGGCCATCGTCCTCCTGCAGGTCGAAGGCCTGGTGGCCGGCAACATGGTTGAGGATCGTTGCCGAGCGCCAGGCCATCAGCGACAGCTGAGGCTCCGCGATACCGTGACTGTGACGGCCGGCATTGACCGCATAGATGCGGTGCGTAGTAGGCCCGTCCCAGCTCGCTTCGAAGTGGGGGCCCAGCACCAGCTCGCCATGGGCATCGCGTTCCAGGCGCGGGGCCAGGTCGGCGAGACAGTCCGGCAGGTGGGAACAGAAGCCGGTGGCGAAAACGATGACATCTGCATTGAAGCGCTCCTTCCCGCCGGTGAGCCCATGCGTGGTGGTCAAGGTGAAGCCGAGGCCGCTGCGCTCCAGGGCGATGGCCTCGCGGTGAGGAAAGAGCCGTGCCCAGCGGGGCTCGCCGAGCACGTCGAACCGGTGGTAGAGCTCGCGGTAGAGCGTCTGCAGGGCGGCTGGGGTGATGCCATCGCTGGCCAGTTTCTGGGCTGCCACCTCACGCTCACGGATCTCGCGGGGCAGCGCGTGGAAGCTGCGCGTGTAGTCCGGCGTGAAGTACTCGTTGGTGAAGGCGGTTTCATCGAGGGGTTCGAAATTGCGTCGTCGTGAGATCCAGTGCAGCTCCCGCGGCTGGCCCCAATGGCCGCGCAGGGCATTGAGGAAGATGTCGGCGCCGCTCTGGCCACCGCCGACCACCACCACGCGGCGCTCGTTGAAGTCACGCCGGCTCCTGGCGATCTCGGCGGCGTGCAGGCAGTGGGGCCCACGCAGCGCCTCGGCAAAGTCCGGCAGCCAGGGGCGCTTGCCGGTACCCAGGCAGAGATGGCGGGCACGGTAGTCGTCGGCATCGGTGCGCAGCCGAAAGCCGCGCGCATCGAGCCGCACCTCGCGTACCTCCTCGCCGAGCGCGACGTTGTCCAGGCGCCGGGCAGCCCAGCCCAGGTAGTCGGAAAATTCGGCGCGGCTGACGGTACCCAGCTCGGCGTTGAGGAAGCGGTAGAAGCGGTGGTGCTCGACCAGGTAGCGCAGGAAGGAGTGGCGGCTGTCCGGTGCCACGGCGGTGACCAGGTCCTTGAGAAAACCGGTCTGTAGATGGGTGTCGGGAAGCATCAGCCCAGGGTGCCAGGCCGGGTCGCGGCGGCGCTCGAAGAAGCGCGTGGCGAGCCGTGGCAGATGAGAGTCGGCCAGCGCGGCGATGCTCAGGTTGAAGGGGCCGGCGCCCAGGCCGGCCAGGTCGAGAACGTGGGAGTCAGACATGGGACACCTCCTGTGTCTTGGCGGCGCCGGCTGAATCGGCCGGCAGACGGACGAAGTGCAGCGGGTTGTCGACGCGCAGTTCCATCTCGGCGAGCATGCGTTCCGCAGCCGCGTCGGTGGCATGCAGGAACTTGGCGCGATTGAGCGTCAGGCGCAGGATGCGCGGGGCGAACAGTTCGAAGCGGGTGAAGCGTTCGGCCAACTCGGGATGTCGATTGCGGTAGGCGGCGAGCACGTCACCACACAGGCGATAGAAGCACGTCTCCGAAACCCCGCAGGCTGCGGCGTGAGGGGCAATGAAGCGTAAGGTAGTGACGAAATGCCCGGTCTGCAGGTCATGGATCAGCTTCTCCGGAGGCAGGCGCACCGTGACGCTCTTGAGCTCGGCGGGCAGGTCGTGGGCCTCGGGGAACTCCTCGTCGACCAGCCGCAGGTCGCCTTGAAAGTCCTTGAGGGCCAGGCGGTGGGGCCAGCCGTCACGCAGGACCAGGGTCAGATTCTGGCCGTGGGCGATCAGTGACACGCCGTAGCGGCACATCAGGTGCCACAGCGGCACCAGGGTGACCTCGAACATCCGAGTGAGCCAGGCCTGTGCAGCCTGAGGGGCGTGAGCACCGGCAGCCGTCAGGTAGGCGGCGAGCCAGGGGCGCCCCTGCTCGTCGACCTGCATCAGCTCGGCCATCAGCAGCGCCTGCTCGTTGGCTGCCAGTCGTGGTGCCAGTGACTCGCGCCAGATCACCCCGAATAGCTCGCGGTAGCGATAGGGCGATTGCGGCAGACGGGCATACTGCCCATGAGGCAGCACGGCCCCTGCGGGCTCGGCGAGGATCTCCAGATTCACGCGGGCGAATTCCTCGTCGTCGTGTGCCCGGGCCTTCAGCCAGGCCGAGGCGGCGGGGCCGGCGAGCAGAAAGCGGCCGGTAATGCCGCGATAGCAGGAGGTGTTCATGATGGTCAGCGGCAGTTTGATGTCGTAGGCCGCTGGCCGGCTGACGTTGGTCAGGGTGCGCAGCGATTGCTGAGGCACGTAGCTGTCGCCGAATTCGCCAAGGTAGACCAGGCGACGGTGGGCGATGTCGGCGGTGTGCAGGGGGCCGAGCCACTGCTGCCACTGCCAGGGGTGAACCGGCAGCAGCCGATAGCTGGCAGGGTCGGTCACCCGCTGGGCGAGGGCCTGGTACAGCCGGGCCTTCTCCGACTCGTCCAGCGCCGAGTCGAGCAGGGGAGCGGCGTCGATGGGGCCGCCACCGCACTCCAGGGCATCGGCGGCGATGGCCACCCAGGCGAGGTGGAAGGCGCTGCCATGCTCCGGGGCGTAGCGTGCCAGGGCCTCCAATCCCCAGCCGCGGCGGCCCTTGTTGAAGAGAAACTTGGGATGGCCGTCGAGCAGGCGTTGACGTTGCGGCTCGGGCAGCAGAATGGCTGCATCGGCGCTCAGTCCGCGGCGGGCTTCGCGCAGCCGGCAGTCGGCGCGAAGGGTGGCGAACAGGTCCTCCAGATGCTCGGCGACCTGGGCGTCATTCATGCCGAGCAGCGGCGCCAGAGCGAGGAGAAAATCGGCGGCTTCCAGGGGGACGCCGGCGGGGGGCTCCAGGCTGGCGGGGTCGACTTGGGGGTGTCGCCACAGATTGGGGCTGGCCTGAAAGCGCCAGACCCCGCTCTCGCCCAGGTCGAGCCGCTGGCGGTCGCCGTCGTAGGTCAGCACGATGACCTGTTCATAAGCCAGCTCACCGATCATCTTGGCGATCAGCTCGCGATTGACCGTTTCCCAGTGCGGCGTCAGACAGGTATCGAGCGACTCCATCACAGCATCTCCCGGAAGAAGCGTTCACGCTGACCCATCACCAGGCTGGCTCGCTTGTGGGGGAAGTCGAAGTCGCGCAGCCGTGTCAGGCCCAGGCGCTCGAGGTGGCGGAACAGGCGGTGGTTATCGTGGCGTGGTTCCAGCACCAGGCGGCGGGTGCGCGGCTCGGCGAGGTAGGCGTAGTGGGACAGCCCACCCAGCCAGGCATCGACGAAACGGGCCCCGCGAACGTCCTCTTCGCCTACCAGCAGGTGCAGACCGCGGTCGAAGGAGGCCCAGGGGTAATAGGGGGCGAGTCGGTCCTCGGCGGCCCAGTAGAGCTCGAAATAGCCGAAGGGGCGGCCGTCGAACTCGCCGATCAGCGGCAGAGTGTGCGGGTCGGCGAGTCGCTGCACGATGAAGTCGGCGAGTTCGCTGGCGGGCCATGCCTGCTCCCAGAACTCTGCGACCCGCGGCAGGTGCATCCACTGCACGAAGCGCTCGAGGTCGCGATCGAGCTCGATCAGGCGCAGCGAGAAGATGCGCCCGAGGCGTGGATCGGCGCGCCGATAGACGAGGCCGCTGGGCTTGGCGGGACGCCTGGGATGGCCGTTACCGCTCTCGAAGGGGGTCTGTTCAGGGCGGGTGGGGGGATGCCTCAGCCAATCCCAGGGTTGTTGATAGAAATCGCTGCGCAGCACGCGGCCACCGCCGAGTGCCTCGACCAGCCGGGGCCAGTCGGCATGCTCCTGCCAGGCGGCCGGCTCGAGGATCAGCAGTGCCAGCTCGGGATGGTGAGCGAAGACGGCATCGATGCGCTCGATCAGCGATTCCGTCGTCGCATCGCGCACCAGACGGGCGGCTGCGTCCTGCAGCGGGACGATGTCGGTACGTGGCGGGGTGTCCAGAGTGATGCTCATGCCGGGACTCCTTGGTGGCGAGCGGTGGCGGTAGTGGCCGCCAGGGGGTTGTCCAGCGGCAGATAGAGGCGCGCCGGCTCGGCGAGGGTGGCCTCGTTGATGCCGCTCAGGTAGCAGAAGAAGTTGCCTTTGACCTCCAGTCGGGCGGCATGCAGGGCGTGGTCCAGGCAGTCGAGATCGCCATCGAGCTGTGTGCGCAGTCCTTCGAGATGGACGCTCAGATCGCGTAGCAGGAGGGCTTCGTCGACCAGGCCGTCGGCCGCCAGGGCGCTGATGACGGCAAAGGTGGAGTTGATCAGCAGGTAATAGAGGAAGTAGCGCCGCAGGGTAGCCTGTGGCCAGTGGTTCTCCGGCGGCGCGAGTTGCGGGTGCCGTTCGAGGAAGCGGTCGCCCACGCCGCTGCCCTGGCAGTCGCGGTAGAACATGCCCACCGGCCAGCCATCGTCGAGCCGTAGCACGATGTTCTGCTGATGGGCCAGCAGCACGATACCGTCCTCCACGGCGAGGCCGAACAGGGGTGTCAGCACGCGTTCGCAAAAGGCACCGAACCAGCCGCGTGCGACCTGAGGCAGCGGCTCGCCCAGCGCCTGGGCCTTGGCACGCAGGCGCGCTGCGAGCAGCGTCTGGCGGCCGGGGCCGAGCGGCTGCTGCGTCAGGGTGGCCAGCACCACTGTCTCGGTTTCCGCCGCCCCGAGCAGCAGGTTCTCGCGCAGTACCACCAGGCTGGCGGGGTCGACGTCACCCTTGGCATCGAGCCAGCCCAGCCAGGCCGGTTCCTGCATCACGGCGAAACCGGGAAAGCGCCGGGCCACGTCGAGCTCGCGCATCCAGCGGTCCAGATGCAGGCCGCGTCGGACCTCCTTGAGGCTGAGCAGGCGCAGCGAGTTGGTCAGGCGCGCCGACAGCGAGCCCTTGACCATCCAGGGGGCTCGGGGCGCGTAGAGTGAGCGGTGCGACGAGGTCGGCAGCCACTCCGCGGCGCTGTTGCCAAGCCACACCAGTTGACCACGTCGCTCCTGTGCCTGGACCCAGGCTTGGCGGCGCAGCTGCAGTGCCTGCCAGGGATGCATGGGCAGGGCGCTGAAGCCGGGCGGCAGGCGGGTGGCCAGGTTCGCTGGCAGCAGCTCGAGGGCGAGGTTGGCAGCGGTGATGTCGCGGCTGGAGTCGCCGGCTGCGAGCGGTGGAGCCACCGCCCACCAGGCGAGACCGAAGCGGGCGCGGTGCTCGGGGCAGAAAGCGCGTGCCTCGGCCTCGCTGAACGGGGCCCGGGACTTGGGGGCGGGGTGGAAGGCGTGACCGGCCAGCAGGCCCTGCTCCGCCTCGGCGAAGGTCAGCGGGCCGTTTTGCAGATGAGCGAGATCGTCCCTGTCATCGAGGCTGGCCCGGGTATTGGCCCGACTCTCCAGTACCCGCTCGCGGAAGGTGTGACGGGCGGTGGCGTCGAGCGGTCCCACCAGGGCCGGTGTTGCCAGAATGTGCTCCAGGGCGGTGGCGAAATCGACCGCCTGGGAGGCACCCGCCTTGCACCACAGAATGGGCCACTGGAAGCGGCATTCGCCGCTGGCACTGCGGTGCCGTAGTCGCAGTTGCAGCTCGCCTTCGGTGATGGGCAGACGCGCCACTTCTCCGTGACCGGTGGTATCGAGCCGCCAGGCGCGGGTCTCGCGCAGCAGGGCATTGAAGAAGCAGCTCGCGGCTGGGTCGACCTCGTTCAGGGGAGCGGCATCGGTAGTAGTCGCCATGGGAACCTCCGTGTTGATAAAAATAAGACTAATGAGAAGCATTTGATTCTTTGTGTCGTGTCGTGGCTCCTTGCGGCCCGCATGTTGGGCCTGAGTCAGTCGTGGGTGGGCGTGATCCGCGAGGTCGCCGGCATGATCCGGAAGTGGTTCCTGGTCATGGGAACGAACAGCAGGAGGACGCAGGCGGCGGCGAGCGACAGTGGCAACAGGTGAGCGGCGGCGGCCAGACTGACCGTCAGTGTCGCGGCGCCGTAGCCCAGGGTATGGGCCATGGCCAGCAAGCCGGCGCTGGCACCCGGGGAGCGCTGACGCGTAGCGGCGTCGGTATATCCGGGCACGGCCAGGGCGGCACCGACGCTGGCGATCATGATGCCCAGGCCGAAGCTGGCCGGGCCGATGGCCATCGTCAGCACTCCGTAACCGGTTACCAGCCCCAGCGCCCCCAGGGCCAGCAGGGCATAACCGGACAGCCGACGGTGACGAGTGATACCCAACTGGATGGTCAGGGCACCCAGTGCACCGAGCGACAGCAGGATCCCCATCAGGTGGCCGGCCCGGGTGGCGTCGATGTCGAGCCTGCCCTGCAGGGCACCGGGAAGGCCCAACTGCATTAGCGATGCTGACATCGCCAGCAGCAGTGCAATGGCCAGGCAGGGCAGCAGATCAAGGGGGCCGCGTGGCAGTCGAGCGGCTCGACTGGCGGCAGACGGGAGCTGGGGAGTCGGGGCCGGTATCCCCCGGAGCAGCAGCAGGGCCAGCATGCCGCACAGCAGCATCACCACGAAGGGCGCATGGGCGGAAAGGCTCAAGCTGGCGGCGGCAATCAGCGGCCCAAGCAGGCGACCGCTGCTGAGTCCGGCGCTGATGGCGGCCAGTGCCTTGACCCGCTCCTCGCCGTCATGCAAGGCCAGCGACCACTGCTGGCAGGCCGGCACCATGCCCGAGACCGTCAGGCCGTACAGCACCCGTGCTGCCGCCACCAGGGCCAGCAGCGCGCCGTCGCCCAGCCAGCCGTGGGCCGCCGTCCACAGAGCGAAGCCGATCAGGGCGAAGCTGGTTACGTAGCCCAGCAGAGCCTGGATCACCACGCCGCGTGCCCCGTGACGATCGGCGATCCGCCCCCAGAAGGGACTGCCCAGCAGGAACAGCATCGAACCCAGCAGGATCAGACCGGCCCACTGCGACAGTGGCAGGCCGAAGCGCTCCACCAGCACCGGCAGCGCGACCAGCAGGCCGTTCTGGCCGAGGCCGAGCAATGCCGCACAGGCACTGATTCGCCACAGGGGAGGGAAGCGCATGATCGGCTCCTTGGTAAATACAATTGAGAATTGTTATTAGTTAAGCAAGTGCCGTCAAGCGCGACAATGTATCGGCTTGTGAAGAGAGCTGGTTTGCGGGCAGGAAAAAGCCCACTGCGAGAGTGGGCTTGAGCGGGCGAGCGGCATCGCAATGAAGACGGGTCAGTAGTCCATCGACCAGGTCAGGCTGTAGGTGCGCCCGCGGCCCTGGTAGTCGTAGAGGTATTCCGGGCCATAGTAGGGCGAGTAGAACATCGCCGCGCGCTGGCCCCACACCGTGGAGTAGCTCTCGTCCAGCAGGTTCTGCACGCCGAGGCTGAACTTGCCGAAGTCGGTCTGTCGGCTGAGCGCCAGATCCAGGGTGGTGTTGCCGTCGATCTTGCGCTCGGCCTCATCTTCCAGATCGAAGGTGTGGTTGGCCTGCAGGCGGGCCGAATGGACGTGGTCTCGCCAGCCGACGAAGGCGGTCGCCGAGGAGAGCGAGGCGTAGCGGGCATCGCGCTTCTCCCATCCGCCCTCGTCGTTCTCCTGCTCCGAGCGCACCAGGTGCAGGGTGCCGCCGACTTCGAGGCCATCCGAGAAGTAGCGGGTCAGGGCACCTTCGATGCCATAGTCGCGCTTCCTGTCGTCGACCACGTCGACGCTCAGGTCGCCGCTGTTGATTTCCAGTGCCTTGTCGGACCAGGCGTAGTAGACCGCCGCCTGGGCCACCCAGTCGCCGCCCTGGTAACGCCAGCCGAGTTCGACCTGGTCGGTCTCGATGGCGGAGAGCGGGTTGGCGCCGACGCTGATGCCGGGACGGCCGTAATACTTGGCCGGATCGGGAAGTTCGAATCCCTGGCTGTAGCGCAGCCAGCTCTGGTGGCCGTTACCGAAGTCGTGGAGCGCGCTGGCGTTGAGCAGGGTGGCGTCGTAGTCGTTCTCGCCGCCGGGAATGCCGTTGAAGTCGTCGACCTCTACGTCGGAGTGCTGGCGCCTGACACCGGCCGATAGCTTGAGAGCATCGGTCGCCTGCCAGTCGACCTGGGCGAAGGCGGCGAGAGTGTCGACCCGGTAGCCGGGATAGCGTGGTGCGATGCTGGCCTGTTCCTGTACCAGCCCGCCGGTGGCGTCGGATACGGCCTTGTCGAAGGTCATCTGGCTGGCGTCGAAGCTCTCGCGATCGGCATCCAGGCCGTAGATGAGACCGATCCGTTCGTTCAGTCGTGCATCGAACAGCGCCTTGAGGCCGCTGAGCTCGGTGTTCTGCTGGGAGGCGCGGAACTCGGAGCCACCCGCGACCGGGTAGGGGAAGGCCTGGAAGCTGGCTTCCTCCTCGCGATGGAAAGCCTGCAGATAGAAGTTCTGTCCCAGCAGGTCGGCGTGATGGTACTGCAGGTTTACCATCTTGCGATCGGTGGCCGGGTCGCGGTCGGAACGATAGCCGTCACGGATCTCGGCGTCCGCCAGACTGGGGCTGGCGGCGTCCAGATGGGGAAAGTAGACCCCACGATCCCCCTCGTAGCCCGAGCGGTAGAGCTGGGCAGCGAGTTCCAGGGTTTGAGCGTCATTCAGTTGGAAGGTGAGGTTGCCCAGCACGTCGATGCTGCGGTTGTCCTGCAGGTCGGTCTGAGCGAGATCGGGGAAGATCTCGTTGCCGCGACCGTCGAACTGGCGGCCATTGTCCTGGAAGGCGGTGCCGAGATAGGCCTGCACCCGTTCGTTGCCACCGCTGACCGACTGAGCGATCCGCTTGTCGAGATCGCTGCTGCGATTGAAGCCGGTGGTGACCCCGACCTCGGTGCGCCAATCCGGCCCACCGGCCCGACCCTTGCGGGTGATGATGTTGACGATGCCGCCGGTGGCGCCGCCGCCATAGAGACTGCTGGCTCCGGAGAGCACCTCGACGCGTTCGATGTTGAAGGGGTCGATGGCGTCGAATTGACGAGACAGGCCCCTAGAACTGTTCATCGACACGCCGTCGATCAATACCTGCACGCTGCGGCCGCGCAGGTTCTGGCCATAGTTGGTGCGCCCCTCGGGAGCCATGTCGAGGCTGGGCACGAGCCTGCCCAGAGCGGTCTTGAGATCGGCGCCGGCTTCGATCTGCTGCTGCAGCTCCTCCTTTTCGATTATCCACACCGCGCCGGGTATCTGGCTGATCTGAGTGGGAGTGCGAGATCCCACTACCACCATGGTGTCCTGGTGTTCTTGGGCGTGAACGGTCATGGCCGCCGAGCCGGCAACCACGGTGAAACCGAGGGCTATGCGCTTCTTCATGGGATTCCCTTGCCTGGAAGACTCGAGTAGTGGTGCTGTTGGATGGGAAAGAGTATCATTAACAAAAAAGATATCAATGATAATTGTTAGCGTTTGTTGATGGCCGATGAATCGATGAGCCAAAGATGAGCCACAAGGAGCCGCATGGCTGACGACAGGATGCCGCCGGGTACGGCAAGGGCCGCGGGAGAGGCGGAAATGACGGGGCGCACGATGCGCGGTGGTATGCCGGCGCTGACCTGCTGGTTGCTGAGCCTGCCGCTGGTGGTGCTGTTCTGGCTGGGGCTGGAGGCCCAGGGCGGTATGGCGCTGGGCTTCCAGGCGCTGTGGTCGCCTTCGTTCGAGGATATCGACCAACTGCTGTTGCACTACGCCTGGTGGCCGCGACTCTCGGTTGCACTGCTGGCCGGCGGTGGGTTGGCGCTGGCCGGGGTCCTGATGCAGCAAGTGCTGCGCAACCCGCTGGCATCGCCCACTACGCTGGGCGTGGCTTCCGGGGCCAATCTGGCGCTGATGATGGCCACCCTGATGGCACCTGGGCTGCTGACCATTGGCCGCGAATGGGTGGCGCTGGCCGGCGGTGGACTGGCGGTGGGCCTGGTATTCATGCTGGCCTGGCGGCGGGGCTTGGCACCGATCGTGGTGGTGCTGGCAGGGCTGGTGGTGAACCTCTACCTGGGCGCACTGGCCACGGCATTGCTGTTGTTCAATCACGAGGCGCTGTCAGGGCTGCTGATCTGGGGCGCCGGCTCACTGGCCCAGAACGGTTGGGACGGCGTGGCGATACTCTGGCCGCGGCTGGCCATCGCCGCCGTGGCGGCCTGGTTGTTGCTGCGCCCCCTGGCGGTGCTGGAGCTGGACGATGCCAGCGCCAGGAGCCTGGGGGTGTCGCTTACCTATCTGCGCTTCGCTGGCATGGGGTTGGCGGTGTTCATCACCGGCAGCATCGTCAGTGTGGTGGGGGTCATCGGCTTCATCGGTCTGGTAGCGCCCAATATCGTGCGCCTGGCCGGGGCGCGGCGTCTCGGCGAGCGGCTGCTGTGGGGCACGCTGCTGGGGGCGGTGCTGCTGGCCACTACCGATCTGCTGCTGCAGAGCCTTGCCGGCACGTTGCCGATGCTGATTCCCACCGGCGCGGTGACCGGCGCGCTGGGGGCGCCGCTGCTGCTGTGGTTGATCACGCGTCTGAAGCTGCAGGGTAACCGGGCGCCACAACCGCCGGCCGTGCTGGCCAGCCGACATCCCGCACCCGGGCGTCTGGCCTCTCGCCTGGCCATCGGTCTACTGTTGGCTGCCGCCCTGGGCCTGCTGCTGGGACAGGGGGTGAATGGCTGGTACTGGCTGTCGCCGGATCACTGGGGCGTGATGCAGTGGCGCATGCCCCGGGTGCTGGCGGCGGCAGCCAGCGGCTTGATGCTGGCGGTGGCCGGTACGCTTCTGCAGCGGCTCTCCGCCAATCCCATGGCCAGCCCCGAGGTGCTGGGCATCAGCGGCGGCTGTGCGATTGCCCTGATCCTGGGGATCTTCCTGCTGCCGGCGCCGACCAGCGGTGTGCTGGTCGGCATCGGCACCCTGGGGGCATTTGCCACGCTGCTCATTCTGGTGGCGCTCAATCGTCGCAGCGGCTTCCTGCCCGAGCGCCTGCTGCTCACCGGGGTGGCGGTAACGGCGCTGTTCGATGCCGTGCGCAGCGTGATGCTGGCAGGTGGAGATCCGCGCGGGCAGCAGGTGCTCGCCTGGCTGGCGGGGTCCACCTACTACATCGATCTCACCGGCGCCCTGGTGGTGGGAATCCTGGCCGGGCTGCTGGCGTTGTGCACTCTGCCGCTGACCCGCTGGCTGGACATCCTGCCCCTGGGGGCACCCACGACTCAGGCATTGGGCATTGCTCTCAATCGCGCTCGCTTGGTGTTGCTGCTGCTGGTGGCCCTGCTGACCGCCTGCGCCACCCTGGTGGTGGGGCCGCTCTCTTTCGTCGGGTTGCTGGCGCCGCACATGGCCAGGCTGCTGGGGCTGTCCCGGGCGCGCCAGCATCTGCTGGGGGCGGCACTGGTAGGCATGCTGCTGATGGTGCTGGCCGACTGGGTGGGCCGTCAGATCATTTTCCCTTATGAAATTCCCGCCGGGCTGGTTGCCTCGCTGATCGGCGGCGCCTACTTCATGTGGGGGTTGCGGAGGCTGTGAGGGGTATCGATGCCCAGTGGATAGGGGATGGTTACAGGAGATACGCATGACGCACGTAGTCGAGCTCGTCACTCGCCAGGCGGATCCGGTCGAGGCGCTACTGGCGCTCTATCGTCAGCCGCCCCTGGATAGTCTCAAGGCCCCGGGGTTCGGTCCGCCGGTAGTGGCCACGCTGCCTGGCAGTGCGTTGCTCGATCGGGCAACACTCGATGAGCTGATGGCACGCTATACGGCCAGTTTCGGTGAGGGGGCAGATCGTATGGCGGCAGCGTCGGTCTGGTCGAAGTATCTCTTCAGCCTGGTCTCGATACCGGCCCTGGTGGCCAATCTGCTGTTGGGGCGGGAGCTGCCGGTGAGTCCGGAACAACTGCGCGTCGAGCTGGGCGACCGGGGCGAGGCAACTCGCCTGTGGCTGCGTGATGGCGGCGCTTCCCTGACGTCACTTTGCTTCGAGACCCGCTTCGCGACGCTGTTCGATGATTTTTGTACGCCTTTGATCGAGACGCTGGCCGAGCGCTCGGAGCTTTCGCCCAAGGTGTTCTGGAGCAACCTGGGCCACTACGTGGAATACGTGGGCCAGCTGTGCTCACGACATCCATTCTTCACCGCGGCCGGAGAGCCGTTGCTGCGCTATCTCGACACCAAGACGTTTCCTGACGGGCGGCGCAACCCGCTCTTCCAGCCGGTGCGCTACCTCGAGCTGAGCGGTGAAGCGCCGGCTCGGGTGCGGCGGTTGTGTTGCGTCAAGTATCGCCTGCCAGGCGAGCCGCTGTGCGGCGGCTGCCCGTTGAAGCCCGAGCACCGCCCCAACAAGCGGCTGCGGTGAGCATCGGGTGCGTCGGGTGCCTTTCGGGATAGCATCTAGGAATCGGCGAGCGCGCTAGCGAGCAGCTCGGCGAAGCGTTGCGCCGAGGGCAGGGCACCAAAGCTCCAGACCGGCGGCAGCGTGATCATGCTGCCGTCACGCACGCTGGGATGTCGTTGCCAGAGCGCGCTGGTGGCGAGCTTCTCTTCGATGCCGACGGGGTAGGGCTCCACCACCACCAGGCGGGCGTCCAAGCCGAGCAGCGCCTCCAGCCCGACTAGCGAAAAGCCCCAGTGGTTGGTCTCGCCCTGCCAGGCGTTCTCCAGGCCCAGGCGGTCCAGCACGGCCTGGAACAGACCGTGCTCCCCGAAGACCCGTACATGCCGTTCGTCCATGAATTGAACGACCAGCAAAGGTGGCATTTCTTCCGGCAGCGCCCGGCGTAGCGTCTCGAAGCGCGCCTCGGTGGCGGCAATCGACGCTTCGGCTTCATCCTGGCGACCGTAAGCGGCGCCAAGCTCGCGAGTGAGGTGGAGAATCTGACTCCAGGTAGCGCCCTGAGGTGCGTAAATCGCCCATGTATCGACCGTGCCGATCCTCTCGAGTCGAGGCGCCAGGTAGCCGAACATCGGGGAGATGAGAATGTGCGCGGGGTCGAGCTGAGCCAGCAGTTCGACATTGGGCTGTGCGCGAAGACCGATATCCATGACGCTTCCCGGTAGTCGAGGCTCGCCGACCCAACTGTGGTAGTCGCTTACCTGAGCGACTCCGTCGGGTGGCATGTCCAGGGCGACCAGCGTTTCGGCCAGAGTCCAGTCGAGAGCGACAAGGCCTGCGTTGGCACCGGCTACCGCGGCGGCGGTATCGTCATGGGGCTGGGCACAGGCCAGTGCCGGCAGGGTCGAGCCGAGCATTGCCGACGCCAACCAGGCAATATGCGTCTTGAGGTTCATGCAAAGCCATTCCTTTGCTTGGTGTTGGGCTGTCGCGTCGCCTGTGGAAAGCGATTGAAAATCGTTATTAAAAACCATTCGCGCGCATTCGTCTTCCACCGAGTAGTGATCTGCAGGGAAAGAGGTGCTCGCAATAATATTGATAACTGTTATCATTTATGGCATCGTCATGCGCTTTGCTGGAAGCGTCTGAGCGTTTTTGATGCAGTATCAGCGCTTCTTCGTGACACGCCGTTCAGCCGGGAGTTAGCACGTGAGACCGTTTCGCCATCCATGCCTCTGGGGGGCTGTTCTCGGGTTGGGCTTGGTCGCCTCGGCGTCCGCCGACTCTGCGTTATATCAAGAGTCGCGTGAGGCCCAGCGCAGCCAGGCCGAGCTTCAGGTGCGCATCGACGCCGCCGATGACGAGACCCGGGCCATGCTCGAGGAGCTGCGCGAGCTCGAGCGCGCCGAGCGCCGCCTGACGCGTGAGAACGCCGAACTCGCACCGCGCAACGAGCGTCTGGCCGAGACACTGGATCGCCGTGAGGCGGCACTCGATACCCTGGCGGAGACCCGTGAAGCCTTGCCGGTGCTGGAGGAGCGTCTGATCGAGCGGCTCGAGCAGTGGGTCGATGGCGACATGCCGTTCCTGCGCGAGGAGCGGCTGGCGCGGGTCGCCAGCCTGCGCTCCCAGGGCGAGGCACTGTCCGGCGCCGAGCGATGGGAGCGGATCGTCTCGGCGTGGCGCGCTGAGCTCGATTACGGTCGTGAGGTCGATGCCTGGCGCGGCTATCTCGGCGAGGGCGACTCGCGCCGCGAGGTGGATTACCTGCGGCTGGGACGCGTGGGCTTCTATTACCTGACCCCGGATGGGCGCGCCGGGCGCGTCTGGCAGGCCGACAGCGGCAGTTGGGCACCGCTGAACGAGGCCCAGCGCCGCGAGGTTCGCAACGGCTTGCGTATCGCTCGCGACCGCCGGGCGCCGGAACTGCTTACGCTGCCGGTTTCGCAGCCGCTCGAACGGGCTCTGGAGGGCGACGCATGAAGACCTTGTGCCACTCGTTCTCTTTCACGGCCGGCTTGCTGATGGCCCTCTTTCTGACAGCTCCGGTCATGGCTCAGTCCGAGCCGCTGACTACTCTGCGTGCCGAGCGCGAGGCCGCCGAGGCCCGCGACCAGGCGCGCCTGGCCGAGCTGCTGGAGGATCGGGGCGCCCTGGAAGCCGCGCTCGAGGAGGCCCGTGCCGCCCATGCGCAGGCCGAGACGCGCAATACTGAGCTACAGGCTGAGGCCGAGGTGCTGAGCCAACGGCAGGCCGAACTCGAAGCGCGTCAGCAGGAGCAGGGAGACGACTTGGCGGCGATCCTGGCATCACTGCAGCAGCACGGCGGTGAGCTGCGCGACAGCCTGGCCGATAGCTGGCTGGTCGTGCAGGGTGCGGGGCTGCCGTCGCGGTTCGACGATGCCGAGGTGCTCGAGCTCGCCCATCTCGAGGAGTTCGCCGACCGCCTGGTGGCGCTGACCGCCGATACCGCCCGGGTGGTTCGCTTCGAGGCGCCGGTGGCTGCTGCCGATGGCGTGATCGCGCCGCGTGAGGTGATCCGGCTGGGCGACTTCACTGCCTTCACCGATGGACATCTGCTGCGTCGCGGTGCCGACGATCAGGCCCTGTCGGTAGTCGAGCGCACCCCGCGGGAAGTGGCCGCCAGCCTGGCCGCGTTCCATGCCGGTGAGTCGCGCTCGCTGACCTTCGACCCTACCCGTGGTCAGGTCATGGCGGCGCTGGCCCAGCGACCGAGTCTGGTCGAACGCTTCCACCAGGGCGGGGCGGTCGGCTACGTGGTAGTGGGGCTCGGCGCTCTCGGCCTGCTGGTCGCCCTGCTGCAGTACGCTTACCTGCTGAAAGTGACGCTGGCCATGCGCCGCCAGCTGCGCGACCTCACGACGCTGCGCGAGGACAACCCGCTCGGGCGTGTGCTGCTGCGCTTCCGCGCACTGCGCGACGATCCCGTGCCGGAGGCGCTCGAGGCGCGCCTCGACGAAGCGGTGCTGGCCGAGCTGCCGCGCCTGGAGCGTGGCCAGCCGCTGGTCAAGCTGCTGGCGGCAGTGGCGCCGCTGCTGGGCCTGCTGGGTACCGTTACCGGCATGATCGTGACCTTCCAGGCGATCACCGTGTTCGGCACCGGCGACCCGCAGCTGATGGCCGGCGGCATCAGCCAGGCGCTGGTGACCACGGTGCTGGGACTGATCACCGCCGTACCGCTGCTGTTCGCACACACCGCCCTGGCCGGGCGCAGCCGCCATCTGGCGGGCCTGGTCGAGGGGCAGGCCAGCGCCGCCCTGGCCGAGCAGCTCGAACAGCGCCCCCACGGACCCGATGTCGCGACCGGGAGCGCACGCCGCGATGCCGCCTTGGCTTGAGACAGGGGGCCTTGAACCGCTCCAGCGCCTGGTCGAGGCCGGTGGCGTGGTGCTGGTGGTCATCGCCCTGGTGGCGATGCTGCTGTTCAGCCTGGCACTGGAGCGAGTGTGGTATTTCCGCCTGACCTACCGCCGCGCCAGACGTGCCTTGATCGAGCGCTGGGCAGCGCGCCAGGACCACCTGAGCTGGAGCGCCCTGACCCTGCGCGAGGTCTGGGCGCGCGAGCTGATCGGACGCCTGCGCCGTCCGCTGCCGTGGCTCAAGCTGCTGGTGGCGCTGTGCCCGCTGCTGGGTCTGCTGGGCACCGTGACCGGCATGATCGCCGTGTTCGACAGCCTGGCGATGACCGATACCAGTCAGGCCCGCGCCATGGCCGATGGCGTGGCCCGCGCAACCCTGCCGACTTTGACCGGCATGGCGGTGGCGGTGGTGGGGCTGCTGTTCACCAGCCGCCTCGAGCAGATCATTCGACGCGAGGACCAGCGGCTGCACGACCGTCTGGCCCGCGCCGTGGAGGATACCGATGCGTAGACGCCGAGTTGGCGCCGACGACGGCGAGGCCAGCGAGGTCAACCTGACCCCGATGCTGGACGTCGTCTTCATCATGCTGATCTTTTTCATCGTCACCACCAGTTTCATCAAGGAGAGTGGGGTGGAGATCGAACGGCCGGAGTCGAGCGCCGCCACACCGCGGCCCGATGCCCAGGTGATGGTTGCCATCACGCCCGAAGGGGCGGTATGGGTCGATGGCCGAGCGGTGGATCTGCACCGCGTGGGTAACGAGGTGGCCGGACTGGTAAGCGAAGAGGGCTCGGTGGTGATCCAGGCCGACCGCGACTCCACCACCGGTTTGTTGATCGAGGTGATGGACCGCATTCGCGAGGCCGGCGTGGAGCAGGTCGCAGTGGCAGCCAGCCGGAGCCGGTCGTGACGCGGATACCTCTCTCTTCGCTCGGCGGGGTGGCCCTGGCGTTGCTGCTGTTCTGGCTGTTGGCGCTGCTGGTGGCACCACCGGAGGAGGAGTTCGACGTCGTCGACGTCAGCATGACCATGAGCATGGTCGAGGCGCCGGAGCCGGTGCAGGAGGAGACGATCGAGCCCAGTGCCGAGCCACCGCCCCCGCAAGTAGAGGCGACTCCACCTCCGCAGCCGGAGCCGCTGCCGCCGCTGGAGAGTTCGATCGCCATGCCGGAGCCGGAGCTGCCGCCGGAGCCGATGGAGCCGGTAGAGCTCGACGCCACGCTACCCGAGCTTGCCGAGGCGCAGCCCGAACCGCCGCCTGAGCCGAGGCCGGAACCGCGACCCCAGCCCGAGCCGGCGCCACAGCCGGCCCCAGCGCCCAGCGCTGCACAGCAGGGGCCGACCACCGAGCAGGCGGCGCCTGCCGAGTCGGGGCCGGTGGACGTGGGTGAAATAGCCCCGACCAGCCGCGTGCCGCCGGAATATCCATCACGCGCCCAGCGTCGAGGGCTGGAAGGGCACGTGGAGCTGCAGTTCCTGATCCGTCCCGACGGCAGCGTCGACCGTTCGTCGATCCGCGTGGTCGAGTCGCAGCCGCGTAACGTCTTCGATTCGGCTGCCGAGCAGGCCGTGGCGCGCTGGCAGTTCGAGCCGGCCAGCGGTGTGCGCCGGGCGCGGCAACGTCTCGAGTTCCAGCTGAGGTAAGGCCATGAAGATGCGAGCCGCGATTCGCCTGATCGCCTGTATCGGTCTGCTGCTGGCCGCCGCGGCGCAAGCCGATGCGCCGGCACTCCCAGGCGATATCATCGCCGATCTGGAGCAGCTCCAGCGGCAGCTGCAGCAGGGCGAGCATGACAGCGTGGCCGAGCGCGCACGTACACAGGCGCAGCGTCTGGAAGGTGGCAACACCGCCGACCGCTGGGCCGCTGCACTGTATCGCCAACTGGCGGCGGGGGCAGAAGCCGGGGCAGGGCGCAGCGAATCCGCTGCCGATCAGCTGCGTCAGGCACGGCGGGTGCAGGAGGCGCCGCTCTCTCAGCGCGACCGCTGGCTGCGCGAGGAGGCACGTTTGCGCTTGGCCTCGGGGCAGACCGAAGAGGCGGTGGCGCTGTGGCTCGACTGGCATGAACGCCACGCTGGCAGCAGCGAAGACCGCTGGCGTCTGGCGCGTGCCCTGGCGGAGCTGCAACGCTGGGAAGAGGCCGCGGGTTGGGTCGAGCGTGCGCTGGCGGACGACCCCGCTCCCGATGAGCGACGTCAGATGCTGGCTGCCAGCGTGTTCCAGCACGCCGGACGCGGCGAAGAGGCCCTGGCAAGGCTGGAGGCTACCCTGGGGGCCGAGGCTCCGCCCGAGGCCTGGCGACGGGCGGCGGCACTGGCCCAGAGGTTGGGCGATGCCCAGCGCGCTGCGGCCATCTGGGAAGCCGGCTGGCGACTGGGAGTATTGAAGGGAGAGGCGGACTTGCGTCAGCGCATCGAGCTGCACCTGATTGCCGGCACGCCGGCCCGGGCTGCGGAATATCTCGAAGCGGCGCTGGCCGACGAGGTGCTGCCCGACACCCTGGACAATCGGCGCCTGCTGGCTCGCGCCTGGGAGCAGGCCCGCGACCGCGACCGGGCGCTGGATGCCTGGCGCGAGGTGGCGCAGCGCAGCAAGGCGGGCGGCGACTGGCAGCGCCTGGCGCTGCTGGCCAATGGCTGGGGGCGGCTCGAGCTGGCGCAGGAGGCGATGCAGCAAGCCCGGCGCCGAGGGGCGGAAATCGATCCGCACTGGCTCTCGACTCGCTAGCAAGCCGAGAGCCAGTGGGGTCAGGAGTGGCTCAGAGTGCGAACTCGGTCCACACCGGGGCGTGGTCGGAAGGGCGCTCCATGCCGCGCAGGTCATAGTCGATGCCGGCATCGCGCACGCGCTCGGCCAGCGGTGCCGTGACCAGGATATAGTCGATGCGCAGGCCGCGCCTGGGCTCGCGTTCGAAACCGCGGGAGCGGTAGTCGAACCAGCTGAAGCGGTCGTCCACCTCTGGATAACGCACCCGATAGCTGTCGCTGAGGCCCCACGCCTTGAGCGTGCCGAGCCACTCACGTTCTATCGGCTGGAAGCTGGTCTTGCCCTCGCGCAGCCAGCGCTTGCGGTTGTCTTCGCCGATGCCGATGTCGATGTCCTCGGGAGAGATGTTGAAATCCCCCATCACCACCAGCCGTTCGTCGGGGCGATGCCGCTCCCGCAGCAGCTCGATCAACTGCGCATAGAACTCGCGCTTGTTGGGGAACTTGGTGGGGTGGTCGACGTTCTCGCCCTGAGGGAAGTAGCCGTTCCACACGGTCAACGGCTCGCCGTCGGCGGTGCGCAGACGCGCGCCGATCAGGCGACGCTGGGACTCCTCGCCGTCGCCCGGCAGGCCGAAGAAGACCTCTTCCGGCCCGTTCGGGCAGAGCGTCTTGTGGCACATGAGTGCGACGCCGTAGTGGCCCTTCTGGCCGTGGTAGTGGACGTGATAGCCCATCGCCTCGACCGCCTCGCGGGGAAACTCGTCGTCATGCACCTTGGTTTCCTGCAAGCCGATCACCAGCGGCTGGTGAGTGGCGATCAGTGCCTCGAGCTGATGCAGCCGGGCGCGCAGACCGTTGATGTTGAACGAGACAAGGCGTGTCACTCGTCGTGCTCCTCGTGGGTCGTTGCACTCTGTTCCGAGTTGGGAGTGGGGTGGATGGCGATGCCGCCGCCCTGCTCCTGACGGGCCAGCTTGCGTGCCGCCTGCAGCTTGCGCTGCTGGCGCTTCTTCTGAGTGAAGCGGCGCGACGAGGTCACCTGGTCGGGATTCTCGTGGCGCCACTTCTTGTAGTCCTTGCGCTTGCCGGTGCGGATGGTCACCTTGTCGGCCAGCGAGCGGGTCTTCTTGCGGCGGGTCATCAGGCCTGGCTCCATGGGTGTCGAATGGCAGCATGAGCGTGCATTCTACCAGTCCGATGCAAGAGGCGCGCCCTCCTCGCCATAGGCTGGTACAATACGCGGCTGTACGAAGTTCACCCCATTGCTACGGACAAGACATACAGCCTATGAGCGAGTCGGAACAGACCACAGCCCCGGCCGAGAACCGCAAGCCCAAGCGTCGTCGTCGCAAGCCGCGTCGCAGCCAGTCGAACTGGGACCTGCGCCAGTTTCAGGTGCCTGCCGTCGCGGGCAAGTGGCGCTTTCACGACTTCGATCTGCCGCTGCCGCTGATGCGCGCCATTCATGCCTTGGGCTTCGAGTACTGCACGCCGATCCAGGCCGAAGCGCTGACCCATACCCTGTTGGGTGGCGACGTGGTGGGCAAGGCCCAGACCGGCACCGGCAAGACCGCTGCCTTCCTGATCTCGATCCTGGCCTACTTCCTCGAGGAGGAGGTGCCAAATGGGCAGAAGCCCGGTGCACCGCGTGCGCTGATCGTGGCGCCGACCCGTGAGCTGGCGCTGCAGATCGAGAAGGACGCCAAGGCATTGGCGCGCTTCACCGACCTCAACGTGGCCAGCGTGGTCGGCGGCATGGACTACCAGAAGCAGCGCGAGCACCTGGGCAAGAAGCTCGACATCCTGGTGGCCACTCCCGGTCGCCTGCTCGATTTCCACGAGAAACGCGACGTCGATCTCACCCAGGTCGAGATCCTGGTGCTCGACGAGGCCGATCGCATGCTGTCGATGGGCTTCATCCCCGACGTCAAGCGCATCATTCGCCACACGCCGAAGAAGGAAGAGCGTCAGACCTTCCTCTTTTCGGCCACCTTCTCCGAGGACATCCTCAACCTGGCCAGCCAGTGGACCCACCAGCCGACCCACGTCGAGATCGAGGTCACGGTGGACAACAAGGCCAATATCGATCAGCGCGTCTACATGGTCAGCGACGACGACAAGCAGCGCCTGCTGATCAACTTGTTGAAGCAGGAGAGCTTCGACCGGGTGATGGTGTTCGGCAATCGGCGCGACCTGGTGCGCAAGCTCGAGGGCCTGCTGAAGAAAGCCGATGTCAACGTGGCCATGCTCTCCGGCGACGTGCCGCAGAATCAGCGCATCAAGACCCTGGAGCGCTTCCGCGAGGGCGAGGTGCAGGTGCTGGTAGCCACCGACGTGGCTGGCCGCGGCATCCACATCGAGGATGTCAGCCACGTGATCAACTACACCCTGCCGGAAGACCCGGAGGATTACGTCCACCGCATCGGCCGTACCGGCCGCGCCGGGGCCACCGGGGTGTCGATCAGTTTCGTTGGCGAAGAGGATGCCTTCTCGCTGCCGGAGATCGAGCGCTACATCCAGGACAAGCTGCCCTGCGAGCACCCGCCCGAGGGGCTGCTGTAACGGCCATGCTGGACGAGGCCCTCAAGGGCGAGATACAGGCCGCCTACCGTCGCGTGCTGGAGGCCCAGGGGCTGACGCCACGCTACGGCCAGCGGCTGATGATCGCCGAGATCGCCCGTACGCTGGGGGGCATCGAGGCCGATGACGCCGGCAAGCGGCTCTCCGACGAGCACGTCTGCGTGCTCGAGGCGGGTACCGGCACCGGCAAGACCCTGGCCTACCTGCTGGCGGCGCTGCCGGTGGCCAAGGCCAAGGGCAAGCGCCTGGTGGTGGCTACGGCCACCATCGCCCTGCAGGAGCAGGTGCTGCTGCAGGATCTGCCCACCCTCAAGGCCCACAGCGGCCTCGACTTCGACTACGCCCTGGCCAAGGGGCGCGGTCGCTACCTCTGCCTGACCCGCCTGGAGCAGGCCCTCGACGGGGTCGAGGACAACCCCACCCTGTCGCTGTTCGAGCAGAGTCTGGCCCAGGGCGCCGGCGATCACTTCCAGGCGCTGGTGCAGGAGATGGCCGAGGCCTACGGTAGCGGTCGCTGGGAAGGGGATCGCGAGAGCTGGCCGGTGGCCATCGACGACGGCGACTGGCGGCGGCTGACCATCGACCATCGCCAGTGCACCAATCGCCGCTGCGGTCATTTTGCCGCCTGCGCCTTCTTCCGTGCCCGCCGCGACCTCGAGAGTGCCGACATCATCGTCGCCAACCACGACCTGGTGCTGGCCGACCTGTCGCTGGGCGGCGGCGTGGTGCTGCCGCCCCCCAGCGACTGCATCTATGTCTTCGACGAAGGCCACCATCTGCCGGACAAGGCGTTGAACCACTTCGCCCACCGCGTGGGCGTCAACGGTACGCTGCGCTGGCTGGGCAACCTGAAGAAATCCCTGACCGAACTCAACCAGGCGCTGGCGATACAGCCGACCCTGGCGCGGCTGCTGGCCGGCCTGCCGGAAACCATCGCCGCGCTGGAGCCGCGTCTGGGCGAGGCCTATTCCCTGGGCCATCAGCTGGCCGGACGGCAGCATGGGCTCGCGGAAGACGAGGAGAATCATCAGTTTCGCTTCGAGATGGGGCGCGTTCCCCAGGCCCTGCGCGAGCATGCCGGCAGCTTGCTGGTGGGCTTCGCCGAACTCTCACGCACGCTGGAAACCATGAGCGACATCCTGCGTGAGAGCCTCGACCCCGACAAGCACACCGGGCTCGAACGCGAGCAGGCAGAGGCGTGGCTGCCGCTGCTGGCGCTGTTGCACGGCCGCGCGCTGGAGGCCCACGGGCTGTGGGAGGCGTATGCCGAAACCGACATGGAAGGCGAGGCGCCGAAAGCGCGCTGGCTGACGCTGGAGCGCTTCGGTAGCGAACCCGAGCTGGTGTTCTCGGCAAGCCCCGTGTCGGCGGCGCCGACTTTGGCCAAGAGCCTGTGGGGCAGCTGCTTCGGTGCGGTGGTGACCTCGGCCACGCTGACCGCGCTGGGTCGCTTCGAGCGCCTGCAGGAGCGTGCCGGGCTGGCCAATCGCTACCGCTATCAGCGCCTGCCGAGCCCCTTCGATTATTCCCGTGCGGTGCTCAGCGTGCCGCGTCAGGCCGTGGACCCCGGCGACCGCGATGCCCACGAGCGGGCCATCGTCGATTTCGTCAGCGGGCTGGGCGACAAGGAGGCCGTGCTGATGCTGTTCTCGTCGCGAGCGCAGCTGCGCGCGGTGGAAAAGGCGCTGCCGGCGAAGTGGCGCGAGCGGGTATTGGCGCAGGACCGCTTGCCCAAGCGCGAGCTCATCGAGCGCCATCGGGCGCGGGTGGATGGCGGCGAGGGCAGCGTGATCTTCGGTCTGGCGAGCTTCGCCGAGGGCATCGATCTGCCCGGCGACTATCTCACCCATGTGGTGATCACGCGGCTGCCGTTCGCCGTGCCCGACGATCCGGTGGGGGCGACTCTGGCAGAATGGATCGAGAGCCGGGGCGGCAATCCCTTCATGCGCATCAGCGTGCCCGATGCCTCGATCAAACTGGTACAGGCCTGTGGCCGGCTGATCCGCAAGGAGGCCGATCAGGGGCGCATCACGCTGCTCGACCGACGCGTGCTCACGCGGCGCTACGGCCAGGCGCTGCTCGATGCGCTGCCGCCGTTCAGGAGAGAGATCGACGGCTAGGGCCCCAACGAGAAGGGCCCGCAGTGCGAGCCCTTCTCTGTCGTGCTGCTTGTGTCGCGGCTGTCAGCCCTGGCGTCGCTCCGCCAGCACCGGGCTCAGCTTGCTCGCCATGCGCGTCATGGTCTCCTCGGTGGTGGCCCAGTCGATGCAGGCATCGGTGACGGAAACGCCGTACTGCATCTGGCTGTGATCGTCGAGGATCTTCTGACTGCCCCAGCCGATGTTGGATTCCACCATCAGCCCCATGATCGAGCGGTTGCCCTCGAGGATCTGGTTGGTGACGTTGTCCAGCACCAGCGGTTGCAGGGCCGGGTCCTTGTTGGAGTTGGCGTGGGAGCAGTCGATCATGATGTTGGGCTTGATGCCGGCCTTCTTCAGCTCCTGCTCGGCCAGCGCCACGCTGACGCTGTCGTAGTTGGGCTTGCCGTTGCCGCCGCGTAGCACCACGTGGGCGTAGGCGTTGCCGCGGGTGCGGATGATCGCCACCTGGCCGCTCTGGTTGATGCCGAGGAAGTTGTGCGGATGCGAGACCGACTGCAGGGCATTGATGGCCACGTCGAGACTGCCGTCGGTGCCGTTCTTGAAGCCCACCGGACTGGAGAGGCCCGAGGACATCTCGCGGTGGGTCTGGGACTCGGTGGTGCGAGCGCCGATGGCCGACCAGCTGATGCAGTCCTGCAGGTACTGCGGCGAGATCGGATCGAGCGCCTCGGTGGCCAGCGGCAGGCCGAGCTCGGAGAGCTCCACCAGCAGCTTGCGCGCGATGTGCAGCCCCTCTTCGATCTCGAAGGAGCCGTTGAGGTGCGGGTCGTTGATCAGGCCCTTCCAGCCCACGGTGGTGCGCGGTTTCTCGAAATAGACGCGCATCACGATGAACAGGCTGTCCTTCACCTCGTCGGCCAGGCGACGCAGGCGACGCGCATAGTCGAGGGCGGCATCGACGTCGTGGATCGAGCAGGGGCCGACCACGACGAGCAGGCGCGGGTCGCTGCCGTCGAGAATGTTCTGAATGGTCCGGCGACCCTCGATCACCGTTCTCTCGGCGACGTCGCCGAGGGGGATCTCGTTCTTGAGGGCTTCGGGAGTGATCAGTACGTCCTGGGACAGGACGTTGAGGTTGCTGACCTGCTGATCTGACATGTTGCTACCTGTGTCGTGATGCGTTGAAGGCAAGAAGATGAACTACTATACACCCGCCGAGGGAATAATCGGCAATCGGAACGGAACCCGAAGCTGCCCGAGAGGTCTCAGCGCCGGCAGCATGGCGGCCGGCTTGATGCGCGGCCAAGAAACAGGAACACTTGTCGGGACGGACGACGACGTCCAGGGACATTCAGCGGCCAACGGGCTCCAGGTTGAAACCATGCAAGCAGATTATCCAACGACGCTTTACTCCCGCATCCCGCCTCGGGGCGTTGCCCTGTCGGGGAGGGCATGAATGGGCAACCGGGAAACCGATCAGCAGCTCGTGGAACGTGCGCAAAAGGGCGATACGCGTGCCTTCGACCTGCTGGTGAAGAAGTATCAGCACAAGATCATCGGCTTGATCGGCCGCTACGTGCAGGATCACGCCGAAGTGCAGGACGTGGCCCAGGAGGCTTTCATCAAGGCCTATCGTGCACTGGGCAAGTTCCGCGCCGAGAGCGCGTTCTACACCTGGATGTATCGCATCGCCATCAATACGGCAAAGAACCATCTCGTCTCCAAGGGTCGCCGCCCGCCCGGCAGCGATCTCGATATCGTCGATGCCGAGATTCTCGATCATAGCGGCCGGCTTTCCGATATCGAAACCCCGGAGTCGTCGCTGGCCCGGGATCAGCTCGAGACGGCCGTCTTCGAAGCCATCGAAAACCTGCCCGACGACCTGCGTACGGCCATCACCTTGCGCGAACTCGATGGGCTCTCCTATGAGGACATTGCCAACATCATGCAGTGTCCGGTAGGGACGGTGCGCTCGAGGATCTTCCGCGCGCGTGAGGCGGTGGATCAGCATATTCAGCCGCTGGTGGCCACTGCTCGGACACGGGAATCGGTGACGGAGTGAAGTTTTTCAAGAAGTTTTCGTCTTGGCGCTGAACTGTCTCGCGTCGATGACGTCTGAAGCATTGACCGCAGTATGACAGCGGCAAATCATGGGCTGTCGGCATTCCGTTTGAGTGCGTTCGGGAATGCCGGAAAACATTGGTAGCAAGGCAGGGTGCCTTGTCGATGTGGGGGTGTAGAGGAATGAGTCAGAATGCACGGGAATCGCTTTCTGCCCTGATGGACAACGAAGGTGATGATCTCGAGCTTCGCCGGACGCTCAAGTCACTCGAAGAGCAGCCGGACGCAGCCGAAGCCTGGCGGCGCTATCATCTGATGCGCAGCGTGATGCGGCGGGATCATGACATCGATGTCAGTACGGACCTCTCGGCCGGTATCATGGCCAGGCTCGAAGCCGAGCCGGTGCCCGAAATGGAAGCGCCTCGTATTGCACAGCGCCGCTTCCAGCCCTTTGCTCGCAGCGCGGGCATAGCGGCAGCGGTCACGCTGATGGTGATCACCGGGGTGCAGTTCTACAACGGTACCGATTTCACCCGTACTGGCGGTGATGCTGGGCTCGCCGACACTCAAACCCCCGCCGCCGCGGGTCAGACACAGCGCAACCTCGTGGCACAGGCCGGAGGCGGCAGCCAGGCCACCCCCGTTGGCATGCCGCTGTTCTCTCCGGCACTGCCGGGAGGTCAGGCCGGTGGTGTGATGCCGGTTGGCGCCGGTTTCGACAACCCCCTGTTCCTGACTCCCAATCCGCGCCAGTCCCGCAGCACCGACCAGGAGCAGGCGCGCCTGCTGCAGTCCTATCTCGACCGTCATTCTCAGGGGGCCACCAACTTGAGCGGCGACGTCTGGATGCCTCTCTTGCGGGCTTCGGGTAACGAGACGCTGGGGCAGCGCTAATGGTCAGCAGGCGTGACGCCAGGTGCCTGGCTGCGTTGAGCGGTGCCTTGCTCCTGGCATACGGTGCCGCAGCGATTGCCCAAACGTCGAATGAGCCAACCGATACCGAGCGCTTCGACTGTCAGCAGCTCGCCGAATGGGAGCGCCCCGACTCGCCCTTGGAATGGTTCGAGCGCAGCCTGTGGGCGGGGCACTGCCATGTCTTTCAGGCGCGGGCGGTACGCATCGGCATCGATGGCGTTCGCACCCTGGCGCTTTCCCGCGACATCCAGGACGGCATCGAGCGTGAAGTGGCGCGCTTCCTCGACGGGCCGCCCGTTTTCTTCGAGCGCCGTGGCCATATCGGCCGCATGAGCTGGTCCAATGGCGAGCCGGAAGTACCGGCATCGCCGGCAGGCATGGCCCGGCATATCGAACAGTATTACCGGTTATCCATGGGCAGCGATGAGCGTATCGCCAATCGCAGTGCGGTGCGCCTGGATATCGAACCGTTGGATGGCCTGCGCTTCGGCCACCGCCTGTGGCTCGATGAACACACCGCCTTGCCGCTCAAGCGCGAGTTGATCGACGACCGGGGGCGCGTGGTTGAGACGTTTCAGCTGACCGAGCTGCAGCCGCCGCAGCTCTACCAGGGCGGCGTGGTGCTCGATACCAGTCGCACACCGCCACAGCAGGCCTGGCGGGCGGGCTGGCTGCCGAATGGTTTTCTCGATCAGCCGGTCGATACGCAGACCGACCAGCACGATCCGGAGGTGGGACATCGCATCTACAGCGATGGTCTTTCTACCCTGAGCCTGTTCGTCGAGCCGATCGAGGAGGGGCGGGAGAGGCTGATTCCCGGGCTGCATCGTCTGGGGATTTCGCTCGCCGTGGTACGTCATGTAGTGGCGGATGGCCGGCCCATGCAGGTGGTGGCAATGGGTGAGCTGCCGCCGCGGGTGCTGGCCCAGGTGGCGGAAAGTCTCACCTGGCGCGAAGCATCCGAGACGGCGGAATGAATTGGCCGGCAAGGGCGTCGTGAATGGGAGGCCTGGCGATGCGATGCCTTGAAAAACGATCCGGGCCGCCGCAATTACTGCAAGGAAATGAGTTACCGCAAGGGACACGAGTTACCGCCAGGGACAGTAAGTTCCGCGAGAGATAATGAAACGCTGATGCAGGAGCACTCATGAAGCCATTGACGCGACAGGTCTCACTTTGGGCGCTGCTGGTGGCCATGCTGCTGTCATGGCAGTCTGCCTTTGCCCGTGAGTTGCCCGATTTCACCGTACTGGTCGAGCAGGCGGCCCCCGGGGTGGTCAACATCTCGACGACCCGCATGATGCCGGGGCGCTCCCAGGGATTCGAAGATTTCGGCGGACAGGACATTCCGGACATCTTCCGGCACTTCTTCGGCGATCGCTTCCCGGCACCCCCCGGTGGCGGTGGGCCAGGGCGTGGGCAGGAGCGCCAGTCTCTGGGCTCCGGCTTCATCATCAGCCAGGATGGCTACATCCTGACCAATGCCCACGTGGTCGACGGAGCCGACGAAATCCTCGTTCGGCTCAACGACCGCCGCGAGCTCGAAGCCGAGCTGATCGGTGCCGATACCCAAACCGACGTGGCGCTGCTCAAGGTCGATGCTTCCGATCTGCCGACGCTGCGCATGGGGGATTCCGATCGGCTGCGCGTGGGCGAATGGGTGGCGGCCATCGGCTCACCGTTCGGCTTCGATCACTCGGTGACCGCCGGTATCATCAGCGCCATCAACCGCACGCTGCCGCGCGATGCCTACGTGCCTTTCATCCAGACCGACGTTGCCATCAATCCGGGCAACTCCGGCGGGCCGCTGTTCAACCTCGATGGCGAAGTGGTGGGTATCAATGCCCAGATCTTCACCCGCAGCGGTGGCTTCATGGGCGTGTCGTTCGCGATTCCCATCAACGTGGCCATGGATGTCGCCAATCAGCTGCGTGAAGACGGCCGCGTGCGCCGCGGTTGGCTGGGCGTGATGATTCAGCCGGTCTCGCGCGACCTGGCCGAATCGTTCGGCATGGACAGCGCCAGCGGTGCCCTGATCGCCGATCTCGACCCCGAAGGCCCGGCAGCACGTGCCGGTCTGCGGGCGGGCGACATCGTGCTCGAGGTCGACGGCGAGGAGGTCGAGCGTTCGCGCAACCTGCCGCGTCTGATCGGGCGGGTCACGCCGGGTAACGATGCCGCATTGACCATCATGCGTGACGGTGAGCGCCAGGACATTGCCGTCACCATCGGCGACTGGCCCGACAGCGAGCGGCCGGAGCAGGCGCGGCCCGGTGGCGATTCGGATGCGCAGGCACGCCTGGGCATTGCCGTGGCCGAGCTCGAGGATGGTGAGCGGCAGCGGCTCGGCATCGACAGCGGGGTGGTGGTGCGTGATGTGGATCCCCGTGGCGCGGCAGCCGATGCCGGCATTCGGCCCGGTGACGTGATCGTCAGCCTCGACCACCATGCCGTGGAAGAGCCGACCCAACTGCGCGAGCTGGTCGAGAGGTTGCCTACCGATCGCGCCGTGCCGGTGCGCCTCTACCGTGAGGGTCGCTCACTGTTCGTGGCACTGCGCCTGGGCAACGGCTGAGCGGCACAGACTGCCGACCATCGCGACGACACCTCCCGTTCATGCGGGAGGTGTCGTCGTTTTTGCCGCTGCATACGGCTGTGCTGTCCAACCCTTGGCCATGCCGGTACAATACCGGCCATTGAATTCATATGACGTGAACGGGCGCCGACCAAGATTGCCGCTGCCGCGCTCGTGTCGAATACCGGACTGGGTTAGATGAGCAACGAAGCAAGCAACGGAAAACTGAAGCACATTCGTAACTTCTCGATCATTGCCCATATCGACCACGGCAAGTCGACCCTGGCAGATCGCCTGATCCAGAGCTGCGGCGGGTTGACCGAACGCGAACTGAAGGAGCAGGTGCTCGATTCGATGGATCTCGAACGCGAGCGCGGCATCACCATCAAGGCCCAGTCGGTCACGCTGGATTACCATGCCCAGGACGGCAACACCTACCAGCTCAACTTCATCGATACTCCGGGGCACGTCGATTTCTCCTACGAGGTGTCGCGCTCGCTGTATGCCTGCGAGGGGGCACTGCTGGTGGTGGACGCCGCTCAGGGCGTCGAGGCGCAGTCGGTGGCCAACTGTTACACCGCCATCGAGCAGGGACTCGAGGTGCTGCCGGTACTCAACAAGATGGACCTGCCCCAGGCCGATCCGGACAAGGTCTCCCACGAGATCGAGGAGATCATCGGGCTGGACGCCACCGACGCCTGCCAGGTGTCGGCCAAGAGCGGCATGGGTATCGATGGGCTGCTCGAGCGCCTGGTGCGCGACATTCCGCCGCCCAAGGGCGACCCCGAGGCACCGTTGCAGGCGCTGATCATCGACTCCTGGTTCGACAACTACCTCGGCGTGGTGTCGCTGGTGCGCATCTTCGACGGCACCCTGAAGAAGGGCGAGAAGATCCGCATCAAGTCGACCGGCCGCGACTGGCAGGCCAACGAGGTGGGCATCTTCACGCCGATACGCAAGGAGACCAACGTCCTGCGTGCCGGCGAGGTGGGCTTCGTGGTAGCCGGCATCAAGGACATCCACGGCGCCCCGGTGGGGGATACCATCACCCACGCCAAGACGCCGGACGTCGAGCGTCTGCCCGGCTTCCAGAAGGTCAAACCGCAGGTCTATGCCGGCATGTTCCCGGTCAGCGCCGACGACTACGAGGACTTCCGCGACGCGCTGGAGAAGCTGGCGCTGAACGACGCCTCGCTGGAGTACGAGCCGGAGAACTCCGACGCCCTGGGTTTCGGCTTCCGTGTCGGCTTCCTCGGCACGCTGCACATGGAGATCATCCAGGAGCGGCTCGAGCGTGAGTACGATCTCGATCTGCTCACCACTGCGCCGACGGTGGTCTACGAGCTGGCGATGAAGAACGGTGACGTCAAATACGTCTCCAACCCTTCCAAGCTGCCCGACATGGCCGACGTGGACGAGATGCGCGAACCGATCGTGCGCGCCAGCATCCTGGTGCCGCAGGAGTTCGTCGGCAACGTTATCATGGAGTGCGAGAACCGTCGCGGCAACCAGTTGGACATGCAGTTCCTCGGTAGCCAGATCCAGCTCACCTATGAGCTGCCGATGTCCGAGGTGGTGATGGACTTCTTCGATCGGCTCAAGTCCATTTCCAAGGGCTATGCCTCGCTGGACTACAACTTCGAGCGCTTCGAGGCCGCCAGGCTGGTGCGGCTGGACGTGTTGATCAACGGCGACCGGGTCGATGCACTGGCCGTCATCATCCACCGCGACCATGCTCACACGCGGGGGCGGGTGCTGGTGGAGAAGATGAAGGAGCTGATTCCGCGCCAGATGTTCGACGTGGCGATCCAGGCCGCCATCGGCGGTCAGGTGGTGGCTCGCTCCACGGTCAAGGCGTTGCGCAAGAACGTGACGGCCAAGTGTTACGGCGGGGACGTGACGCGCAAGAAGAAGCTGCTCGAGAAACAGAAGGCGGGCAAGAAGCGCATGAAACAGGTCGGTCGGGTGGAGATTCCCCAGGACGCTTTCCTGGCCGTACTCAAGGTGAACGACTAGGACCGGCGATACTATGGATTTCTCTTTGCTGCTGGTGGTGGCAGTCGCCATCACTGGCCTGATCTGGCTGCTCGATCTGGCTTGGTTGCGCCCGGCGCGCCACCGCAAACTGGCCGCCGTGGAGGCGGGTACCACGGAAGGGCTCGACGAGGCTGCCCGCGAGCGGGCCATGAAGGAGCCCTGGCCGGTCGACTATGCGCGCTCGTTCTTTCCGGTATTGCTGGTAGTCCTGCTGCTGCGTAGCTTCCTGGTGGAGCCGTTCCAGATCCCCTCGGGCTCCATGCGTCCGACCCTGGAAGTGGGCGATTTCATCCTGGTCAACAAGTACGCCTATGGTCTGCGCCTGCCGGTGACCCACACGCGTATCGTCGAGTTGGGTGAGCCCGAGCGTGGCGACGTCATGGTGTTCCGTTTCCCCAGCGAGCCCTCGGTGAACTTCATCAAGCGAGTGGTGGGGCTGCCGGGCGATACCGTGCGCTACGAAGACAAGCAGCTGTTCATCAACGGCGAGCCCGTACCCAAGCGCGTGCTGGACGAAGCGCCGCCCACCGCGCCGGGCGAGTGGCTGCTGGAGGAGCGCCTGGGCGAGGTCAGTCATCGTATCTACAATAATCCACGTGACCCGGGCCCCCGCGTTCGTGAGATCGTGGTGCCCGATGGCCACTATTTCACCATGGGCGACAACCGCGACCACTCCAACGACAGCCGCTACTGGGGCTTCGTGCCCGAGGAGAACATCGTCGGCCGAGCCTTTGCCGTATGGATGCACTGGGACGGTGGCCTGCCCAGTTTCACCCAGGTTCGCCGCATCCATTGATGGATCAGCAATAACAGGAATTTCGTGAGCAAATCCCTTTCCGCCTTCAGCCGCCGCATCGGCCACGTTTTCAGTGACATCACGCTGCTGGAGCTGGCCATGACGCACCGCAGCTTCGGAGGCCAGAACAACGAGCGACTCGAGTTTCTCGGTGACTCCATCGTCAACTTCGTGATTGCCGAGGCGCTCTACGAGCGCTTTCCCCAGGCCCGTGAGGGCCAGCTTTCGCGCCTGCGGGCGCGTCTGGTCCGCGGCCAGACCCTGGCCGAGCTGGCCCGGGAGATGTCGTTCGGCGAGTGTCTGCGCCTGGGCTCGGGCGAGATGAAGAGCGGCGGGCATCGACGCGACTCGATCCTGGCCGATGCGGTGGAAGCCGTACTTGGCGCCATCTATCTCGATGCCGGTATGGACGTGGCGCGTGCCCGCGTGCTGGCGTGGTATGCCGAGCGCCTGGAATCGATCGATCTGCAGGATACCCAGAAGGATCCCAAGACCCGGCTGCAGGAGTTCCTGCAGTCGCGTCAGTCGCCGCTGCCGCGCTACGATGTGGTTTCCGTCGAGGGCGAGGCGCACGACCAGACCTTCACGGTCGAGTGTCACGTCGAATTGCTGGCCACCCATACCCTGGGTACCGGCTCCAGCCGTCGTCATGCCGAGCAGCAGGCCGCTGAGCTTGCCCTGCTCCAGCTCGAAAACCAGAAAGGGGCGAAATCATGAGCGAGACCTGCGGTTTCGTGGCCATCGTCGGTCGTCCCAACGTCGGCAAGTCGACGCTGATGAACCGCATCCTCGGCCAGAAGATCTCGATCACCTCGCGTCGTCCGCAGACCACTCGACATCAGGTCATGGGGATCAAGACCGAGGGCGAGGCGCAGTTCATCTACGTCGACACGCCGGGGATCCATATTCTGGGGCGCGATCGCAACAAGGCGATCAACCGCTTCATGAACCAGGCTGCCACCCAGGCCCTGCGCGACGTCGACTGCGTGGTCTTCATCATCGACCGCACGCGCTGGACCGACGAGGACCAGGTGGTGCTGTCGCGGCTGGAGCACGTTCAGGCGCCGGTGATCCTGGCCGTCAACAAGGTCGACCGGGTCGAGGACAAGAGCACGCTGCTGCCGTGGCTGGCCGAGGTCGGCGCTCGCCGCGACTTCGCCGCCATCATTCCCATCTCCGCCAAACACGGTACCAACGTGCCGGAGCTGGAGGTGGAGGTGGCCAAGCATCTGCCCGAGGGCATCCACCACTTCCCCGACGATCAGGTCACCGACAGAAGCCAGCGCTTCCTGGCGGCGGAGCTGGTGCGCGAGAAGATCATGCGCCAGCTCGGCGACGAGTTGCCCTATCAGGTGACTGTCGAGATCGAGGAGTTCCGCGACGAAGGCAGGGTGGTGCACATCAGCGCTCTGATCCTGGTGGAGCGCGCCGGGCAGAAGAAGATCCTCATCGGCGACAAGGGTGAGCGGATCAAGAGCATCGGCCGCGAGGCGCGGCTCGACATGGAGCGTGCGCTCGACGCCAAGGTGATGCTCAATCTCTGGGTCAAGGTGAAGCGCGGCTGGTCGGACGATGAGCGAGCGCTGAAGAGCCTCGGCTACGATCTGGACTGACACGGCCCAACACCTGTCTGCGCTTGCCCTTTTTCGTTCAGGCGACTCATCATGCAGCCGCAGCCGGCCTTTCTTCTCCACAAACGTCCCTATCGCGAGACCAGCGCCCTGGTCGAGTTGCTGACCCTCGAGCACGGCCGCGTACGGGCGGTGGCTCAGGGCGTGCAGCGGCCGGGCTCGCGCTCACGAGGCAGGCTGCAGCCCTTTGCGCCGCTGCACGTCACCTGGGTAGGGGAGGGGGAGCTCAAGCGTCTGCGCCTGATGGAGAGCCGTGGGGCAGCGGCGCTGCTGGCCGGCGAAGGGCTGCTGTGCGGGCTCTATGCCAATGAGCTGCTGACACGCACGCTGCCGGTGGAGCTGCCCGTGGCGGACGTGTTCGCCTTCTATACCGCCCTGCTCGAGGCGCTGCCGCGACCCGAGGGGCGTGCCATGGCGCTGCGGCGCCTGGAATTCACCCTGCTCGATGCACTGGATGCCTTGCCGCGCTACACCACGCCCGAAGGCGAGGAGCTGGACCCCCAGGCGCGCTACCGTTTCGATGCCGCGTCGCGTGCCTTCGTCCCCGGCGAGCCCGGGATCGATGGCCGCACCCTGCGCTTGCTGGCCGGCGGCGACTGGGCAGCTCCCGGGCTGGCCGGGCCGGCCAAGGCGGTAGCGCGGGCGGCGCTGGCGCCCTTGCTCGGCACGCGACCGCTGCGGTCCCGTGAGCTGATGCGTCAGCTTGCCGAACGGCGCCGTCCCCCCTCACACTGATTCACTCATTCGACCAGCCGCTGGAGGCCACCATGCATCCCCCGCGCATTCTGCTTGGCGTCAACATCGACCACATTGCCACGCTGCGTCAGGCGCGCGGCACGCGCTATCCCGATCCGGTTCAGGCGGCGCTATTGGCAGAGGAAGCCGGCGCCGACGGTATCACCGTGCACCCGCGAGAAGATCGTCGGCACATCCAGACGCGCGACGTGCGCCTGCTGGCCGAGGTGCTCAACACTCGCATGAACCTCGAGATGGCCGTGACCGAGGAGATGCTGGCACTGGCCGAGGAGATCCGCCCGGCGCACGTATGCCTGGTGCCCGAGAAGCGCGAGGAGCTGACCACCGAGGGCGGGCTGGACGTGGTCGGCAATTTCGATGCCGTTGCCGCGGCGACTCGTCGTCTGGCTGCTGCCAGCTGCGAGGTGTCGCTGTTCATCGATCCCGAGCCGAGTCAGATCGAGGCGGCCAAGCGTGCAGGAGCGCCGGTCATCGAGCTGCACACCGGGGCCTATGCCGAGCGCTCCGGGCAAGCGGCACGCGAAGAGCACGCGCGGCTGACGGCGGCGACGGAGATGGCGCTGGAGCTGGGGCTGACGGTGAATGCCGGGCATGGGTTGAACTACCACAACGTCGAGGCGATCGCCGCCATTCCGGGGCTGCACGAACTCAATATCGGCCATGCGATCGTTGCCCGGGCGCTGTTCGTCGGGCTCAAGGAGGCCGTGGCCGAGATGAAGCGCCTGATCATCGCTGGGCAGGAGGCGGGCTTCGTCGCTTCGCTCGAGGAGCACGATCATCACCATGAGCACGATCACGATTGAGCCCGGCGCCGGTGCCGATAACGCCACCGGGTGGGATTAGGCGTCGCAGCAAGGTTCACCTGGCGGTGCTGGGAGGTGCTTCCTGGCGCTGGGCATGCCACTCGCTGAGCCTGTCGATGGCGCTGAACAGATCTTCGAGCAGCGATGAGACCTCCGACATTCCCCGCGAACGCAGTCGCGTTTCCAGGGTTTCGGCGACCAGGGCCAGCTCGGGCGCGCCGCAGTAGCGGCAGGCGCCGTTCAGGGCGTGCACGGCGTCCAGCAGCGCCTCGGAATCGCCTCTGGCCAGTGCTTCACGCAGCTGGTCGAGCGTGTCGGGCAGTGAGGCCACGAGCTGGTCGAGCAGCTCATAGGCCAGGCTCTCGCTGCCGTTTGCCAGGCGAGTTCCCAGCTCCAGATCGACGACCGCCAGGTCCGCGGCGACGTTGGCTTCACGCGCCGCAGGCAGGGCAGGTGTCGGAGCGGGAGCTGGGAGTGGAGGCACGAATCCGAGGTGGCGCTGCAGGATGGTTTCGAGGCGATTGGAGTCCACCGGCTTGATCAGCACTTCCTGCATGCCGGCCGCCTGGAGGCGCGTTCGCTCGCTGTCATGAGCATGAGCGGTTACGGCGATGATGGGACAGCGCGCCCAATGCCCACCCATTCGACGCAATGCCTGGGTCGCTTCGATGCCGTCCATTCCCGGCATGCGGATGTCCATCAGCACCAGATGAAAGGCCTCGCCTTCGGCCAGGGCCAGGGCTTCTTCGCCGCTGGCGGCTTCGGCCAGCTCCAGGCCGGGTCGCTGCAACAGCTCGCGCAGCAGGCGGCGGTTGATCGTATTGTCATCCACGACCAGAATCCGCGCCTTGTGCTCCTCTCGCGCCTCCACAGCGGGGCGCCGACGTGCCGAGCCGCAGCGGCGCAGCGCGTCGGCGAGGGCCTGGCGCGAAACCGGCTTGCAGAGGATCTCGCAGCCGCGTGGCAGGTGCAGGTCGGGTAGCTCCAGCGGCGCCATGTTGACCAGCAGCAGCACCGGGCAGGGGCAGGCCTGGAGCCGAGCGCGCCACTCCTCGACCACGTCGGCATTCAGTTCGGTGGGCAGTGCCGCGACGAGCAGCGCAGGGGCGGGTGGCAGCAGGTCCGGCTGGTGAATCTCTTCCACCTGCCCACCCCATAAGGTGAGCAAATGGTTCAGTGCGTGGCGGGTCGGGGCATGGGGCTCGAAAAGAGCGACTCGATTGCTGCCCAGAATGTCATCGCTCGTCTCGACGCCGTTGCCCACGACGGCCAGCGGCAGCGTGAAGGAGAAGGTCGAGCCGCGCGAGGGCTCGCTCTCCACGGTGATCTGTCCGCCCATCTGTTCGACCAGTTGCCGGCTGATGGCCAGGCCAAGGCCGGAACCGCCGTATTGCCGGGGATGGCTGGCGGCGGCCTGGCGGAAAGCCTGGAAGAGATTGTGCTGCTCCTGCGAGGTGAGTCCGATACCGGTATCGCTGATGCTGACGCGCAACAGGACCTGCCCTTCATCGTTCTGCTCCTCGACCATGACCCGGACGATGACCTCCCCCTGCTCGGTGAACTTCAGCGCATTGTGGGTCAGATTGGTCAGCACCTGACGAATGCGCAGCGGGTCGCCGCGCAGCGGTGAGGGCACGTCGTCGTAGACCAGGCCCAGCAGATGAAGACCCTTCTGATGGGCCAGCGGAGCCTGAAGCGCAAGCGCTTCGTCAACCAGCGAGACCATGTCCAGCTCGGCGCGATCCAGCTCCAGACGGCCGGCCTCCATGCGCGAGAAGTCCAGCACGTCATTGACCAGGGCCAGCAGGTTGTCGCAGGCGACCTGCACCTGATCGAGCCACTCGCGCTGACGCGGTTCCAGTCGCGAGCGTCCCAGCAGCCGACAGAAGCCGATGATGCCGTTAAGCGGAGTGCGGATCTCGTGACTCATGCTGGCCAGGAACTCGGACTTGATGCGGTTGGCTTCCAGCGCCCTGCGGTGTGCCAGGTCGAGCTCGATGTTCTTGATCTCGATGGTTTCCATCGACTCTTCCAGTTCGGACGTGGTCTGCTCGATCTGGCGTTGCATGTTCTCGCGAGATTGCTGCATCTCGTCGCCCAGGGCATTCACGTGACGAGCCAGGCGGCGCAGCTCGGGGGCGCCCTCCTCCGGCAGGCGGATATCCAGATCGCCGGTGCGCAGACGTCTGAGCGCCTCGGCGGCATTGTCCAGGCTGGAGTCGAGCCGGCGACCCAGGGCGGAGGCGATCACGAACAGCAGCAGCCCCAGGATCAACAGCCCCAGGCCAGCGGTGGCCAGGCGCCGATAGTAATCCAGCGTGAGCGCGCGGGTGTCGATGTCCAGTTCCAGCCACGCCTGAGGTGTGGCAGCGCCCTCGCCATCGGCTACTGTCAGGGGAAGCATCAGCCGCCACAGGTCGCCGCCGGTGTCGAGTTGTGTCGTGTGCGGGGGCGAAGTGGCCACCTGGGCGCGATTGCGGCCCATCTCCAGTTCGATCTGCCCCTCGTCGGTGTAGATACCGACGCCGCGTGTCTCGTCGATCTCCAGCAGGCGCCGGGCCATGCCGTCGAGCCGGGGCTGGGCTCCATCGAACAGGGCCTGCGCCATTTCCGGACTCTGCAGCTCGACGGCGGTGACGATACGGTCGCGTAGGGCCGCCTTGCGCCACTCGGTATCCAGTTTCAGCGCCGAGACACCCACGAGCAGCAGCACCAGTAGAGGGAGACACAGTATCCATAGTGTCAGACGATTTCCGAGCGACATCGGTATTCCTTGATCACGGGCAAGCCCTGTCAGTATGCCACATTGACAGGGCATGCCTGTCCAGTCGATCACGGCACGGATATACTACGGAAAAGACGTTAGCCTAAGGACGCTTACATGCAGTTTCCCACCATCGAGGATGTCGTCGGTCACACGCCGCTGGTGCGACTCAAGCGAATCACCGCGGGGCGCAACAATACGCTGCTCGCCAAGCTCGAGGGCAACAATCCAGCGGGCTCGGTCAAGGACCGCCCGGCGCTGTCGATGCTCGAGCAGGCAGAGGCGCGCGGCGACATCACGCCGGGCGATACGCTGATCGAGGCCACCTCCGGCAACACCGGTATCGCTCTGGCCATGGCGGCCGCCATCAAGGGCTATCGCATGGTGCTGATCATGCCCGATAGCGCCTCCAGCGAGCGCAAGCAGGCCATGGCCGCTTATGGCGCCAGGCTGATCACCGTGAGCAAGGAGGGCGGCATGGAGGAGGCTCGCGACCTGGCCGAAGCCATGGTGTCGCGGGGCGAAGGCAAGCCGCTCAATCAGTTCGCCAACCCCGACAATCCGCTGGCCCACTATCGCGGCACTGGCCCCGAACTGTGGGAACAGACCGGCGGCACCATCACGCACTTCGTCAGCTCCATGGGCACCACCGGTACCATCATGGGCGTGTCGCGCTATCTCAAGGAGCGCAATCCGGAGGTGCAGATCGTCGGTCTGCAGCCGGAGGATGGCGCCAGCATCGCCGGTATCCGCCGCTGGCCGAAGGAGTACCTGCCGAGCATCTTCGATGCTACCCGTGTCGACCGGGTGCTCGATATCGGCCAGCACGAAGCCGAGGAGCACATGCGTCGCCTGGCGCGCGAGGAAGGGATTCTGGCCGGGGTTTCCTCCGGCGGTGCCCTGGCCGGTGCGCTACGCGTCGCCGAAGAAGTCGAGAACGCCGTGATCGTGTTCATCGTCTGCGACCGCGGCGATCGTTATCTCTCGACCGGGCTGTTCGCCCCGGAGGTTTGAGTTGGCATTGCTTGGCAAGCGGCGGCCGGCACGCCAACGTTCCGGTGTCTCAGGGCTGCACAAGCGACACGCCGAAGCCCAGCGTCCGCCAGAGCTCGAAGCCGACGGCGAGGCAGTGAGCATCGAGCGCCTGGCCCACGATGGCCGGGGCGTGGCTCACAGCGCTGCCGGCAAGACGCTGTTCGTCGAGGGAGCGCTGCCGGGCGAACGTGTCGAGGTGGCGGTGCACCGTACCCGCAAGCGCTTCGACGAAGCCCATGTGCGCACACTGCTCGAGCCTGCGCCCGAGCGGGTCACGCCGCCCTGCGCCCATTACGGTCAGTGCGGTGGCTGCGACATGCAGCACCTGGCGGTGGCGGCGCAGCGCCGGCACAAGGGTAGCGTGCTCACCGACCTTCTCGGCCGTGAGGGCATCGAACTCGCTCACCCCGTCGGCCTGCTGGCGGGACAATCGTTGGGTTACCGGCGGCGTGCGCGTCTGGGCGTCAAGGTGGACGCCCAGGGCGACGTTCATCTGGGCTTTCGGGCCCGGCATGCCAGCCGTCTGGTCGATATTCAGGCCTGCGAGGTGCTCGTTCCCGAGCTTGCGGCGCTGCTCATGCCGTTGCGGGCTCAGTTGAGCGAGCTCGAGGCGCCGCGACTGGTCGGCCACCTGGAGCTGATTGCCGCCGACTCGACCCGTGTGGTGGTGGTTCGCCAATTGCGCGAGAACCCCGCCGACCTGCAGCGTTGGCGGGAGTTCGGCCAGGCCAACGAGGTTATCGTCGCGCGTCTGCTGGGACGTGATGAACCCACCCTCGAATGGCTGGGGGAGCCGGCATCGCTAGGCTACCGGCTGCCGCTCGGCGAGGCCGAACTGCGCTTGGGCTTCGCGCCGGGAGACTTCATCCAGGTCAACGAAGAGATCAATCGCGAGATGGTGCGTACCGTGCGGGAGTGGCTGGCTCCCGCCACCGGCCAGCGCCTGCTGGATCTGTTTGCCGGCATCGGCAACTTCAGCCTGCCGTTGGCCGCCGACGGTGCCCGGGTCGCGGCGGTGGAGGGCAATCCCGCCATGGTGGCGCGGCTCGAAGCCAATGCCCGCGATAGCGCGTTCGAGCTCGAGGCGTACCAAGCCAACCTGAACGATGAAACTGCCGTAGCGGCGCTGCTGGCACGCCTGGCGCCCGATATCGTAGTGCTGGATCCGCCCCGGGACGGTGCCGATGCGGTATGTCGCGCATTGGTCGAACGCCCGGTGCCGAAGCTGGTCTACATTGCCTGTGATCCTGCCACGCTGGCGCGCGATGCGGCACGACTCGTGCATGGCGGTTATGGCATCGTTCAGGCGGTGGTAGCCGACATGTTCGTGCACACTTCGCACCTGGAGTCCCTGCTCCTGCTCGAACATGGTGCAGGCCAGCCGTCATCGCAAGGAGTCTGACAAGATGGTGAAAGTCCGCGACGACCAGCCGCTGACCGACGATGGCGACGTCGATATCGGCCATTGGCTGGAGCGGCTGCAGGAAGACGTCAAGCTGCGCGATCCCGACGAGATGCGCGAGGCTTGTGAACTCACCAAGCGGCTTGCCCTGGAGGCGGACCGTCCCCACAAGGCGTGGCTGCCCCGCGACACCACCTATCGCATGGGCCTGGAAATGGCCGACATCCTGGCCCTGCTGAAGCTCGACCAGGCAGCGCTCGAAGCGGCGGTGCTCTATCGCGCCGTGCGCGAAGGGTTGATCTCCATCGACGCCGTGACCCGGCAGTTCGGCAAGGAGGTGGCCGAGCTGATTGCCGGCGTACTGCAGATGGCCGCCATCAGCAATGCCCAGACTCCCAGCCAGGGCCTGGTGCAGCACGACCAGCAGGACAACCTGCGCAAGATGTTGGTGACCATGATCGACGACGTGCGCGTGGCGTTGATCAAGATCGCCGAGCGTACCTGCGCCCTGCGTCAGGTCAAGGACGCCCCGCGCGAGAAGCGCCTGCAGGTGGCCCGCGAGGTGTTCGACATCTACGCGCCGCTGGCCCATCGCCTGGGCATCGGCCAGGTCAAGTGGGAGCTCGAGGATCTCTCGTTCCGTTATCTGCACGAGGACGACTACAAGGCGATTGCCCGCCAGCTGGCCGAGAAGCGCCTGGATCGCGACCGCTACATCCACGACGTGGTCGAAACCCTCAAGGGCATGCTGGAATCCCAGGGCATCACCGAGTACGAGGTCAACGGCCGCGCCAAGCACATCTATTCGATCTGGCGCAAGATGAAGCGCAAGCGCATCGATTTTTCCCAGGTCAACGACGTACGGGCGGTGCGCATCCTGGTGCCGGAGGTGACCGACTGCTACACCGTGCTGGGGCTGGTGCACTCACGCTGGCACCACGTGCCCAACGAGTTCGACGATTACATCGCCAATCCCAAGAAGAACGGCTACCAGTCGCTGCACACCGCCGTGCTGGGGCCCGAGAACAAGGTGCTGGAGATCCAGATTCGCACCTTTGCCATGCACGACGAGGCGGAGCTGGGCGTCTGCGCCCACTGGCGCTACAAGGGCCACGATACCGGCGGCAAGAGCTCCAGCTACGAAGAGAAGATCGCCTGGCTGCGTCAGGTACTCGAGTGGCAGGACGAGGTGGGCGATTTCGGCGACCTGCGCGAGGGGCTCTCCAGCGACGTGGCGCCGGACCGCATCTACGTCTTCACGCCGGACGGCCACGTCATCGACCTGCCGCGCGTCGCCACGCCCATCGACTTCGCCTACCGCGTGCATACCGAGGTCGGTCACCGCTGCCGCGGGGCCAAGATCGACGGTCGCATCGTACCGCTCACCTACAAGCTGAAGACCGGTCAGCAGGTCGAGATCCTCACCGCCAGCAAGGGCGGGCCCAGCCGCGACTGGCTCAACCCCAGCCTCGGCTACGTGCGCACCTCGCGGGCGCGGGCCAAGATCCAGTCGTGGTTCAAGCATCAGGCCCGCGAGCAGAACGTGGAAGAGGGCAAGGCGCTGTTCGAGCGTGAGATGCGCCGCCTCGACGTGGAGGACATGGACCTCGAGACCCTGGCCAACAAGGTCAACTACACCTCGCCCGAGGACATGTACGCCGCGCTCGGCGCCGGCGACCTGCGCATCGGCCAGGTGCTGCATCAGGCCCAGCAGCTGTTCGGCGAGACCGACGACCAGGAGCAGCTCGACCGTCTGCTGGCCAAGCCCAAACGCGACCAGGCCAAGGGCGGAAGCAGCGACATCACCGTGCTCGGCGTGGGCAACCTCAAGACCAGCATGGCCAACTGCTGTCACCCGGTGCCCGGCGAGCCGATCGTCGGCTTCATCACTCAGGGCCGCGGCGTCACCGTGCATCGCCAGGACTGCCCCAACATCCTGCAGCTGCGTATCGACGAACCGCAGCGGGTCATCGAGGTGGAGTGGGGGCAGCGCGCCCGCACCCAGTACCCGGTGGACATCGAGATCCAGGCCTGGGACCGCTCCGGCCTGCTGCGCGACGTGACCGGCATTCTCGGCAACGAAAAGGTCAACGTGCTGTCGGTCAACACCTTGACCGACACCAGCGACGGCATCGCCCGCATGCGCATCACCGTGGAAGTCGACGGACTGGAAACGCTGGGCCGGCTCTTCTCGCGCATCCAGCAGCTCTCCAACGTGATCGAGGTCCAGCGCCTGCGCACCGGGGCCAAGGGAATGAAGCGCAAGGGGAGCGGTTCATGAGCGAGAATCGCCACGGCATCGACGACCTGCTGACGCTGATGGCGGTGCTGCGAGACCCCGAGCAGGGCTGCCCGTGGGATCTCAAGCAGGACTGGGACAGCATCGTGCCGCATACGCTGGAAGAGGCCTACGAGGTGGCCGATGCCATCGAGCGCCGCGCCTGGGGCGAGCTGCCCGGCGAACTCGGCGATCTGCTGTTCCAGGTGGTGTACTACAGCCAGTTCGCCAGCGAAGAGGAGCGCTTCGATTTTCACGACGTGGTGCATACTCTGACGGCCAAGATGGTGCGCCGCCATCCGCATGTGTTTCCCGACGGCACCCTGGCCTCGCGGCGCCCACCCGGCGTCAGCGCCGAACAGGTCGAGACCCGGCAAGTCAACAGCCGCTGGGAGTCGCTCAAGGCGGAGGAGCGCGTCGAGCGTGCCGAGGCCGACGCTGGCGTGTCGGTGCTCGACGACGTGCCGCGTACGCTGCCGGCGCTGTCGCGTGCCGCCAAGCTCTCCAAGCGCGCGGCCCGGGTCGGCTTCGACTGGCCTGACGCCACGGGGGTAATCGCCAAGATCCGCGAAGAGCTCGACGAGGTCGAGCAGGCCCTGGCCGAGGGCAATCGGCGCCATGCGGCGGAGGAAGTCGGCGATCTGCTGTTTGCCGTGACCAACCTGGCGCGCACTCTCAAGGCCGATCCCGAGCAGTGCCTGCGCGACACCAATGCCAAGTTCGAACGCCGCTTTCGCCACGTCGAGCGCGCCCTGGCCGAGCGCGGCATGACCACCCGCGACGTCGACCTGGACACCATGGAGCGACACTGGCAGGAGGCCAAGCGGCTCGAGAGCAGCGTTTCCCCGATATCTGCCGAACCAACAGAACCGTCTTCAGGAGGAGATCGACCATGAGCGGCGATCTGCACGAATCCCTACGCGACAACGTACGCATCCTTGGTGACAGCCTGGGCCGCACCATTGCCGACGACCTGGGCAAGGGCTTCGTCGACCGCATCGAGACCATCCGCGGCCTGGCCAAGAGCGGCCGGCAGGGAGACGTACAGAGCAGCCGCGAGCTGATCGAGTACCTGCGCAAGCTGCCGGACCGCGACCTGCTGCCGGTGACCCGCGCCTTCAACCAGTTCCTTAACCTGGCCAACATTGCCGAGCAGCACTACCGGGCACGCTTTCGCCGCGTGGAGGACTACAAGCCGGGCTCTCAGCCGGTGCTCTCGGAGCTGCTGCAGCGGGCCCGCGGCGCCGGCCACACGCCACGCAAGCTGGTCGAGAGCCTGGCCAGCATGCGTGTCGAACTGGTGCTCACCGCCCATCCCACCGAGGTCATCCGGCGTACCCTGATCCAGAAGTACGACGCCATCGACGAGTGCCTCACCGTCATCGAGTCGTCGCTCGACTACCCCGAGCGTGCCAGTCGCGCCCGCGGGCGCCTCGAGGAGCTGATCAGCCAGGCCTGGCATACCGACGAGATCCGGCACGAGCGGCCCACGCCGGTGGACGAGGCGAAGTGGGGATTTGCGGTGATCGAGAACTCGCTGTGGCAGGCGGTGCCGGCATTCCATCGCGATCTCGACAGCCTGTTGCTGGAGTCCGCCGGCGAGCGCCTGCCACTGGATGCCGCGCCGATCGTGTTCGCCTCCTGGATGGGCGGCGATCGTGACGGCAACCCCAACGTGACCTCCAAGGTAACCCGCGAGGTACTGCTGCTGGGGCGCTGGATGGCGGCGGATCTCTACCTGCGCGATCTCGAGCAGCTCAAGGCCGAGCTCTCCATGTGGAAGTGCAACAGTGCGCTGCGGGCCGAGGTGGGCAACGTGGCCGAGCCCTATCGCGAACTGCTCAAGCGGCTGGTGCAGCGGGTCGAGGCCACCCGCGACTGGGCCAAGGCGCAGCTCGACGGGCGCAGCTACGAGGGCGGCGCGATCATCGAGAGCAGCGATCAGCTCTATGCGCCGCTGCTCACCTGCTACCGCTCGCTGTGCGACGTGGGGCTCGACACCATCGCCAACGGCGCGCTGCTCGATACCCTGCGCCGGGTGGCGGTGTTCGGCGTGACCCTGACCAAGCTCGACATTCGTCAGGAGGCGAGTCGTCACGCCATGGTCATGGAGGAGCTGACCCAGACCCTGGGTCTCGGTCACTATCGTGAGTGGAGCGAGGAGCAGCGCCAGGCCTTCCTGCTGGCCGAGCTGGAGTCGCGGCGCCCCTTGATTCCGCGCCGCTGGGAGTGCTCCCCGGAGACCCGCGAGGTACTCGATACCTTCCTGGTCATCGCCAACGAACAGTCTGAGGCGCTGGGTACCTACATCATCTCCATGGCCGGCCAGCCCTCCGACGTGCTCACGGTCGCGCTATTGATGAAAGAGGTGGGGGGCGTCGTTTCGCTGCCCATCGCACCGCTGTTCGAGACCCTGGACGACCTCAACCGCTCCGGCGACGTGGTCGACCGCCTGCTGGCGCTGCCGGGCTACCGGGCGCTGGTCGGCGACCGTCAGGAAGTGATGATCGGCTATTCCGATTCGGCCAAGGACGCCGGCCAGCTGGCCGCGGCCTGGGCCCAGTATCGCGCCCAGGAGCGCCTAGTGGAGGTGTGCCGCAGCCATGGCGTGGCGCTGACCCTGTTCCACGGCCGTGGCGGCGCCGTCGGTCGCGGTGGCGGTCCGGCCTATGCGGCCATCCTGTCGCAGCCGCCGGGTTCGGTGAACGGCAGCCTGCGGGTCACCGAACAGGGCGAGATGATCCGCTTCAAGTTCGGCCAGCCCGACATCGCCCTGCGCTCCATGGAGATCTACGCCTGTGCGGTACTCGAGGCCACTCTGCTGCCGCCGCCGGCGCCGGAGGCTCACTGGCGCGAGGAGATGGATCGCCTCGCCGAACTCGCCCACCAGGCCTATGTCGGCGTGGTGCGTGAGGACCCCGATTTCGTGCCTTACTTCCGCGCGGTAACGCCGGAAGGCGTGCTGGGGCACCTGCCGCTGGGCTCACGCCCGACCAAGCGCCGTCAGGACGGCGGCGTCGAGACGCTGCGAGCGATTCCGTGGATCTTCGCCTGGACCCAGATCCGCTTGATGCTGCCGGCCTGGCTGGGCAGTGGGGAGGCCTTCGGCACCCGCCTGGAAGAGGCGGGCGGACTCGAAGTGCTGCGCGAGATGCGCGACCGCTGGCCCTTCTTCGGCACCTATCTCGACATGCTCGAGATGCTGCTGGCCAAGGCAGACGTGGGCATCGCCTCCTACTACGAACAGCGTCTGGTCGACGAGCCGGCGCTCAAGGAGCTGGGCGCGCAGCTGCGCGAGCGCTTCACCCGTTTGCAGTCGGTGCTGCTGACCATTCTCGACCAGCCGCAGCTGCTGGAGCAGACGCCGCTGATTCGTCAGGCCATCGAGGTACGCAACCCCTACATCGACCCGCTTCACGGTCTGCAGGCGGAGCTGCTGCAGCGTAACCGCGATGCCGACGGTGCCATCAGCGGTGAGCTGTCGCGTGCCCTGATGGTCACCATGGCGGGGATCGCCGCAGGCCTGCGCAACACCGGCTGACGGGCTACCGGCCGCCGGATACCCTGCCGAAACACCGCCGCCGCTTCGACGAGAAGCGGCGGCTTTGCGTATGGCCAGTGCAGCGGTGAGAGCCACGTGGGGGGCTCAGAAGGCGTAGTGCAGAGAGGCGGTGATGAGGTTCAGATGCGCCATGCTCGGGGCGTCGATCTCCTCGAACTCGAGTCGGCTCACCAGGCGGTTGTGCTGCAGCCGGGCGCCGAAGCCCTGAATCCTTGCGGTGCCAGCGGTCGCCATGTAGAGCGACTCGCTCTGGGTCACCGGATCGCCCTCCCATTCGGCGAAGCCCGACTTGGCATAGAGACCCAGTTGGCCCAGCCGCACGCCTGCCACCAGGCTACCGCCCAGAGTCGTGGTATTCACCAGTAGTGCCTGGTCGGCGTGGCGGGTCGGCACCTCGTCGCTTTCGCGGTAGGTGAACTCGGCCCCGAGGTCGAGCCGCGGCAGGTTGACCGGCGAAAAACCTGCCGTCACCCGAAAGCCCGAGGTGTAGCCATCCGGCGTTTGCAGGTCGCTGCCCTCCAGCACGAGACCGTTGTCGAGATACATCAGGTCGCTGGTCTTGCCGGCATAGGCGGGAGCGTTCAACGGAGTGTGCGACAGGGCGGCCAGCAGGTCGAGAGAAGCATGGGAATATGCCAGGGGTTCATCCGCGACTGTCATGCCGTCTTCCGCCACGGCCGATAGCGGCAACAGCGTCAGGCAGGCGGCCATGGCCACGGCACCTCTGAAACACACCTTCATGTTTTCAGATCCATTTCCCTGTGCGGTGAGTCGGTGGTGATACCTCAGGCTGACTGAAACGATCGTGAAGCACGCCTTCGGGATCCCCACAAAAGCCTAGCAGCCTGGCCCGGGTAGTGCCAGGCGGGGTGTCAACGAAGCGTAACCGAGCCGCGCGCCAGGTAGCCGTAGAGCGCCTCGAGACAAGGCGTGTCGAGGCCATGTCGCTGGGCGGCAGCGAGCAGAGGCCCGAGTATGGCATCGCGTTCGGTCGGCCGGCCTGCGAGCACGTCCTGCAGCATCGAGGCGCGATTGTTGGCGGTGCCCTCGATCACCTGCCACACCAGCGTGTGCCAGCCGGCCGGTGGTGGAGATACGCCCACTTTCGCCATGATCGCGGCCACCTCGTCGACGACACGTTCCACCATGGGGCGAAACGGCCGGTCGCGCAGCTGACCGTTGCGGATGCGGTAGCGTGCCACCAGGGGATTGATTGCGGCGTTTATCGCCAGCTTGTGCCATAGCCGCGTCTCGATGTCCGTCACCGCCTCGGCGGTCAGGCCCGCGCGATTCAGCGTAGCGGCGAGCTCTCTGCAGCGTTCGACATGGTGGCCGCTCAGGTCGCCGAGGTAGGTGATGCCGCGGCCGGCATGGGTCACGCCCTCGTCGCCGGTCAGCCAGGCGCCCTCGGTGGTGGAGGCGCACAGTACGGGGCCCGGGTGGCGGCGCTGAAGTTCCGGCTGGACCTGATAGCCGTTCTGCCACAGCACCAGGATCGGGTCGCCGGCGAGCCGGGCCATGGCGCTCTCGTAAGCTGCGTGGGCGTCGTAGGCCTTGGTGGTCAAATGCAGATACGCCGGTGCCAGCGGCGGCAGCTCCGCCAGGGTGGTCATGTCCAGAGGTACGGTGCGCCTGATGCCTTCCGGCGTGACGAGGGTCTGTGCCGCAGGCAAGGTTCGCCGTCCGGCTACCGTGACCGGCGCTACTCCTGCCAGGTGCAGGGCCACGAGCCGGCCCAGGGCGCCGGGACCGACGATCAGATGCATTGCGTCATTCATGTGAGGTCTTGGTTACCTAGACATACAGCATGAGGCCGCTTGGCGACTCTACACTCATGGGTATGTCGGTTCAGGAGTCAGCTGGAACAGTAACAGGGTTTCGCGGTGCTGGCATGTACGGGAACCGCAGCAAGGACGAGGCGGCAAGCCAGGGAGGTTGCATGCAGCTGAAGAGATTGCACGAACAGGTCATCGTGCTTACCGGAGCGACCACGGGTATCGGTCTGGTCACGGCGCGGCTGGCCGCTCGACGGGGGGCACGGCTGTCGCTGGCTGCGCGCAGCGAAGAGGCGCTGGCCGAGCTGGTGGCCGAACTGCGCCAGCAGGGATGCGACGCCATCCACACGGTCACCGATGTCGGCAGCGAGGCGGACGTACGCCGTCTGGCCGAGGCTACCGTGGCGCACTTCGGTGGCTTCGACACCTGGGTCAACAACGCCGCTGCGGCGATTTACGGCAATCTGGAGGATGTCCCGCTGGAGGATCAGCGACGTCTGTTCGATACCAACTTCTGGGGCATGGTTCACGGTTCGCTGGTGGCCTGCGAGCACTTGCGCCAGCGTGGCGGCAAGTTGATCAACGTCGGCAGCGTGCTTTCGGAGCGTGCCATCCCCGTGCAGGGTATCTACAGCGCCTCGAAGGCGGCGGTACTGGGCTATACCGATGCTTTGCGCATGGAGCTGGAGCAGGCGGGGGCGCCGGTGTCGGTCACCCTGATCAAGCCGGCCGCCATCGACACGCCTTACCAGGACCATGCCGCCAATTACACCTACCGGGGACCCAAGAACCCGCCGCCGGTCTATGCGCCGGAAACCGTGGCGCGGGCGATCTTTCATGCCGCGGAGCACCAGGAGAGGGAAATCGTCGTGGGGGGCGGCGGCAAGGCGGTAACGACCCTGGGAAATGCGGCGCCGCGCTTGGCGGACAAGGTCATGAGCCACCTCATGCCGTGGATGCAGCACAGTCGGGAGCGCCTCTCCCATACCACCCGGGGAGCGCTCTACGAGCCACGCAACGTTCTCGAAGAGCGGGGCGGCTATGGCTTCACCCTGGAGCACAGCCTCTATGCCATGCTGATGCGTCACCGCACCGCGACGACGGCGCTGCTGCTCGGGGCGGGCCTCTCTTACTATCTGGTGCGGCGGTTGTCTCCCGTACCGCGTTTTCGGCGACCGCGCCCAGCGCTGGTGCCGCGTTCGTGGCCGCTCGATTGAACGAGTGTCATGCGTTGCGTCGCGGCTTGCTACGGCTCCGGCCCGGTTCGCTTCGGCTGCGCCGCCGCTTGCCGGGCGATTTACGCCGGGCGGTGCGTGGGCTCGCCGCCGCCGCCTCGCCCTGGGCCGCGGCCATGGCCTGGCGCAGCCGCTGCGTGTCGGCTTTGCTCAGCAGGCCGCGCAGGTCGTCGACCAGCGCGCTGAGAAAGGGGGCCGGGTCATCGTCGCGTTCGGCGATCGCCGTCAGGCGCTGTTCCCACAAGGCCGTGCGCTCGGGACGGGTAGCGGTCTCGGGTAGCGAGGCGATCAGGCCGCTGCCCAGGCGGGTGGCGCGCAGCGCCTTGTTCGGGCGTACCAGATAGCCGCGTTCGATCAGGGTCTCGATGATGCCGGCACGGGTCGCTTCGGTGCCCAGCCCGTCGTGCTCGCGCAAGGTGCGCTTGACCTCGGGGTCATCGACGTAGCGGGCAATGTTCATCATCGCCTTGATCAGACTGGCATCGGTGAAGGGCTCCGGCGGGCGAGTCTCACGATCTTCCACTGCGCTTGCCGTCACCCGACAGCCTTCCCCCTCGCTGAGGGGCGGCAGCGGTGGGGCTTCGTCGCGGGTGGTGAAGAGCGGCTTCCAGCCCGGCTGCAGCAGCTCCTGCCCGCTGGCGCGGAAGCGCTCGCCCAGAATGGTGAATTCCGCCTTCACCTCGCGAGCGATCAGCGGCGGGTAGAACTGGGCCAGCACGTTGCGGGCAATCAGCCGGAACACGTCGGCCTCGGCACGCTCCAGGCGTGCGAGTTCGGCCGGTTTGCCGGTAGGCGCCAGGGCGTGGTGGGCGCCGACCTTCCTGTCGTCCCAGGCCTTGGAGCGCAGCGTGAAATCGGCACCGGCGAGCCAGCCGCGCAGCGTCTCGTCCTGGGCGCAGGCGCCGGTCAAGGTGGCGCGCGCCTGGGCCAGGTGCTCTTCGGGCAGGTAGCGACAGTCCGAACGCGGATAGGTGATCAGCTTGTGGCGCTCGTAGAGCCGCTGGCAGATATCCAGTACCGCCTGGGCGGAGAGCCCGAAACGCCGTGCGGCGTCCACCTGCAGTGCCGAGAGCGAGTAGGGCAGCGGGGCGGCCTGGCGTTTCTGGCGACTCTCGAGCGACGTCAGGCGCCCCTCGGCGCCTGGCAGACGTGCTGCCAGCGCTTCGGCCGGAGCGCGCTCCAGCAGGCGGCCCTGCTCGTCGAGACGCTGCTGCTCGCCGGGCTGCCACCAGGCGCGCAGGCTGCCGTTGGCGACCGTGAGATCGGCCCACAGCACGTAAAAGGGGTAGGGTTTGAAGTCGCGGATCTCGGCATCACGGCGTACCACCAGGCCAAGCACCGGCGTCTGCACGCGGCCCACCGAGAGCACGCCGTCGTGGCCGGCCTGGCGGCCGGTCAGGGTCCAGGCGCGGGTCAGGTTGATGCCGTACAGCCAGTCGGCCCGGGAGCGCGATTCGGCGGCGCGGTAGAGCGGCTGGTAACGGGCGTTGTCCTCCATGCGGGACAAGGCGCGCTGTACCGCAGGCCGATTGAGGTCATTGATCAGCAGGCGTGCCACCGGCCCCTTCCAGCCCAGGTATTCGATCACTTCCTGAACCAGCAGCTGGCCTTCGCGGTCCGGATCGCCGGCATGCACCACTTCGCGGGCCTGCTTGAGCAGCTTGCGAATGACGGCAAGCTGGCCCCTAGCCTTGGCGCGTGGCGCCAGCTGCCATCGGGTCGGCAGGATCGGCAGATGGTCCAGCCGCCACTGCTTGTAGGCGCTATCGTAGGCATCGGGCGGCGCCTGTTCCAGCAGATGACCCAGGCACCAGGTGACGACGGTATCGAGACCGCGCAGGGCACCATCCTCGCGCTTGGTGCCGCCCGGCAGAGCGTCGGCGATGGCCCGTGCAAGGCTGGGTTTCTCGGCAATGATCAGACGCATGGGGAGACTCGGCCTCGCAGAGTTCGTTTATGGATATTCTTACAGTATCCGGACGACAAGGCCAGATCCCGGTGGGCAAAAAGCTGTACAGTACCTGTATGGTAGTGCGGCGGAAACAAGGCCAGGAGAGCATCACATGCGTGAACGAGGAAGGACGAGGCGGCTTTTCGGTCTCGGTGCGCGTACCGGCGGCGCCTTTCTGCGCAGTCGTCTGGGGGGCGAAGCCGACTGGCGTGCCCTGGGCGAGGCGCTGTTCGAAGGTCTCTCCGAGCTCAAGGGGCCGGCCATGAAGCTGGCCCAGATCGTGGCCCAGTGGGACGACCTGCTGCCACCGGATCTCGCCGAGGAGCTGGCCCGGCTGCAGCGCCAGGCCGAGCCGATGCCCTGGGAGGGCATTCGCCGTACCCTGGTGGAGCAGTACGGTGACCTGGAGCATCATTTCCGCGAAGTCGAGACACGGCCTTTTGCCAGTGCGTCGATGGGGCAGGTGCATCGCGCGGTTACCCATGCCGGCGAGACTCTGGTGCTCAAGGTGCAGTATCCGGGCCTGGCCGAGATTCTGGAAGGCGATCTGGCCCAGCTGCGACGCATCATGCGGCTGGGGCGCTGGCTGAAGGTGCCCCAGGTGCGTCTGGATGCGCTGTTCGAGGAGCTTGCCGCCAGCCTGCGCGGCGAGCTCGACTACCATGCCGAGGCCAACGCGCTGGCACGCTATCGGCAGCGCTACGCCCATCTCGAGGGATTGCTCATCCCCGAGCCGCTGCCCGAGCTTTCCGGACCGCGGGTGCTGGCCATGCGCTACGTGGCCGGCACGCCGCTGCGCGAGCTGGAGCAGGCCGACGATGCGACCTGCCAACGCGTGGCCGCAACGCTTGCCGATTGGCTCACCGAAGAGCTGTTCACCCACGGCGAACTGCATGCCGACCCGCATGCCGGCAACTTTGCCGTGGCCGACGATGGCCGGCTGGTGATCTATGACCTGGGGGCGGTGATCCCGGTGCCCGAAGCGCATCTCCGCGCCATGATGCAGTTGCTCGATGCCACCCTGGCCGGCGACCCCATGGCGATGGACGATGCCCTGCGCCGGCTGGGCGGTCGCCAGGGCCAGGGGGCGCCGCTGGCGCTGTATCGTGAATCTGCCGAGGCCGTGGCGCCGCTGTTCGAGCCGGGCCCTCAGGATTTCTCGGATGTCAGGGTGCATCGCCGTCTGCGCGACCTTTCGCCCAAGGTGTGGGCGGCCATGGACCGCCTGCAGCCGCCTGCCGACGTGCTACTGCTCTCGCGCACCCTGAACGGGCACTACTGGAATCTCGTGCGCCTGGGGGCCCGCCTGGACATGCATGCCCGCACCCGACCGGTGCTGGAATGGGCGCGCCGTTGAGGTCAGGGGGCCGGAGCCCGAAACGGTTGTGAGCGCTCCTTGCGCACAACACCGAGTCACGCTTCCCTGTTACTATATGCGCCATTTTCGAACTGGCGGAGAGAGTGAATGCTGGCAGTATGGGTGGAGCAACTGCTGGGTTTTGCCTCGGGTGCCTTGGCAGCCATCCGAGAGGAGGAGCGCTATCCGGCGTTCATGGCCTGGGCGCGCGAGGAGGGAGCCGAGCTGATGGGCGGCGATCTGGCCATGGCCCAGGCGCTGGCGCCCATTCTGTGGAGCCAGACCCCGCTGGAGCGCGCCGGTTTCACCTGTGAGCCGCTGGCACGTCCGGGGCGCAACGAACCCTGCTGGTGCGACTCCGGGCGCAAGACCAAGCACTGCTGCGGAGCCGTCGCGATGCCGGCCGAAGTGCCGGATCACCTGATGTGGATGCTCTCGCTGCGCGACTGGAAGGGCCCCACCCTCAAGGCGGCCCTGGAGAGCGGCCACGCGCCCGCGCAGGCCCTGCTCGAAGCGGGGCTGATCGCTGCCGAGACCGGCCAGCGCGGGCGCGCCCAGCAGATCCTCGAGTCGCTGTTCCAGCGTGCCGACTGGTCGCGCCTTCCCGCTCAGGCCGAGCCGGCCTTCGAGCTGCTGATCGATCTCTATCAGGAGCGCGGCTTCACGCGCAAGCGGGCCGAGCTGCTCGATGAAGTGCTCGACCGCGGCCCGCTGTTCCTGCGCGGGGTGGCGCTGGAGCGCCTGTGTCTCATGCACCTCGACAGCGACGATCTGGACAGCGCCCGGGCCGCCTTCGTGCGCGCCCAGCAGGCGCTGCCCGACTCACCGACCCTGGCCTACATCGAAGCCATGCTGCTGCTGCACGAAGGGCACGAGCAGGAAGCCGCCGAGCGAGCCCGCTTCTGGTTCCGGCGTCTGGCCCGCAAGGGCGACCTGGAGCCCGAGCAGCTGCAGTTCCTGGCCGATCTGGCGGAGAATCCGGGCGCCACGCTGGCCGATCAGCTGCTCAACGCCGAAGAGGACCTGGCAGAGCCGCTGGCTTCGTTGCAGGCCCTGTTGGCGGAGCTGCCACCGGCTCCTGGGCTGAACATTGGCGAGACCGAGAACGGCGAGCTGGAATATCGCAGCAGCGCCCGTGAAGACACCCTGTTCGCGGCCTGGCAGAAGCACTTCCAGGTCGACGTGGACGACGACAGCGCGCTGGGGCTCAAGGGCGACCCCTGGCTGCAGGCCGGCGACTGGCTGCGTGAACTCTGCGCGCATCCGGAGTGGCTCGATTCGCCGCGGGTGGTGCAGGCGCTCACCCTGGCCCTGACCAGTCGTTTCGGCAGCCTGCCGTGGATGTCGCCCAGCCTGTTCGAACCGCTTTCCGACCGTCTCGAGCGCTGGCTGGAGCGAATTCGCGGCGAGGGCGAGGGGCCGTTTCTGTGGGACAGCGCCGACAACGCCGTGCTGCTGCGCACCGGGCTGGCGCTGGTGGTCGGCATGGAGCGGGGGGCACGCGAGCGCTCCCGGCGCCTGGCCGAGCGGTTATTGACGCTCGACGATCAGGACAGCCTGGGGTTGCAGGAACTGGTGCTGGATCAGTTGCTGCGGGAAGGTCGCGACCGTGAGGCGCTGAGCGTGACCGAGACCCAGCGCGACGACACGCCGGTGCTGGGCATTCTCCTGGGTAGGGCACTGGCTCTGTTTCGATTGCAGCGCATCGACGAGGCCAACGAGGCGCTGCGCGACGTGCATCGCCACAATCCCCACGCGCTGCCGATGCTCTGCGCCGAGCAGACCCGTCCGGTTCAGTTGGGTCCGGACAACGTCGCCGAGCCCGGCACCCGCGCCGAAGCGTGGCAGTACCGCACCCTGATGCGCGACCAGTGGCGTGCCACGGCGGGGGCGCTGGCCTGGCTGCAGAGCCAGATCGACGATTGAAATTCTGTCAGGCGGCCCGCGGCGTCGGTGGCGGTACCAGGTCCTTGTCGCGGCTGATCCAGATCGCCAAGGCAATGGCGGGCAATCCCAGCGCGGTGGCGATGACGAAAAAGGTGGCGTAGCCCTCTGCCGCCACCACCAGCCCGCCGAAGCCGCTCAGGAACTTGCCCGGCAGCGTCATCAGCGAAGAGAACAGCGCATACTGGGTCGCGGTGTAGGCCCGTGAGGTCAAGCTCGACAGGAAGGCGATGAACACCGCGCTTGCCAGACCATTGGCCAGGTTGTCGCCGACGATGGCCATCACCAGCATCGGCAGGCTCTGGCCGGCCAGTGCCAGGGCGGCGAAGAGCAGATTGGTCAGAGTGGCCGCCGCCGCGCCCAGCACCAGAATCGGCCCGATGCCGTAGCGCGCCACCAGCAGCCCGCCGAGAATGCCGCCGCTGATGCTCATGGCAATGCCGAACACGTTGGTGACGTTGGCGATGGTCGCCAGCGAGAAGCCCAGATCGATGTAGAGCGGATTCGCCATCGACGCCATGGCCAGGTCGCTGATGCGAAACACGGCCACGAACACCAGCAGCCACAGCGCCTTGAGGCGATGGCGGGAAATGAAATCGGTGAAGGGGCATATCACCGCGCCGATCAGCCACGCCCCCAGGCGGCGCAGCGCTCGCGGCTTGCCGCGGCTGGCCCGGATGAAGGCTCGCACCTTGGGTTCGTGAATCAACTGAGTAGTGAGCGACAGTCGCTTGGGCTCCGGGCGCAGCAGCACCGTGATCACCCCCACGCCGACCAGCAGGGCCATGGTCAGGTAGGCCGCCTGCCAGGAGATCCAGGAGGCCACGTAGAGGGCGCCGGCACCGGCCGCCAGCAGGCCGCCGCGATAGCCGATGATGTAGGTGGAGGCCATGGCCGCCTGGATGTCGTCCGGCGCCGACTCGATGCGAAAGGCGTCGATGGCGATGTCCTGGGTTGCCGAGCCGAAGGCGACCAGCAGGGCGAAGGCAGCCACCAGGGCCAGGTTCTGCTGTGGATCGAGGCTCGACAGGCCGATGAGCCCGCCGGCGATCATGGCCTGGGCCAGCAGCATCCAGCCGCGGCGCTGGCCGAAGGTGCGGGTCAGCACCGGCAGGGCCAGGCGGTCGACGATGGGAGCCCAGAAGAACTTGATCGAGTAGAGCATGCCGATCCAGGAGAAGAAGCCGATGGCGGCCACCTGGATGCCATCGCTGCGCAGCCATGCGGAAAGGGTGGAAAAGACCAGCAGGAACGGCAGCCCGGCCGAGAAACCCAAAAACAGCATGGTGATCACGGGTGCGCGAAGGTAGATGGCCAGGGCGGCTCCCCAACTGCGCTGAGCGGTAGGGATTGTCATGCGTGGCGAAACTCCTCGATGTAACGATGGCCAGGGGGCGGCCCGGGGCCGATAACGATGATAGAATGACCAGCCGTTCGGCGGAGGTGGACGGTCCAGGAGGACCCATCGTCCGGCCGCTCGATTGTTGCAGAGCACCGGCATCGATGCCAGCAGGTAATTCCGATCAGGAGGCCTTCATGAGCCATAGCGAACGTCAGCCGATCGATGACACGGACGATAACCTGCCTCGGTGGTATGTCGTTCAGTGCAAGGGTGGAGAATCCTTCCGTGCCGCCCAGCATCTGGCAAATCAGGGCTATGAGCTGTTCCATCCCATTCTGCAGGTGCAGAAGAAGCGCAGCGGCAAGCTGGTCTGGCTGGACGAGCCACTGTTCCCGCACTATCTGTTCATTCGCCTCGATCGCATTGCCAGCAACTGGCGGCCGATTCGCTCGACCCGCGGTGTGCTGCGTGTCGTCAATTTCGGCAACCATCCGTTGCCGGTCGACGACGAGCTCATCGCGATGTTGCGAGAGCAGGGCTCGCAGGGACTGGAGAGCGCCGTCAACGTCTATTTCCGCGCCGGCGAGAAGGTGGAGATCACCGAAGGGCCGTTCAAGGACCTGCAGGCGGTCTTTGCCAGCCACAAGGGGGATGAGCGAGCCATCGTGCTGCTCAATCTGCTCAACCGGCAGCAGCAGCTGGAGATGCCCGTGGCCAGCTTGCGCCCCGGCAGCTGAGCCTGCGACGACCTTTACCCCCACACTACCCAAACGTTCACAGAGCCCAGGAGATCGCCATGAACATCGCCCCGCAGCGGGTCGTGACCCTTCATTACGTGCTGAGCGATGCGCAGGGCCAGGTTCTCGACGATTCGCGGGCGCGCGGCAAGCCGCTCGAGTATCTGCACGGCCACGACAACATCATGGCCGGCCTCGAGCGCGCACTGGCGGGCCACCAACCCGGCGACAGACTTGACGTGACGCTGCCGCCGCAGGACGCCTACGGTGAGCGCAACGAGCAACTGGTGCAGTCGTTCGGTCGCAGCGCCTTTCCCCAGCAGGCGCTGACGCCGGGCATGCGCTTCCAGACGCCGGGCGACGACGGCCCGCAGGTCGTCACCGTGCTCGAAGTCAGCGACGACGAGGTGCTGGTCGACACCAACCACCCGCTGGCCGGCCAAACCCTGAGCTATGCCCTGGAAGTGCTTAGCGTGCGTGAGGCGAATCGTGCCGAACTGGCCAAGGGGCACCCGCTTCCCGACGATGTGACGCCTTCCCAGGTCGAAGATCGCAAGCAACCCTAGGCTTTTTCTTAGAGCCGAATCCACTCGAATCCCCCTGAAAAACTGACCTGCATCAATTCGCCGAGCGCCACTCGTCATGGCTGAGGCGAAATTTGATGCAGGTCAGTTTTCCTCTGCCTTCAACGGGCTAGAGTGAACTCATCGCATCGAGTGACGGGGAGAAGACGATATGTACTGGGATGACGCCGTAATTTTCGGACTGGTAACCGTCGCGATGATGATCGCATTCATGGCAGGTTGGGTCGGCTTCGTGATTCGCGACCATCGTCGCAAGCGCAAGCACTGAATCAGCCTGTAGGCAAGTCGTCAGGGGAGGGGGGAGTTTTCCCCCCAGTAGCCGGCCCAATTGGGCCGGCATTTTTTCGTGTTAGACTCCAGCGAAACGATACGCCGATGGCGTGATCGATAACAGCAAGAAAAAGAACGAGGGGTCTTGATCATGTTCCAGTCTGGACGCGACGTTTACGGCCGTGCCCTGGCAGTGCTGCTTGGAGTGCTGCTGCTGGCTCCGGCGGTACAGGCCAACCCCGATTCGCTGCTGCTGCACGATGGTGAACGGGAAATCGAACTCTCCATCGAGTCGCTGCGGGAGCGGGCCGACGTCGAGTTTCGTTTCTTCGAGCCTTATCTGAGCGAAGAGGTAAGCATCCGTGGGCTGGTCTTCCGCGATCTTCTCGTTGAACACTTCGGTCGGGTGCCGCCCCAACTGCATTTCGAGGCCTGGGACGATTACGACGTGACGCTGTCAGACTGGGACGATCCGAACTGGATTCTCGTCACCCACCAGGACGACGAGCCGATCAGCCTTCGCCAGCGTGGCCCCGTGCGCCTGGTAGAGCGTGACTACGGTAGCCGGGATCCTGCCAATCTGCGCAATTTCAACGACTGGGTGTGGATGATCCGCAGCATCGAGGCGGTATGGTAGAACCGGGGCAACCCTGGTGGCGGCACGTGCGCTGGCTGTGGCTCAGCCTGATGAGCTTCGTGGCGTTGATGCTATTGATCGCTTATCAGACGCGATGGGTCTACCCCGAGATCCATGCCTATTTCAGCCAGTCGGGCAACCTCACCGGTCAGCAATTGGCCACGCGTGCCCGCGATTACCTGCAGCAGGGGCTCGATCTGCTGCTGCAGGCGCCGGACGATGCCGACATCCGGCAACAGGCCCACTTCCAGATAAAGCTTGCCTACAGTCTGTTCGATATCGGTCTCTATCGGCGCGAGTACGATTGCACCCTGCCGAGTCTCGCTGTCATCGACGAGTTGCTCGTACGCCTCGAGGGCGATGAGCCTGTCACGGCCACCCACCTGCGACAGAGCGTGCTCGCCCCGATGCGTTGCCTCACCCGGATCGAGATGCATCAGCTGGACCGGCGCAGCGCCGTCACGGCGGAGTTTGTCGACAAGACGCGTCGTCACCAGGGGCAGGTGCTGGCCGGGAGCCTGGTGATCTTCGTGCTGGGGCTGGGCTTCTGGCTGATGCACGAACTGCAGCGCCGCCGTGCCGCCAGGTCGGCGAAAGAAAGCCTCGAGTGGATGAGCCGAGCCCTGCGAGACCCGCTTACCGGCGTGGGCAACCGCAGCGCGCTGCATGATGACGTCGTGGCCAAGCATGGGCGGCAGATGGGGCTGCTGCTCGTCGACATCGATTATTTCAAGCAGTACAACGACAGCCTTGGCCATCCCGATGGCGACCGGCTGCTGCGTCGTCTGGTCGAATTGATCCAGCAGGCCATGGGGCAGGGGGTACAGCTCTATCGCCTGGGGGGCGATGAGTTTGCCGTACTGTTCGAGTGCCAGGACGATCGGTCATTGGATGACAGCTGTCGCAACCTCGTCGAGTCACTGCGCGCTGCTGCCTTGCCCCATCCGTCACACCCGCATTCCACGTATGTGACGTTCAGCGTCGGAGCGGCACGTTTCAAGGCGGACCATGCCGGTTACGAGAGAGGTTATGCCGCCGCTGACGTGGCACTGTACGAGGTCAAGGAGAAGGGGCGCGACGGTTGGCAGGTGGCGGCATTGGACAGCCGTGAAATGGCTGGCTAGGGTGGGTACTAAGCACATTCTCCATACAGAACGTTCATTCTTCAGTGCCACGGAAGGGAAGGGGGAGTCGGATGGTGACTCCGCACGAGGGCAGGGAGACGCCCGAACGTCACCGCGGCATCCATGCCGCCGGCAACGTTGATCGCCGCCGTTTTCTGCAGCTGTTCGGGGCCGGTGGCCTAGGCGTCATGCTCGGTGGCTGTGGCGATACCGACGATGAACTCCTCGCGCCTGAATTTCCTCCGTTCCACGAGTGGATGGACCTCGGCCCGCTCGAGCCAAGGCGAACGTCGGTACACGGCGTCTCGCTGCATGCGCTGGTCGCTACCGAAGCCGCACCTGCCGATGCGCCGCCGCTGGTGCTGATTCACGGTTCGGGGCTCTCGGGGCGTTACATGGTGCCCACCGCCCGCCTGCTGGCACAGGATTTCCCCGTCTACGTGCCCGACATACCGGGATACGGAGACAGCGAGGATCCCGGCGAAGTGCTGAACATCCCCCAGATGTCGGACTGGCTGGTGGCGTGGATGGATGCCATTGGCCTAGAGCGCGCCTCCTTTCTCGGTAACTCCTTCGGCTGCCAAGTCATCGTCGACCTGGCGATGCGCTACCCCGAGCGGGTGGATCGCCTGATACTGCAGGGGCCCACCACACCGCCCGACGAGCGCTCGACCTTCTGGCAGTTCATTCGCTGGCGTCAGAACGAGCCCTACAACCCCGAGATGCTGGGGGAGGTGACGGCCCCCGAGTACGGCAAGGCGGGGCTGTGGCGCATGATCCGCTCCTATGTCTTTCAGGTCACCGATCCCGTCGAGGAGAAGGTGCGCCATATCGAGGCGCCGACTCTGGTGGTGCGTGGCGAACACGATCCCATTACCCATCAGGCATTCGCCGAGATGCTGGTGAGGCGTCTGCCGCGGGGCGAGCTACTGATACTCCCGGATGTTGCCCATACGCTGGTATTCACGGCACCGGGGCCGCTGGCCGAGGTCACCCGGCGCTTCATGGAGGAGAACGCATGACGTTGACAGCCAGGAAGCGGATCCTGTTGGCCGAGGTGGTGCTGTTGCTGGTGCCGCTGACCCTATTGATGGCGCTGTTGGTGCCGCTCACCTACGTGGCCTATCCGATTCCGGATCTCCAGGCCACGCTGCTGGCGTTCGACCTGGGCATGCTGGTCAAGCTGCTCGGCATTCTGGCGGCCTGGCGACTGGCCATCGGTTTTCTGCGCTTCGGTATCGGCGGCCTGCGGCGGGCGCACCTGGCCTGGTTCGTCATCCTGCTGGCCGCGGTGGCGATCGGCATCGCCAGCAGCGTGGTGGCCATCGAGCAGAACATGTTCACGTCGGTCTATCAGACCCGGGTCGGCTTCACGCTGTTGGCGCCGGCCTTGGCGCTGGCACCGTTGGCGGCTCACTTGTGGTGGGAGCGTCGCCGCGGTTCGGAGTGACGCGGCTCAGCGTGCGAGCCACCAGTTGTCGCGCCAGGCGCGCATTACCCGTTCGGGATACCAGGTCTGGCCCAGACTGCCGTTGTAGCGGGCCAGGGCGCGGGTGAGGTCGCCGCGCTCCACGGCGAGATAGTGGGCAAGAATGGTGCAGCCGTAGCGCAGGTTCAGCCACGGGTCCATCAGGTCGTCGGCGGAGCGGCCCAGCTCGCGAATCCAGAACGGCATGATCTGCATCAGCCCGACCGCGCCGGCTGAGGAGACGGCTTCGGGCTGGAAGGCGCTCTCCACCTGGATGACCGCCAGCACGATCTCCGGCGCCAGACCGGCCAGGCGCGCTTCGTGGTAGATGCGGGTGAGCATTTCGCCACGCAGCGCCTCGTCGGGGATGAAGCGGGCGAGCTTGGGTTCCATCTGGCTCATCCAGCGCCGCGCCGCCCAGACCTGATCCGGTGAGGGCGGCACGGCAACCAGGGTGTCGAGAGTCTGGCGCAACGAGGGCGGAATGTCGGGCTCCACCCGCACGCGCTGGGCGGACGGGCTCTGCAAGGCCACGGGCAGGGCGTCAGCCAGGTTCGCTGGCTCGCTACCACCTCCGACGAGTCGTTCTTCACCCGTCAATGGTGGGGCGAAAAGGCCGGCCGCGGCCAGCAGGGCCGCGGCGGCCAGGCGTCGGTCAGGCGCCGATCTGCTCGCGCAGGAACTCGACGATGCCATCGGCCGGGACCATGGTCGCTTCACTGTCACGCCGCCCCTTGTACTCCAGCTCACCATTGTCCAGCCCGCGGTCGCCGACCACCAGGCGGTGGGGGATGCCGATCAGTTCCTGGTCGGCGAACTTCACCCCCGGGCGCAGGTCGCGGTCGTCCAGCAGCACGTCGATGCCGGCTGCCGTCAGCGCCTCATAGAGCCGCTCGGACTCTTCGCGCACGCGCTGCGACTTGTGGGAGTTCATCGGTACCAGTGCCACCTGGAAGGGGGCGATGGCGTTGGGCCAGATGATGCCGTTCTCGTCATGATTCTGCTCGATGGCAGCTGCCACCACGCGGGTCACGCCGATGCCGTAACAGCCCATCCAGGGATGCGCCGCCTTGCCGGTGTCGTCGAGCACCGTGGCGTTCATCGCCTCGGAGTACTTCTTGCCCAACTGGAACACGTGGCCGACCTCGATGCCGCGCTTGATCGAGAGCGTGCCCTTGCCGTCCGGCGAGGGATCGCCTTCGACTACGTTGCGGATGTCGGCCACCTTGGGCAGCGCCACGTCGCGCTCCCAGTTGATGCCGAAGTAGTGCTTGCCGTCGACGTTGGCACCGGCGCCGAAGTCGCTCATCAGGGCCACGCTGCGGTCGACGATGATCGGCATGTTCAGGTTCACCGGGCCCAGCGAACCGGGGCCGGCGCCCACCACGGCGCGAATCTCTTCTTCCGTGGCCATGGTCAGCGGTGCGGCCACCTCGGGCAGGTTTTCGGCCTTGACCGTGTTGAGTTCATGATCGCCGCGCACCAGCAGGGCGATCAGGCCGCCCTCGGCGGCGCGCACCATCAGGGTCTTGATGGTCTTCTCGATGGGCAGGCCGTGCTGCTCCACCAGGGTGGCGATGGTCTTGGCGTTGGGCGTGTCGACCAGGCGCAGCTCTTCGCTCGGCGCGGCGCGCTCGGGACTGGTGCCCAACGGCGCGGGCAGCGCCTCGGCCTTCTCGATGTTGGCGGCGTAGTCCGATTCGGTGGAGAACGCGATGTCGTCCTCACCGGAGTCGGCCAGCACGTGGAATTCGTGGGAGCCGGTGCCGCCGATGGCGCCGTTGTCGGCCAGCACCGGACGGAAATCCAGGCCCAGGCGGGTGAAGATGCGCGTGTAGGCATCGTACATCGCCTGGTAGGTCTCCTTGAGGGAGTCCTGGTCCAGGTGGAAGGAGTAGGCGTCCTTCATGATGAATTCGCGCGAGCGCATCACGCCGAAGCGCGGACGGATCTCGTCGCGGAACTTGGTCTGGATCTGGTAGAAGTTGGCCGGCAGCTGCTTGTAGCTGGAGAGCTCGCGACGCATCAGGTCGGTGATCACCTCTTCATGGGTGGGGCCGACGCAGTAGTCGCGCTCATGGCGGTCCTTCAGGCGCAGCAGCTCAGGGCCGTACTGCTCCCAGCGGCCCGACTCCTGCCACAGCTCGGCGGGCTGCACCGCCGGCATCAACACCTCCTGGGCGCCGGCGCGGTCCATTTCCTCACGCACGACGCGTTCCACCTTGCGCAGGGTGCGCAGGCCGATCGGCAGCCAGGTGTACAGGCCCGAGGTGAGGCGGCGGATCATGCCGGCACGCAGCATCAGCTGGTGGCTGATGACCTCGGCGTCGGCAGGCGTTTCCTTGAGGGTGGCAATCAACAGTTGGGTGGCGCGCATGGGTCCGGCGTTTCCTTCAGCGTGGGCTGACATGAGTCGAGATGCCGCGGCGAGCGGCGTTCGGGGCATTGTAAGGCCAACGGGGAACGGCGGCAAAAGCGTTGCTCAACCTGGCATGGCTGCTCGGGGCTTATCCGTCGACAGGGCTCCGAGGAGGCGCTGTAAACCCATCCATGGCAAAAGACCTCCTCTGCGCCCTGTCCCCGGCGCCCCTCGTTCGCGGTGGCTCAGCTTGTTGTGCAGGTTACTGCAGCGATTTCAGCCAGAACACCATTGGCTTGTCGGTCTCCGTCGGCTCGCCGATGTCCTTCCAGCGGAAGGTGGTGGCGAGCTCCGGGTGGCGCTCGTAGCCCTGGGAGCGCCAGAAGCCGTGCAACGGCACATAGCCTGCCGGTTTCAGCGGGTGGTCGTCAGGGCGCTCCACGGCGCAGAAGGCGACGGTGGTAAAGCCGCGCTCGGCGGCGTGGCGCTCGCGCTTGGCAAGAAAGGCCTTGCCGATGCCGCGGCCGCGGTAGCTCGGCAGCAGCACCGACTCGCCGTAGTAGAACACGCTTTTCACATCGAAACCGGCCTGCTCGAAGGGGGCGCGGAACTCCGCCACGTCCTTGGCCAGCGGCATGCCCGTGGCCGCTCCCACCAGCGCATCGCCATCTTCTGCCAGCACGAACAGGCTCTCGGGGCACTCGGCGTAGCGGCGCAGGTAGTCGGCCTCGTAGGCGAAGCTGCCGTCGTAGAGGTAGGGATAGTCACGGAACACGGTAATGCGCAAATGTGCCAGTTCATCCAGCCGCGGCTCGATGGCGCTGCCCTTGAGGGTATGTAATCCGATATCGCTCATGCGGGCCTCCGTGAAAGATCTAAACGCTCGTATCATTGGTGGTTGTGGTAATCTCCCGCCATTCTCCATGGCGGCGCCCAGGGCGGCAATTGCCCTGGCGCCGGTAACCCGAATTCTGCGGAGCATGCCTTCCATGAGGACTCAGATCCGTCGTGCCCTGACCGGCTTGGTGCTTGGCGTTTCCATCACCGCCCTGGTGGGTTGCGGTACCGTATTCCACCCCGAGCGCAAGGGACAGATGAGCGGGCGTATCGACCCGGTGGTCGCCATTGCCAACGGCGTGGGCCTGCTGTTCTTCATCGTCCCTGGCGTGATCGCCTATGCCGTGGATTTCTCCAACGGCACCATCTACCTTCCCGGCACCCACGATACGGCCAGTGTCGATACCCTTATCATGGACGAGAGCATGGATGTGCCGACCCTCGAGAAGCTGCTTTCGGAGAAGACCGGCAAGCGGGTCCGGCTCGACAGCGAACTGCTGCGGGTCGAAGAGGTGGAAAGCCTCGACGAGGCCCTGGCGCTGGTGCGCATGGCCGGCATCAACGACAAGGAGCGGTTGGCCACGCTGTAACCCGGTCGTGCTCGACGGAGGCGTCGAGCACGGATGTGCGAATCGCTAGCTTGCCGCTTCTGTCAGCGCCCCTTCGAGCCGTTCCAGCTCGAGGGGGCGATAACGTTCCAGCAGCGCCCAGAGGATGGCGGCGGTTTCCGCATCCGGCGTGCCGCGATAGTCGCTGGGGCGGAAGCGCATCTGGAAGGCCCGCAGCACGGCGCGGGTTTCACGGTCCAGCTCGCCAGTCTCTTTCAGCGGATAGCCCCATCCCCTTAGCGCCTCCTGCAAGAGGCTCAGCGCCGGCGGCTGCGCCTCGAAGCGCGCCTGCCAGCTTGCTACCGCATCGTCTTCTGGCCACACCCCGATACCCGCTTCGTACAGTTCGCGCCAGGGGAAGCGCGGGCCGGGGTCGATCTTGCGTGTGGGCGAGATGTCGGAGTGAGCCACCACGTCGGTGGGGTGGATGCCGTGGCGCTCGATGATGTCCCGTGATAGCGCGATCAGCGCCTCGATCTGAGCCTCGGGATAGGGTGCCCATTGGATATCCACCGACGCTTCCGGGTTCTGTTCCAGCAGGCGTTCCACCTCGGCATAGGGGCGGTCGGGCCCGAGATTGACGATCTCGATGCCGATGGAGGTGTCGTTGATGTTGGTGCGCCCCCGCCAGGCGCTGGCGCCGGCGTGCCAGGCACGGCGGTTCTCGTCGACCAATTGATAGACCAGCGGCATGCCGCGGTGGTCTCGCGGCGGCAGCGGAAGCACGTAATGGGCGCTGACATGGGGGCCGGTGAGCACGGCCAGCGACTTGGCCTCGTCGATATCGGTGTAGTGCATCACCAGGTGGCGCACCCGGCTGTTGTGCGAGGGAGCCACCCAGGAGTGATCCACCGCATAGCCGCTGCGCCGCTCCAACTGTTCGGGTGCAGCGCAGCCGGCCAGCCACGCGCCGGCCAGGGCGATAATGAGAATGGCGGTCCAACGTATCGGCATGTTCAGCCCCCTTGAACCGCTAGCCGTATCAGCAAACCGAGCACCATGGCGGTCGAGACGCTGAGCAGGGTGCCCATCAGCACGTATTCGGTCAGCTTGCGATCCTGCGCGCCGCGCAGCTCACCGAAGCGCAGCACCGACTTGGCTGCCAGCAGGAAGCCGATGGCGGTCAACTGGTCGAGCAGCACCAGGGTCAGCACCAGTACGCGCTCGGCCATGCCGATACGTGCGCCGGCGGCAATGAGTGTGCCGGGATTGTCGATCTGGGCGCTCCAGCGCTGTATCACCAGGGCGATGACGATCGACAGCGGGCGGGTGACGAGCACGTAGGCGACGGCGGTGCCGAGCACCCGAGGCGTGAACAGCCAGTGCCAGAACGCCACCAGCGGTTGCCAGTGGCCCAGCCAGACCAGCCATACGCCCACCAGCACCAGCAGATGCAGCAACTGGTCGAGCATGAACCAGCGCAGCCGCATCGGCGACAGATAGGCCTTGCCGAGGTCGATCACGGCATGGCTCACGGCAATCGCTGCCGCGCCACTCAGCACCATGTTCCAGGAGGCTCCAGTGGCTTGAGTCAGTGTGGCCGCGCTCAGCACCGCCAGGGCCAGAGCGCCGTGCAATGCCGCGTGCAGGTAGAGCTGGGCGGAGCGCACCTTGTGCATGTAACGCGCCTCGACCCAGCGACTGGGCTGCAGGGCGAAGTCACCGAGCAGATGGACCAGCACAAGCCCCAGCAGCAGCGAGATATCGGCGTTCATCGTGGGTCGTCCTTGAATCGTTGGCCGAGGTAGCGCAGGTAGTCGTCGAGCAGTGCCCAGCGTGCGGCCCGCAGCCGCTTGTGTACGCTGGGCTGGCTGATGCCGAGCCGCTTGGCCAGCGCCTGTTGGGATTCCTCGTGCCACAGGCTCAGGTAGACGGCCTCGGCAGCGTAGCGCGACCAGCCGTCGATCAGATCGTCGACGAAGCGGGTCAGCAGCGCCAGGCAATCGCTTCCGGGCTCCTCGACCAGGCTGAGCGCCAGGTGAGCCGTGCCTTCGCTCATGGTATCCAGGGTCTGGCCGGAGCGCACGAATACCTCGCCGCTGGCTTCGGTGACCCGCTGCCCGGGCTGCCAGGGATCCCGGCCGATGGCGACGGCAATGCGCGCATCCCAGCGCTGGCGCTCCTCCGAATGACGAATCAGAGCCGCACGCAGCAGCACCGCGGCGGGTAGGGCGGCCGCCGGGTCGGGCAGGGCGATCTGGAAGCCGTCGCCACGATAGCGCTCGCTCTGCCCGCCGTAGCGCGCGGTGATCGCCTCGATGGCGGTATCGAGTGCCTGGAAGAGCCGCTGGGGATCGCTGGCCTTGCGGGAGTCGACCAGATCGCCCGTGAGAACGGCAATGCGCTGCGCCATAGGCTTGCTCTACGCGTCGGTGATGTCCTGATAATAGCCCTTAAAGGCTATTTTTCAACATAATAACCAAAAAGGGCTATAGCGAGTCCATTCGCCATTGTCGTTTGCCCGGGCTGGCCGAACAGGGTGGCCAGCTATACGAAACATGTATGAATATACAGTATATGGGTGAGCCAGGTATGGGGCAAGCATCAGCGCGCCAGATCGCGCATGGCGTTTTCGAGCCCTTCCAGGGTCATGGGGTACATGCGGTCGTCGATCAGCTGACGGATCAACTGGGTGGAGTGGGTGTACTCCCAGGCTCGCGGCGGCATGGGATTGAGCCAGGCCAGACGGGGGAACTTGTCGGCCAGGCGCTTGAGCCATACGGCACCGGCCTCGTCGTTGAAGTGCTCCACGCTGCCGCCGGGGTGGGTCACCTCGTAGGGCGACATGGCGGCATCGCCGACGATCACCACTTGGTAGTCGCGGCCGTAGGTGTGCAGCACGTCCATGGTGGGGATGCGCTCGCTGGTGCGACGGTAGTTGTTGCGCCACACGCCTTCGTACAAGCAGTTGTGAAAGTAGTAGTGCTCCAGGTGCTTGAACTCCGAGCGGGCGGCGGAGAACAGCTCCTCGCAGACGCGGATGTGATCGTCCATGGAGCCGCCCACGTCGAGGAACAGCAGCACCTTCACCGTGTTGTGGCGCTCGGGGCGCATGCGCACGTTGAGCAGGCCGGCGTCGCGGGCGGTGTCGCGGATGGTGGCGTCGACGTCGAACTCCTCGGCCGCGCCCTGGCGGGCGAACTTGCGCAGCCGGCGCAGCGCCATCTTGATGTTGCGCGTACCGAGCTCGAGCGAGTCGTCATAGTCGCGGAAGCGTCGTTCGTCCCACACCTTCACCGCGCGGCGGTGGCGCGAGCCTTCCTGGCCGATGCGAATGCCCTCGGGGTTGTAGCCATAGGCACCGAAGGGGCTGGTGCCACCGGTGCCGATCCACTTGTTGCCGCCGGCATGGCGCTCCTTCTGCTCCTCCAGCCGCTTCTTGAAGGTCTCGATCAGCTGCTCCAGGCCGCCCAGGGATTCGATCTGCGCCTTCTCCTCCTCGGAGAGCTGCTTCTCGAACTCGCGGCGCAGCCAGTCGTCGGGAATCAGTGCCTCGATGGCGGCGTCGAGATTTTCCAGACCGTCGAACCAGGCGGCGAAGGCGCGATCGAAGCGGTCGAAGTAGCGCTCGTCCTTGACCATCACGGTACGCGCCACCTGGTAGAACGCCTCCATGTCGGCGAACACCACGCCGCGCTCGACCACCGCATGCAGATCGAGCAGCTCACGCAGCGAGACCGGTACGCCGGCGCGCTTGAGGGTTTCGAACAGGCCGATGAACATGGCTCAGCGCCTCTGATTGCCTTGGCGGCGCATCATGAAGGCCAGCCGTTCGAGCAGTTGGGTATCCTGCTCGTTCTTCACCAGGGCGCCGGCCAGCGGCGGAATCGCCTTCACCGGGTCGCGGTGGTAGAGCGCCTCGCGGGCCAGCTCGTCGGCCATCAGCAGCTTCAGCCAGTCCACCAGCTCCGAGGTGGAGGGCTTCTTCTTCAGCCCCGGTGCCTGGCGCAGGTCGAAGAACACCTCCAGCGCCTCACTGACCAGCTTCGGCGCGATGTCGGGGAAGTGCACGTCGACGATGGCCTGCATCGTCTCGCGGTCGGGGAACTCGATGTAGTGGAAGAAGCAGCGGCGCAGGAAGGCGTCGGGCAGCTCCTTCTCGTTGTTCGAAGTGATCACGATGATCGGCCGGTGGCGTGCACGAACGGTCTCGCCGGTCTCGTAGACATGGAACTCCATGCGATCCAGCTCCTGGAGCAGGTCGTTGGGGAATTCGATGTCGGCCTTGTCGATCTCGTCGATCAGCAGCACTACGCGCTCGTCGGCGGTGAAGGCTTCCCACAGCTTGCCGGGCTTGATGTAGTTCTCTACGTTTTCCACGCCCTCGACGCCAAGCTGGGAGTCGCGCAAACGGCTCACCGCATCGTACTCGTAGAGCCCCTGGGCGGCCTTGGTGGTGGACTTGATATGCCAGGTGATCAGCCGTGTGCCCAGCGAGCGGGCCAACTCCTCGGCCAGCAGGGTCTTGCCGGTGCCAGGTTCGCCCTTGATCAGCAGCGGGCGCTCCAGGGTCACGGCGGCGTTCACCGCCTGCTTCAAGGCATCGGTAGCCACATAGGTAGAGGTCGAATCGAAAGCCATGGGTGCCTCGGCGATAGATCGTTTAGGGGATAATCAAACAAGTGTACGGAAGGGTGGGGCAGGCGACAAATACAACGGCGGAGACGCTCGCGTCCGCCATGGCTTACAACGAGACGGGAAGAGGCGCTCAATCGACGCTGGGGCGCGAGGCGTGTCGCCGCACCAGCAGCCAGGCCAGCACGGACAGTGCCACCAGCACGATCAACGGCAGCATGGCCAGATTGAGTGCCTCCCAGCCCAGCCGGTGGAACAGGTGACCCGACATCAGCGAGCCGATGGCAACCAGCGAGAAGATGATCAGGTCGTTGATGCCCTGTACCTTGCCCCGCTCTGCCTCGGTATGCACGGTGGAAAGCAGCGCGCTGCCGCCGACGAAGAGGAAGTTCCAGCCGATGCCGAGCGACACCAGGGCCACCCAGAAATGGGCCATCGTCTGGCCCAGGTTGGCCAGCAGCACGGCAGCCGCAAACATGGCGGCACCGGCCAGCAGGATGCGGTCCACGCCGAAGCGGGCGATGAGGCTGCCGGTGACGAACGAGGGAGCGAACATGCCCAGCACGTGCCACTGCATGATAAAGGCAACCTGGCTCATCTCGAAACCTGCCGCCCGCATGGCCAACGGTGTGGCGGTCATGACCAGTATCATGATGGCGTAGCCCACGGCGCCGGCCAACACAGCGACCAGAAAGGCCGGCTGGCTGCCGATCACCGCCATGGGACGGGAAATGTCGCCGGGTTTTGGCTCGCCGCTTGGCGGCACGCGTAGTTGTGTCAACAGGCCGATGGCCGCCACGGCCAGCACGGCAATCACCAGATAGGGGCCGCCCGAAGGCACCCCGGCCACCCAGTCAAGGGTGGCGCTGGCATTCCACGGCCCCAGGAAAGCGGCCACCACGCCGCCTGCCATCACCAGCGAGATAGCGCGACTGCGAAAGGCGGGGCTGGCCACGTCGGCGGCGGCGAAGCGGTAGTACATGGCGAAGCCCTGGTAGAGCCCGAGCAGCAGATTGCCGGCGCAGAACAGCCAGAACGAGCCCGCCGCGATGGCCGCGAAGCTCAGCAGGCCACCGCCTACACCACCCAGGGCAGCGCCGGTGATGAAGCCCAGCCGCCGCCCCACGCTCTTCATGAATAGCGAAGCGGGCAGCGTGGAAACCACCGTGCCCACCATCATCAGCGCGATGGGCAGCGTGGCCAGCCCCGGATCGGGGCTCAGCTGATGGCCCACCACACCGCTCAGGGTCATCACGGTGATGGCGGCGATCAAGAATAGGGTCTGGCCGGTGACCAGAATGGCTACGTTGGATCTCTCGTGAGATGGAGATGCCATGTCGGTTTCCTTGTGGTCTGGTCGGGAAGCGAGGTCAAAATACGAGAACCTTGTCAGCCTGCTCTATTGCCTCGGCCAAGGCATCCATGGTGCTGCGCTCGGAGCCAGCCACGGTCTCTTCCTCAGTGATTCCTCGTGCATCCATGCAGGTGCCACACAGCAGGACACGCCCCTTGTTCGTGACCCGCCTGACCATCCGCTCCGTATTGTAGAAACCGTCGGGCGTCTTTTGCCCAAGCTTAGCACCTGCTACGGCATCTCCCATCAGAAACACGGTGACCTCACTGTCGCGCGTGAGCAGCGCCTGAGCCAGGCGAAGAGCGTTGTAGAGCCGTTCGGTACCGTAGGGTGGGTCGTTGATGATGATGAGAGAGCGCACGATCTTACTCCTTTTATGGTCATTCTATTGAATGATAGAATGTTGGTCGGAGCTGTCACGTTCTGTCAAGTGATACACTTCGCGACTCATTAGCCGGTTTGAATAGCAGAGGTACGGCCATGGCATCGCAGCAGGAGCTTCTAGACACCTTGGCTCAGGTTGGCCGAGCGCTAGGCAGCGGTCACCGGCTGGCGCTGCTGCAGCGTCTGGCCCAAGCCGAAGCGCCGGTAGAGGTCTTGGCTGCTGCTACCGGTCTTACGGTGGGTAACACGTCACAGCACCTCCAGCAGCTTCGAAGGGCGGGGCTGGTCACTGCCAGCCGCAGCGGCAAACAGATGATCTATCGTCTTACCGATGAGCGTATCGTCATCCTGATGGGGCTGCTCCGGCAGATCGCTGAAACCAATCTGGCGGAAATGGAGCGCCTGGTCAGCCAGCTCTTCTCAGAGGAGGATGCCGCCGGCGCCTTGGAGGCCGTTTCTCGCAATGAGCTGCTTGAAGGGATGGAGAGCGGCAGGGTAGTGCTGCTCGATGTGCGGCCCGAGGAGGAGTTTCAGGCTGGCCACCTGCCCGAGGCGATCAACATACCGCTGGAGCAATTGGAAGCCATGCTGGATCGACTGCCGTTGGATCGGGATATCGTCGCCTACTGTCGCGGCCCATACTGCGTGCTTTCTCACGAGGCCGTAGTACGCCTTCGCCAACTTGGATACCGTATCAGGCGTTTCGAGGAAGGTTATCCGGAGTGGAAGGCCGCCGGTTTACCGGTGATATGAGTTTGCCGCTTGAAGGCGGCTTCCATTACGGCTCATGGCGATACGCTTCTATCAGCGTTGCCGGGTCGTGCTCGGCGTGCCCGTGGCCGACGTGGGTGCGCATCAACTGTGCTGCCAGGCCGGTCATCGGTGTGCCGCTGCCGGCGCGCTGGCTCTGGGCCACGGCCATGTCGAGATCCTTGAGCAGGGTGCGCAGGTGCCAGGCCGGGTTGTCGAACTCCCTTGCCGCCATGCGTGGGGTCAGGATCTGGAACGGCTTGGAATCGGCGAAGCCGCCGGCCAGCGCCTCGGTCAAGCGCGAGGCATCCACGCCGCTGGCCTCGGCCAGGGCCACCATCTCGGCAATCACCGCCGCCTGACAGCCGACGATCATCTGGTTGCACACCTTGGTGACCTGGCCGGCGCCCACGGAGCCCATGTGGGTGACCCTGGCCGAGAGAGGTGCGAGCAGGGGGCGTACGGCCGCGATGTCCGCTTCCTCGCCACCGCACATGATTGCCAGGCTCCCGGCCTCGGCTCCTGCCACGCCACCGGAGACCGGCGCGTCCACCCAGCGCATGCCGCACGCTTCTGCCAATCTCTCGGCAAAGAGGCGCGTTGCCGCCGGGTCGCTACTGGAGAGGTCGACCAGGTGCTGACCCGAGCGACCGTGCGCCGCCACGCCGCCGTCGCCGAACACTACCTCTTCCACCACGGCCGTGTTGGCCAGGCACAGCATCACCACATCCGTGTTCGCTACCAGTTCAGCGATGGAGTTCGCCACCGTGGCGCCGGCCTCGCGCAGCGGGGCGCATTTCTGCACAGTGCGATTCCACACCGTCACGGCAAAGCCGGCCTTCAGCAGGCGGCGCGTCATGGGGTCACCCATCAGGCCGATACCGATGAAACCGAGACGGGGCTGTGTCATGGCGTTTCTCCAGAGTGGGTAGGAAGCGAAATCCCTAGCATGCGGGATGGAAGCATTTTCCATCAAGATGGCCGATGTATATCACAGCGCAAAGTTCAGTGAATCGATCCGCATCGGGCTACGCTTCAAGGCAGCCATCGAAATGGAGCCGGCCGGTCATGGTGGCCGGCACTGGAAAGCGCGGTCGCGCAAGAAGGGAGCAAGAGGGAAGTAAGATGAGCGACGCAAAGAACACGCGTGCCACAGTGATTCCATGCCTGCGCTATCGGGATGCACCAGCGGCGATCGAGTGGCTCTGCCAGGTCTTCGGCTTCGAGCAGCAGTTCGTGGCCGCCAACGATGATGGTTCCATAGCCCATGCTCAACTAACGTTCGGCAACGGAATGATCATGCTGGGGTCTGCCACGGACAGTGAGTTCGGGCGCCTGATGAAACAGCCTGATGAGATCGGTGGTGCCGAAACGCAGTGTGCCTATCTCATCGTTTCGGATGCCGACGCCGTCTACACCCGCGCCAAAGCGGCCGGTGCCGAGATCGTCATGGAGATCAAGGACGAGAATTACGGCGGCAGGGGCTTCAGCTGTCGCGACCTGGAAGGCCATCTCTGGAACTTCGGCACCTACGATCCCTGGGAACAGTAGGCACGGTTTTGCTCCAGCCTTGACGCACGTCTGGACGCGTATCTGCGTGCAGCTCATGAGCTATGGATTGTCAGTGATTCTCTCTCTGCACGTAAGCCATAACTGAAAATGCGCGCTGCCAGTCGACTCATCGGCCCGGCGAGTCGGACAATAGCCCCTGGTGGCCGGGTTGGCATTCCTGGCATTGGCGGCGGGATATCCTTAAAGCCCCTTGAAGCCATGATCGAGCCGTAGGCAACCGAGGGCATGCAGCAGGGAGACACCAATGAGCATCCGACACGCAGTTGAGTACGATCTGCCAAGGATCGTGGAAATCTACAATGCAGCGATTCCTACGCGGAGTTCTACGGCAGATACCGAAACCGTGTCGGTAGCGTCCCGCAAGGCGTGGTTTTTTCGCCATGAGCCCGACCGCAGACCATTGCTCGTATACGAGCGAGAAGAAGGTGTTGTCGCCTGGATGAGCTTCGAGGACTTCTATGGCCGACCGGCCTACCGACACACCGCCGAGCTGAGTGTCTATATCTCACCGGAGCAACAAGGCCGACTCATCGGCAAGCGACTGTTGCAGAAGGCAGAAGAATTGGCGCCAGCGCTGGGGTTGCGTTCCTTGGTGGGTTACGTATTTGCGCATAACACCCGGAGCATGCGGCTACTGTCGGCGCTTGGATACCAGGAGTGGGGGCGACTTCCTGACATCGCGGAAATGGATGGCAAGGAGTACAGCCTCTGCATCATGGGTAAACGTCTGGCCCATCTCGGTAAGAAATAACCGAAACCCGAGCGCCTTCTCAAGGCGCCCGGGAACGAGGGAGCGGAACTTAGCCGGTCATTCTCCCGCTGAGCTTGTCACGCAGGCGATCGACCATGCCCACACCCGGCCCCACGGTCTTGTGGAACAGTTCGGAGTGGGGCGCGCTGGGGTGGGGGCGGGTTGGCGCCAGCTGCTTGGCGTTCTCCACCTTCTTGCCCAGGTTGATTCGCTCCTCTTCGGGGAGGCGCTGACGCAGCTTGGGGAACTGATCGGCCTCTTCGTCCTTGGCGTGGTGGCGCAGCAGCTCGTCCAGCTTGTGCACGCGGTCCATGAAAGCCGGTTCGGCGGCGTCGGCGTCTTCCAGCTGTTTCATCACCTGGACGATCTCGTCGTGTTCCACCCTGTCGTGCTCGGCTTCCTCCTTGCCGTCGGGAATGCGCTTCTCCATCACCGGATAGACGTACATCTCCTCGGCCACCGAATGGCGCATCACCTCGGCAATCAGCGTATCGGTGAGCTCCCGGCGCTGTTCGGCGTCGGGGGAGCGCTGGATCTGCTCCAGCAGGTCCTCCATTTCGCGATGGTCGAGGGTGAGGATATCGACGACGTCGTGCTGGGATGCGTTGGTATGCTGATTCATGAGACTCCCTCCATTGAGTCGTTGCGCCCTTTGCAACGGGCCATCTCAACATAGCCGTGAGTGGCGGCTTCAGCCAAACCTGGCGCAGTCTGTCACTGCCCGCTTATGCTGAAGCGCCCGCCGGAAGGCGGGGACAACGGTCCTGCGCCTCGAAACAAGGGAGGGTGTCATGCGACTCAGGGTGCTGTCCGACCTTCATCTGGAACATTTCGATGAAGGGCGTGAACTGCCGGACGTTCCGGCAGATGCGGTGGTTCTCGCCGGTGACATCCACCGGCATGCCGAGGGATTGAGCTGGGCGGCCGAGCGTTTCGCCGGGCTACCCATTCTCTACGTGCCGGGAAATCATGAATTCTATGGCGCCAGTATGCCGCTGTTGCGACTGGCCATGGCGTACGAAGCCGAGCGGCTGGGCATCGAACTGCTCGACAATCGCTCGCTGACGCTGGATGGGGTGCGCTTCCATGGCACGACGCTATGGACCGACTTCGCCCTGTACGACGCTGAGCCGGAACATGATCCTGAGCTGACCGAGCAGAAAGCGCGTTGGCTGATGCCCGATTTCAGCATCATCGAACAGCCGGAAGGGCAGACCTTCAGCCCGGAGGAGAGCCGGCGACTGCATGCCGAATCGCTGGCCTGGCTGGAAGCGGAGCTGGCCCGGCCCTTCGATGGGCCGCGGGTGGTGATCAGCCACCATGCCCCTCTGTCTGAGTGCATTCCGCCGCGCTATCGGGGCGATGCGCTGTCGCCTGCCTTTGCGTCGCATCTGCCTGGCCTGATGGGGCGCATGGACCTGTGGATTCACGGTCACGTGCATGAGCCGGTGGATGCCGTGTTCGGCGACACACGGATCTTGGCCAACCCAGGCGGCTACCCCGGTGAGTTCGAGCCGCCGCTGTTCGTGAACGACCTGATCGTCGAAATATGAGCGAGAAGAAGGAAATGAGAACAATGTTCAAGGTTTACGGTGATCGTCGGTCCGGCAACTGCTACAAGATACAGCTATTGATGAGCCATCTGGGCATCGAACACGAATGGATCGATGTCGATATTCTGGCCGGCGACACGCGCCGTCCCGAGTTTCTGGCCAAGAACCCCAACGGCAAGATTCCGTTGCTCGAACTGCCTTCTGGCGGGTACCTGGCCGAATCCAACGCCATTCTCGATTATCTGGCCCACGGTACTGCCTATCTTCCCAATGAACCGTTGGCCATGGCGCGCGTACTGAGCTGGCAGTTCTTCGAGCAGTACAGCCATGAGCCATACATTGCGGTAGCGCGCTTCATCGCCAAGTACCTTGGTCTGCCCGAGGAGCGCCGGGCGGAATACGAAGGCAAGCAGGCGGGTGGTTACAAGGCGCTCGATGTCATGGAGCAGACGCTTGCCGCTTCGCCCTACCTGGCGGGGGAGACGCTCAGCGTGGCGGACGTCGCGTTGTATGCCTATACCCACGTCGCCCATGAAGGCGGCTTCTCGCTCGCTGACTATCCTGCCGTGCAGGCTTGGCTCGCCAGGGTGGCTGCCCACCCGCGACATGTTCCGATGGGGTAGGAGCATTCGTGACGCAGCCCAAGCAAAGCTAGGCCCTTGTCCGGAAACTGGCTGCGCTCGCCGACTTTTCAGACAAAGCTTAGTACCCAAGTCTCCGATTTGGTGCCATAAAGAAATGGCGTACCCATGGTACGTGGTTGCGCCGTTTCAGTCTTGGCAGCGCAGCCTGTCACCACCCTGACAATAACGAAATCGACCCGTCAACGGCAGGCTGTCTGCGCTGTCCTGGCATCATGAAGGCTCCACATGCTTCATCGGGGCCATGCCAACCCGGCGCCGCTCGCCGAGCAGGGGATCCGTAGGAGAACGAAAATGACCGGTGCAATGGCAGACAAGAAAATGGCCCTTCTGTGGCTGAAAATTGCGGTGGTGTATCTACTGGTTGGGGTCATCTACGGCATCGTGATGGCCGCCAGCCATCAATATGTCTTCCGAAGCGTGCATGCACACATCAACCTGCTGGGCTGGGCAAGCCTGGCCCTGGCCGGTCTGATGTATCACTTGTATCCGACAGCCGCGCGCAGCCTTCTTGGCCGGCTTCACTTCTACCTGCACAACGGCGGTCTTCCGGTGCTGTTGGTATGCCTGCACTTCTACGCGGGCGGCATGCGACAGCTCGAGCCAGTGGTGGCGCTGGCCTCGGTGATCGTCGGCCTCGGCATCCTGGCGTTTACGGTCAACGTCATGATGAACATGAAAGTGGCCTTGTCGACCGGCAACGTCGATAGCGCCTGAAGCACCGCGGCTGCCGGTTGAAAGCGGCCTGCCTGGGCCACATCTGAACAGGATAAGGCGTCAACTCGCCTGGCCCAGGCAGCCAACCACCGACAGGAGCCTCAGCTGCATGTTCATCGCCGTACTGACACTCGACGTTTCCTTGCCGGGCTGCGCGTCGCTCAAGGAGAAGCGTCAGCGCATGGGGGGCATTCACGAGCGCTTCGGACGCCATCCAGCCGTGGCAGTGTGCGAGAGCGGCCAGCACGATCGGCTCGAAGCGAGCGAGTGGACTTTCGTGGTGACCGGGAACGAGCGGCAGAAGGTGGAGTCGCTGTGCAGCGAGATCGAAGACAAGCTGCAGCGCACGGTGGACGGCCGGGTGCTGAAAGTCTCACGCGAAATGCTTTAGATGAGCGCTTGGCATATGAAGGCTCGCTGATTTTGCATTGCATCAAAATGCGTCAGCAGACCGCTGTGGTGGGCATAGATGGTGCAGAAAGATGTGAGCTGGCGGCATGTGGCACAAAGCCTGCGTACTGTTTTTCTTGCAAGGCTTTGTTTTGAAATGATTTATGTAATTGTTGGCGCGGCTATCGCATTGTATTGGGCAACGAAGCAAGAAACTCAGCACTGAGTCACGAATGCACAGAGTCACCAATCAACGCTTCGGAAGGTCGGGCAACTACACTGCCTTCCGAGCAACGTCGCCAAAGGCTGAACGACAGCAGGCGATATACCGATGTGAGCTGGCGTGCTCCACCTGACCCCCTTCGGGGGGTCTTTTTTATTTTCCCGAGCTTGGGCGAACGTATCGGCAAAGGCAATGCGACCTTTGTCGGTCGGTGGTGTTCACATGTGCTTGACGGGTCTACCCTTGCGAAACGGTATTCGCAATGCAGCAAGTCGCAGGGAGGTGACATGCAGGAAAGGATCATGCTCGTGCTCAACGGTGGTGGTGCCCTGGGGGCCTATCAGTACGGCGTCTATCGCACCCTGGTAAACCGCCTGGACGAGCGCGCAAGACGCGACATGGTCGTGGTAGGGGCATCGATTGGGGCAGTGAACGGGTATTTATTGGCGGCGCACCACGCAGCTCCGGATGCGGGCCTGGAAGCCTTGGCCAGCTTCTGGCGCGAGGTGGCCCAACCCGCGTTGCCGTTCGTCCCATTCTTCGATGCCAGAAGCCAGCGGCTGAGCGCCACCCTCACCGGCCTCACCTTTGGCAATCCACCCGTTTTCTCGGCCGTTCCAGGCGGTTTCCTGACCGCCCTGGGGCTCTATCCTGCTACGGCGGGCTACGACAACAGTAGGTTGGTCGAGACCGTGGCTCGTCATGCCCAGCACTATACGGCGGAGAAAGCTGGGCCTCGGCTGATGATACGTGCCATCGATATCGAAGCCGCGGAGCCGGTCTGGTTCGACAGCCAGGAGCGGCCCATCGTGCCCAGCATGATCGGTGCCAGCAGTGCGATTCCGCTGCTGTTCACGCCCGGGAGGCACGAGGGGCGGGCCTATTGGGATGGAGACGTCTGGCATCGCGGCTTGCTGCTGCCGGCTCTCGAACGCCTCTCGTCGCCAACGAGCGGGCAGCGGTGGCATGCCATTACGGTTGAATTGTTCAAGCGGGCGCCGGGCATGCCGCAAGGTCTAGGCGAGGGCCTGGATCATTTCAGGCGTCTGTTCCTGGGCGCGCGGAGTGACGATGAAGCCCGCGAGGCGGCCGAGCGTTACCCTAAGCTGCGCCTGACCCGCATTCGCCGTGATCCCCATCCCGGTGAGAGCGCTTCGCTCTGGTTGACTGACTGGGCACCGGATCGCCTGGCATATCTGATAGGGCAGGGCGAGGCGGATGCGGAGCGGGCACTGGCCTCGGTGCTTCCTTGAGCTGAAGCAACCACGAGGCAAGCGAGGAACGCCGTAAAATGATCGAGCTGCCAGGGGAGACCCTGACAGCTCGTTCTATCCGGCCGGCTACAAACCTTTCTGCCTTCCATGGCAGACTGAGCCAACGCTCTTCACGACTTCCCTGTCGCTTGCAGCCATTGACCGGCGGTTATCAGCGGCCTTGGTTCTTGCCGCCCTTGCGGCCTGCTTCGGAGGCCTTCTGCGGATCGTTGGCGAAATTGCCGCCGCTGTGCTGACCGCCTTTCTGACCGGCTTCGGAGGCACGCTGCGGATCGTTGGCGAAGTTGCCGCCGCTGTGCTGGCCACCTTTCTGGCCGGCTTCCGAGGCACGCTGCGGATCGTTGGCGAAATTGCCGCTGCTCTCCTGGCCGCCTTTCTGGCCGGCTTCGGAGGCGCGCTGCGGGTCGTTGGCAAAATTGCCGCCGCTCATCTGGCCGCCTTTCTGGCCGGCTTCGGAGGCGCGCTGCGGGTCGTTGGCGAAATTGCCGCTACTCTCCTGGCCGCCTTTCTGGCCAGCCTCTGATGCCTTCTTCGGATCGTTGGCAAAATTGCCCGGATTCTGGTTGCGCTGTGCCATGTCAGAACTCCTTCCACGTTGCCTGTCGGTTCAACAAGCGTTTACGTACTTCCATTTACCGGCTGTCCGGCGCTTCTGGCGTTTGCCAGCATGGTTAAACGTAGGAACGCCCAACCGGCATATCAAGCCGGGGCAGGTTTCCTAATGCTAAGAAAAGTTGGTGTTTCTAAAGAAAGATTGCGCGATGCATCGAAAGTGCAGTGAGCTTTTCAGCCGCCTCGTTTCAACTCTTTGATTTACTATCGAAGAGTCTCTATGGAAAGTTTTTCAGCGGAAACATTTTCGGGCCAGCCGCAGAGCTATCGGCGTGTAGTTTTTCGTTTCCCACAGACACGACGGTGGGGTCCCGAACGGCAAGGTCGAGATGCGAGCGCATGGTCAAAGGAACACCGGCGGAAATAGTTGATGTAGATCAACGGAGAGTGAGGTGGCGGCATTCCTTGGTATGAAAGGATCTGGCGCGGTTGGCCGGGGTGAGGCTTCATTAGCAGCATGAAACGCTTGAACAACAATACCTGCCCACTCAACAGCGAGAACGGCCTTGTCATGAAAACGTACGCATCCAACGGGGAAGGGTTCGCCAGCCTCAGGCGGCTGCTGGCACTCAATCTGCAGAACAAGATCCTGCTTCTGGTACTGGTGCCGTTGATCATCTCCTCTTCCTGCCTGCTGGTGCTCGAGGGCTTGGAGCGCATCGACGCCAACCGTGCGCAGCTGGCCCAGCAACGAGAACTGATGCTCGAGGCCAGACGCCACGGCGTAGAGAGCATCGTCGGCATGGCGACGACGCTGGTGGGAAGCGTTGCCGGCAGCGTCGAGGATCCGGATGCGGCGCGTCGGGCCACCATCGAACTGCTGCGCGATCTGCGTTTCGAAGAGGACAACTACGTGTTCGTCTTCGACTATGACGGCACCATGCTGGTACAGCCCGCCGTGCCCGAGCAGGAAGGGCGCAACATGCTGGCGGTCCAGGATCCCAATGGCAAGCCGTTGATTCGCGACATGATCGAGATTGCACGCGGCGGTGGCGGGCGCTACGAGTACCAATGGCTCAATCCGGCGAGCGGTGAAGTGGAGCCGAAGTATTCCTTTGCCGTCGCCTTTCCCGAATGGAACTGGGTGATCGGTGCCGGTGTATACGCCACCGGTGTCGATGCCGCCATGGCGGTGATCGAACAGGCGGCCAGGCAGAATCTGATCCAGACCCTGGTGCGGCTCTGGGTGATTGCTTCGGTGATCAACCTGACCATCACCTTACTGGCCATCTGGATCACCCGTCGCACGGTCCGCCAGATTCGCCAGACCGCCAGCGACATGAACGAGATCGCCCAGGGTGTGGCCGAGGGCCGGGGCGATCTGACCCGTCGTCTGCGCGTTACCAGCCGCGACGAGATCGGCGAGCTGGCCAAGCAGTTCAACGGCTTTCTGGCACGTATTCAGAGCACGCTGCGCGAAGTCAGAACCGGTGCCAATGACGTCTACTCGGCCTCGTTGAGCATCGCCCGCAGCAGCGACGAGCTGGCGGTACGCACCGATCAGGCTGCCGCCAGCCTGCAGCAGACCTCTTCGGCGATGGAGCAGATCACTTCGACGGTGCAGAACAATGCCGATCACACCGGGCAGGCAGACAAACTGGTGCGGGGCAGTGCCGAGGTGGCGCGGCAGGGCAAGGAGTCAATGCAAAGAGTCGAGGAGACGATGGAACGGATCAATGCCTCCTCGACCAAGATCGGGGAGATCGTTTCGCTCATCGATGGCATTGCCTTCCAGACCAATATCCTGGCGCTCAACGCCTCGGTCGAGGCCGCCAGGGCGGGCGAGCACGGGCGTGGCTTCGCCGTGGTAGCCCAGGAGGTACGCTCCCTGGCGCAGCGCTCGGCGGATGCGGCTCGTGAGATCAAGGGGCTGATCGAAGCATCGATCACGCATACCCGGCAGGGCACCGACATCGTGCATCAGGCTGGCGTTACCATGCAGGAGATCTTCGACAGCATCGCCAAGGTCAATGACGTCATCGCCGAGATCAGCGCCGGCTCGCGTGAGCAGAGTATCGGCATTCACGAGGTGAATACGGCCGTCAGTCAGATGGATACGATGACCCAGCAGAACGCGGCGATGGTGGGCCACAACACCGATACGGCGGCGGCCATGCGCAGCCAGGCGGAAAAACTGACGCAGTTGATCAATACCTTCGTGCTTGGCGGGGAGCTGGAGCGGCCCGCCGTGGTGGCACCGCCCCTGGAGCGTTTGCCGGCACCGCCCGCGCCCATGGCGGTTCGAGCAAAAGCGCCCGCTGGAAAAGCGCAGGCCGAGGCCGAATGGGAGGCCTTCTAGGCCTCGCCGAACGCTGCTTCATGCTTGCCCGCAGGCGGCCAAGAAGCGACGATGAGCCAAGGTAACGGGAAGGGAGCCTTGCCTTGGCCGACATCACCACGACGAATGCCATCCCGGTAGGCATCAGTGCTTGCCTGATGGGCGAGCAGGTACGCTACAACGGGGGCCACAAGCGCTCCCGCTACTGCCTGGAAGTGTTGCAGGAGTGCTTCGCCTTCGAACCCTTCTGCCCCGAACTCGAAGCCGGCCTGGGTGTGCCGCGGGAGCCGATTCGTCTGGTCGGCGCTCCTGGCGAGCCGCCGCGGGTGAAGGGCACGGTGGATCCCGAGCTGGACGTCACCGAGCGCCTGCGTGAGGTCGGCGAGGCGTTCGTGGCGCGTCATCGCCATCTGCGCGGTTTCATTCTGATGAAAGGCTCGCCGAGCTGCGGGCTCGAGCGGGTCAAGGTCTATCACGAGAACGGCATGCCCAGCCATGCCGATTCCGGGCTCTTCGTCCAGGTGATGCGCGAGCACTTCCCCGAGCTGCCGCTGGAGGAGGAGGCGCGCATGAACGATGCGGTGCTGCGCGAGAACTTCATTACCCGGGTGTTCGCCCTCGACGACTGGAAGCGCCACGTCGAGGGCGCCACGGGGTTTCACGCTCTGATCCAGTTTCACAGCCGCCAGAAATATCTGCTGATGGCGCACCACGTGGAAGCCTACCGCGAGCTGGGCCGCTACCTGGGTAGCGAGGCTCATGCCCTGCCGCTGGAGGAGGTCAAGGTCTCCTACCTGCAACGCTTCATGGAGGCGCTGTCACGCCCGGCCACGCGCAAGACCCATACCAATGCGCTGATGCACGTGATGGGGTATCTGAAGCAGGAGCTGGAAAGCGAGGTCAAGCAGGACCTGCTGCAGGCGATCGAGGAGTATCGCCTGGGTCATGTTCATCTGGCGGTGCCGCTCAGGCTGCTCAACCACTACATGAAGCGTCACGGCTCGGCGTACATTCGCCAGCAGACCTATCTCGATCCGCATCCCTATGAGCTCGGTTTACGCAATGCGATCTGAAAGGGGACGCGATCACGTCCCCGCTTTGTGGCGCCCGAACTGCAGTTCCGCCAGGTGGCGGTAGAGCGAGCTGCGTTCGAGCAGTTCGCCGTGGCGGCCGGCGGCGACGAGCTTGCCGTCATCGAAGACCAGCAGGCGGTCGGCGGCGGTTACCGTGGCCAGGCGATGGGCGATCACCAGGCTGGTGCGCCCGGCCATCAGGCGGTCCAACGCCTGCTGAACCAGCCGTTCGCTCTCGGCGTCGAGCGCGCTCGTGGCCTCGTCGAGCAGCAGTACGCTCGGGTTCTTGAGCAGCGCCCGCGCAATCGCCAGGCGCTGACGCTGGCCGCCGGAGAGCTGCACGCCGCCGGGGCCGAGTTCGGTGTCGAAGCCTTGGGGCAACGCCTCGACGAAGCCCAGGGCGTTGGCGTCGCGGGCCGCGGCGCGCAGTTCGTCCAAGCTGGCGTCGGGTTTGCCGTAGCGCAGGTTGTCGGCCACCGTGCCGGTGAACAGTACCGGTTCCTGGGCCACCAGGCCCAGGCCGGCGCGCAGCGCCTTGGGATCGAACTCGCGCAGGTCGATGCCGTCGAGCAGCACGCGGCCGCGGTCGGGGTCGTGAAAGCGCAGCAGCAGCGCGAACAGCGTGCTCTTGCCGGCGCCGGAAGGACCCACCAGCGCCACGCGCTCGCCGGAGCGAATCTCCAGGTCGAGTGAATCAAGGGCCGGAGTTTCCCGCCCGGAGTAGGTGAAGCTCACGCCTTCGAGGCGAATCTCGCCGCGTAAGGGAGAGGGCAGCGCTGCCGGCTCGACCGGCGGTGTAATGCCCGGCTCGGCATCGAGCAGTTCGAGCAGACGTTCCGCGGCGCCGGCGGCGCGCTGCACGTCGCCGGCCACCTCGGCCAGGGTCGCCACCGCCCCGGCCGCCAGTACCGCATAGAAGACGAACGCCGAGAGCTCGCCCGCGCTGATCTCTCCGGCCAGTACCGCCTGGCCGCCTTGCCACAGCATCAGGCCCACGGCGGCGAATACCGTCAACATGGCGGCGGCGGTGAGCCAGGCCCGCTGGCGGGTGCGCACCACGGCAGTGGCGAAGGCCTGCTCGGCCCGCTCGCCGTAGTCGCGCCGATCGATCGCTTCGTGGGAGAAGGCCTGTACGGTACGTATCCCATCCAGCGCTTCGCTGGCGTAGCGGCCCAACTCGGCCACCCGGTCCTGGCTGTGGCGGGAAAGCCGCCGCACGCGGCGGCCGAACCACAGGATCGGCAGCAGCGTGGCGGGTATGCCGATCAGCACCAGCGCCGAGAGCCAGGGTTGCGTCACCAGCATCAGCGTCACCGCACCCAGCAGCATGACCAGGTTGCGCAGCGCCAGCGAGATCGACGAGCCGAACAGGGTCTGCAGCACGCTGGTATCGGCGGTCAGGCGCGAGGCGATCTCGGCGGCGCCGCGGTCGCGTCGGGCAGCGCTCTCGAAATAGGCCGGCTCCAGCTCGAGTAGATGATCGAAGACCTGCCGTCGCAGGTCCGCCGCCAGGCGTTCGCCGATCCAGCTCACCTGGTAGTAACGCAGCGCCGAGGCACCGGCCAGTACGCTGACGACGGCCAGCATCACGCCCAGGGTCTGGTTGAGGCGGGCAGCGTCCGCGGCGAGAAAGCCCTGGTCGATCACCAGGCGTAGCCCCTGGCCCAGCAGCAGCACGCTGCCGGAGGCCACCAGCAGCGCCAGGGCGGCAATGGCCAGGCGGCCGCGATAGGGTGTGAGCAGCGTCAGCAGGCGCAGCAATACCCGCGGGTCGGGGCGTGGGGTCATGTCGGGATGTCGCTCATGGCAGGCATGGCTATACGATATCAGGGCTGCCGCATCGGCGCATGAACGCGACGGGGCGCCCGCAGGCGCCCCGGCAGCTCTCTCATGACAGCAGCCGGTTCCAGCTGCCGTATTCGCCGCGAATCGGCCCGCGACGCAGACAGAGCGCGATCACCGCCACTGCGCAGACCAGGCTGTTGATCGTCGCCGCCATGTCGGCGCCGTGCAGGAAGGGCGTGAACAGCAGGATGGTGGCCAGGGGTATCATCAGCCAGCGCACCGGGCGGGCCGACTCGGCCATGGCGATGATACCCAGGGTGATGAGCAACGCACCGACCAGATGATCCCAATTGGCCAGGGTGCCCTCGGCGCCGAAGGTGATGCGGGTCAGCATCAGCCAGGCGCCGATCAGGATGCACAGGGCCAGGTTCCAGGGCAGGTTGACCCCGGTACCGAGCGCGTCGCCGAGAATGGCAGTGGGCTTGCGCTGGAAGTCCTCGTCCGGCGATTCGTTGGGCCCCTCGTCGGTGTCGCCGGTGAAGAAGATCTTGAGCACCGGTGCACCGGCCTTGCGGCGCCGCTTGAGGAATTCGCCAGTGGCGACGAACTCGTTGAAGGCATAGGCGATCTGCAGCAGCATCGCCCCGGCCTGGATCAGGCACAGGGTGCACCAGGTGCCGATCAGGATCGGTTGAATGATGATGAAGGTCACCGAGACCACGCCCAGCGGCACGATCAGCACGCCGAACGAGGCCACGATCCAGGGCATGGTGCGCCAGCGGTTGGCCGCGCCGATGAAGCCGAGCAGGATCTCCAGCATGTAGACGATGCCGCCCAGGCCGGCGTCGGGTATCGGCCAGGCCTCGGAGGCCTCCGAGGTGATGATGTCCTCGGTGCCGTTGAGACCCTCGCGGGTGCCGTCGAAGAAGGGATCCCACACCGCGTCGATGTGGCCAAGCTGGTAGGCGGCGAGATAGCGCGAGATGAAGAAGCCGACGAAGGCCAGCGCGATGATCGGCATGCGCTGGCGCCAGCTCGACGGGTTGTTGTTCCATCCGGGGGGCGTGGTAGGGCCGGTCATGGCCGCCGCCGGCGAGATGCCGGGCGCCGGTCGCACCACCGCGGCGAAGCCGATGGCCAGGGTACCGACGATGGTGCCGTTGAGGTAGGCGGCGGCACTGTCGCTCCAGAATACCAGCGGTGCGAACAGCACCCACAGGCCGATCACTGCACACACCCAGCGCGCCCAGATCAGCTTGAGCGACAGTGATAGCGCGCTGAACAGCGTCAGCAGCAGGCCCGAGGCCATGTCGCTGTAGGCCATGGCGCCGTCGTAGCCCAGCGTGGCGGGGGAGACCACCAGCCAGGCACCCAAGGCGATGTTGAAGAAGTGTGCCCACAGGAAGCGATAGTGCTCGCGCTGGGTATGTGCCTGATAATCCTCCAGCACGCGCTCGGGGTTGACGCCTTTCTCCTCGGCCTCCTCGATCCAGTCCGGTGGGGTGATGCCGTTGGCCTGGTACCAGCCGTGAGGGTCGGCGAGCAGATGATCGACCATGGCCTCGAGGGTGTCGAACACTTCGTGTTGCGGCTCCCAGCCGAGCTGTTCCCGCGCCCGGCGAATGTCGAGCTCGTAATGGTCGTCGGCCATGTCGATCATGAACGGCCGGATAAAGGGCTTTTCGCCCTTGTCGAAATCGTCCGGCACCAGCGGCTCGCTCTTCTCTTCCAGCAGTGCGCCGGTCTTGGCCAACGGCTTGGGCATGACCACGGTCTTCCACTTCTTCTTGCCGTGGATCAGCTCGCCCAGGCGGTTCTGCAGCGCCTCGTAGCTGACGGCATGCTCCTCGCCGATGAGAATCTCGTTCTTCTCGGGCAGTTCGCGGCGCCGGTCGATGGTGCGGCGAAAGGCCTCGACCATGTCCTCCTTGTGCACGCAGGCCTGGCCGGCGTTGGTGTTGCCCGAGTAGAAGTGGCTCTTGAGGGTGTGTTCGTAGATGCGCGCGATCTGGTGCGAGAGAGTCGGTACGCTGGTCTTCTCGTCGTACATGCCGGCCAGGCGCAGCAGGGTGTAGGGCATCGTGGCGTGCTCGCGGATCACCTCTTCGGTGCGTGCCTTGGACTTGGGGTAAGCCCAGGTGGGGCCGATCGGCGTCTCCTCGTTGACCCGGCGCCCCGGCACCTGAGGTTCGTGCACGAGCATGGTGCTGGAGTAGATGAAGCGCTCCACGTTCATGTCCGCCAGCGCCTCGAGCAGGTTGCGTGTACCCTGCTCGTTGACCTTCTCGTAGAGCGGCGACTCCTCGCCGGTGAAGTCGAAATAGGCGGCGAGGTGCACCACGGCGGCGATATCGCGCCCGTGCCGTTCGGCAATCTCGTGCATCGTCCGCTTGATGGAGTCGACCTCGGTGAGGTCGAATTCGTAGCTCTCGTCGGCCTCTTCGCCCTTGCTGCGATCCAGCCCGATGATGTGGTAGTCCGCCTTCAGGCTGTGGGTCAATGCCGTGCCCACGCCGCCCGAGGCCCCCGTGATGACGACCAGCGGTTTGTTCTCGGTTGCCACTTCCTTGTCTTGCATGAGCGGACTCCCTTCTTGCCACTCCGTTGAAGCGCCTACGCGCAGCTGCACACTCAAGCTAGTCGGCTTTCTGCCCGAACGGCAAACGGGAGCGGTTCCGCGAGTCGGGCTCCATTGGCTATGCTGCTGATGTGGTTGGCGCATCAGCCAAACCGCCGGAACGGAAAAGGAGTTTCTTGCGCATGAAGAGTGTCGTTGCCATCCGCCACGTTGCCTTCGAGGATTTGGGTATCTTCGAGCCGATTCTCGAGGAGTTCGGTTACCGGATCCGCTACCTCGACCCGGGGCTGCTGGGGCCGGATGCCCTGGAATCGCTGGACGTCGACAGCCCCGAGCTGATGGTGGTGCTGGGAGGCCCGCTGGGGGCCAATGACGATGCGCTCTATCCTTTTCTCGCCGCCGAGCTGGATGCCATTCGTCACCGGCTCGATTCGGGACGTCCACTGCTCGGCATCTGCCTCGGGGCACAGCTCATCGCCCGCGCCATGGGCGGGCGGGTCTTTCCGATGCCGGAAAAGGAGATCGGCTTTGCCGACGTCTACCTGACGCGCGAGGGGCAGGAGGGGCCGTTACGCCACCTGGGCAATCCCGATCTGGTTCTGCACTGGCATGGCGACATGTTCGAAACGCCACCCGGTGCGACGCGGCTGGCCTACAGCCACCCCTGTTCGCACCAGGCCTTCGCCGTGGGCGATCAGGTGCTGGGGCTGCAGTTTCATCTCGAGGTGGATCCTGCCCGAATCGAGCCCTGGCTGATCGGTCATGCGGCCGAGCTGGCCGCAGCGGAGGTCGATCCGGTCGAACTGCGTGAGCAGGCACTGCGACATGGGAAAGACCTTGCCCAGCGCGGCCGTCAGGCACTGCGCGAGTGGCTGGCCAACGCCGAGGCAGCCTACGGCATCGAGTAGCCTCGGGCGCCTCACTCCTTGCGTTGCTTGAGCTGTTCCTTGAGCTGCTTGGGCAGCTGCTTGATGATCAACCGGTCCTGGCTTTCGTCATACTCGATGGTCGATCCCAGCAGGTGGGAATCGAAGCTGATCGAGACGCCCCCGACGCGGCCGGTGAAGCGGCGAAACTGCCTGAGGGTACGCTTGTCCGGCGGTATCTCGGGCGAGAGGCCGTAGTCGGCGTTGCGGATGTGGTCGTAGAACGCCTTGGGCTGCTGTTCGTCGAGCAGCTCCGAGAGCTCTTCCAGGGTGATCGGCTCACCGCGGCTGGCCTGTTCGTTGGCGTAGTCGATCAGCGCTTCGGTCTTCTCCCGGCTCTGCTCTTCGGGAAGATCCTCACGCTCCACGTAATCGCTGAAGGCCTTGAGCAGGGTGCGGGTCTCACCGGTGGCATCGATGCCCTCGGCGGCGCCGAGTGCGGTGGCCAAGTCCTCGGAGAGCTTCCTGCCGCCGCGATCGTGAATCCACGACAGGTAATGGCGCGACGCAGCGCCGTCGCGCCACTGGGTCAGATTGAGCCGCAACCCCAGGCTCATGCGCGCCAGGTTGAGCTGCGAGGCGGGCACGACCTGCATGGCCTTGTCGATGCCGAACCCGCTGCGTTGATGCAGCAGTGCCACGCCGAGATAGTGGGTCTCACCCTGACGATAGTCGATGCACAACAGGTGGCCGGAGGTGGAGAGGTGCGCGTCGACCAGCGGCAGCAGGCGATTGGCCAGAGCCTGGCTGAAGGCGACGAAGTCGCTGCGCGCTTCCAGGTAGTCGGTCAGTTCTTGGGCGAAGGGCGTTGCCGAAGCCGGTTCGCTGGTGTCCGGCTCTACGAAGTGTCCCCATGCCTTGGTCTTGGCATGGTAGGCATCGTGAAATCCCGACAGCAGGTCTTCCAGCAGCGGCGACGATACCAGCTCGGCAGTGGCTGCCCGCAGGCTTGCCGGCTGCTCGCTGGTCTCCTTGTCGATCTCGTGGACGATGCAGTGCTGTATCGGCATGACCATCTCCGCCGTCGTGACGCTGGGCAAGCGCCGGTGGACTGTGCCGCTAGGCAGGAAGGCGAATCATACCGGGCCTGGCGTCGAGTTCAAGCCGCGACGGAGCGCAATTCTCACGCTTTCGCGGTGATGGCAGGCGGCGCCTCGCCGGCGACCACGACGCAATTTCTGCCGCGAGACTTGCCGGCATAGAGCGCCTCGTCGGCGCGCTGCAGTGCGGGCTCCAGCCTCGTTTCCCCGTGCGCCACCTGGCTGATGCCGACCGTGACGGAGAGACGCTGACCGAGTGGCAGCATGGGAAGTTGCAGGGAGGTCACCTTGTCTCGCAGGCGTTCGGCGATTGAGTTGGCGGTCTCGAGATCGGCCTGGGGCAGGGCGATGACGAACTCCTCGCCGCCGTAGCGGCCGATGATGTCCGTCTCGCGCAGCACCGAGGCACAGCAGGAGGCCACCGTCGTCAGCACCAGGTCGCCCACGGCATGGCCATGATGATCGTTGAGGGTCTTGAACAGATCGATATCGATCATGCAGATGGCCAGCGGAGTGTGCTCGCGCTGGGCCCGGGTCAACTCGCGCTCGGCCAGTTCGAAGAAGTGACGCCGGTTGGCGATGCCGGTCAGCGGGTCGGTACTGGCCATGTGCCGCAGCTGGGCTTCGAGCATCTGGCGCTCCTCGATCTCGCTCTGCAGCTGGCGATTGACGTCGCGCTCATCCATCAGCAGGGCGAACTGCTTGCGCTGCAGCCGGTTCAGTCGGCTGAAGGTCAGCCAGCCCATCAGATTGGCGAAGGCGATGATCATCAGGGCGCTTGCCAGCATGCCGGGGGCCAGGGGTTTCCACAGCAGCGCCAGCAGAATGAAGCCGAACGACAGATAGCCATTCCAGACGAGAATCCAGGTCAGCCGGTTGGGCACCAGCAGATAGATGGTCAGGCTGGCCACCACGATGCTCGAGATGTGCAGCCCGACACTGCCCGGGTGGAGATAGATCGTCAGCAGCAAACCGCTGATGGCGGCGAAGTAGACCAGATTGAGCGGCAGCGGCCGGTGGGCTTGGGCAGGGTATCGGGTGATGTAACGGGCCAGCACCAGGCAGCTGAGCGTCACGCCGATACGGGTGGCGGCCAGGATGAGAAAGGTGCCGCTCGCGCCAAGTAGCACATAGTCGGCCATGATGAACAGGAGGAAGGTGGCAGCTATCAGCCATAGCGCATAGCGCAACTGCTGTGCGTCCTGTAAGCGCATGGTGCGGCGATAGAGGACTTCCAGTGGGGCGTCGTTAAACTCGGCGCGCCAATTGAGCGAAGCTCCCACCCTAGCTTCGTTGTTACCAGCAGTCATTGCAGATCCCTTGTTGTGCAGCATCATGTCGCCATGTGATGGCTTGATTCCGCGCTCGCTTATTCTCGTACCCTGCTCTGCTGTGCGGTAGGACGCCCCCTGTTACAGGTTTGTAAAATCAGCCTTCGAAGAATGGTCAATAAAGACCAGAAGCGCCAGCGACGACTGTGCCGTAGCGCTCAATGCCATCGCTAACCCCTGAACTCATGCGTTGTCTCAGGGTTTGAGCCGATAGCCGGTGCGGAAAATCCAGTTGATCACCGCCAGGGCTACACCGAGAAATAGTGTGATGATGGCGAGGCTGGCCCAGATACTCACATCGCCGGTGCCGTAGAAACTCCAGCGGAAGCCGCTGACCAGGTAAACCACCGGGTTGAGCAACGTCACCGCCTGCCACAGAGGGGGCAGCATGTCGATGGAGTAGAAGGTACCGCCGAGGAAGGTCAACGGCGTGACGATCAGCAGCGGTACCAGCTGCAGCTTTTCGAAACCGTCGGCCCAGATGCCGATGATGAAGCCGAGCAGGCTGAAGGTCACTGCGGTAAGAATCAGGAACAGCAGCATCATCAGCGGATACTGGATGGAGAAGGGCACGAAGAGCCGCGCCGTGCCGAGCACGATCAGCCCCAGGATGATCGACTTGGTGGCCGCCGCCCCGACATAGCCGAGCACGATCTCGAAATAGGAGATCGGCGCCGAGAGGATCTCGTAGATGGCGCCCGAGAAGCGCGGGAAGAAGATGCCGAACGAAGCGGTCGAGACGCTCTGGGTGAGCAGCATCAGCATGATCAGCCCCGGCACGATGAACGCGCCGTAGCTCACGCCGTCCACTTCGGTGATGCGGGTGCCGATGGCCGCGCCGAACACTACGAAGTAGAGTGACGTGGAGACCACCGGGGAGACGATGCTCTGCAGCACGGTGCGCAGGCTGCGGGCCATCTCGGCCTGGTAGATGGTTTTCACCGATTGCAGGTTCATGCGCTCTCCCTGACCAGGTTGACGAAGATCTCCTCGAGTGAACTCTGTCGCGTGTGCAGATCCTTTACCCGGATGCCCGTTGCCTCCAGGTCGGCCAGCAGCCCGGCGATGCCGGTGCCCTCGTCCTGACGGCTGACGTCATAGGTGTAGACCAGCGCATGTCCTTCGTCGGCCAACACGAGATCGTGGCCGCTCAGGGCGGCAGGCAGGGCTTCGAGCGGTACCGCGAGGTGCAGGGTCAGCTCCTTGCGCCCCAGCTGTCGCATCAGGGCGGCTTTCTCTTCCACCAGCACCAGTTCGCCGCGACGGATCACGCCGATGCGATCGGCCATCTCCTCGGCTTCCTCGATGTAGTGGGTGGTGAGAATGATGGTCACGCCCTGGTCGCGCAGGCCGCGCACCACTTCCCACATTTCCCGGCGCAGCTCCACGTCGACACCGGCCGTGGGCTCGTCGAGGAACAGCACCTGCGGGTTGTGCGACAGCGCCTTGGCGATCAGCACCCGTCGCTTCATGCCGCCGGAGAGCTCCAGCAAGCGGTTGTCGCGCTTGTCCCACAGGGTCAGGGCGCGCAACACGTTCTCGATATGCGCCGGATCCTTGGGTTTGCCGAACAGCCCGCGACTGAAGCTGACCGTGTCCCATACCGTGGTGAAGGCCTCGTTGGTCAGCTCCTGGGGTACCAGGCCGATGCGCTCGCGGGCTTCTCGGTAGTGGGCCACGTTGTCGAAGCCATCGACCCGGACGCTGCCGCTGCTGGCATTGACCAGCCCACAGATCACGCTGATCAGCGTGGTCTTGCCGGCTCCGTTGGGGCCGAGCAGGGCGAAGATCTCGCCGCGGCGGATGGTCAGGTTCACCTCCTTGAGTGCCTGAAAACCGCCGCCATAGATCTTGGAGAGCTGTTCGACCTGAATCATCGGCGTACCGGCCTCGCCGCTGCCACCGGCCGTGGAGCCCGGCTCCGGCATTCTGATTCGCGAAGGGTTGGCTGAGAGAGTCATGCGACGTCCCTGTTGGCGAAAGATCGATTCGACTTGGCTCTATCCTAGCGCGTGAGGCCGCTCGACACAGGGGGCCAAATGAGAAAAGCCGCCGTGCAGTTCAAGGCACGAGCGGCTTCTCCTGGCGGGCGGCGTCATGCTGCCGCCAAAAACCGGCTATGGCTGGTTTTCAGCTACGGCTGGTGATCTCCAGCAAATGATAGCCGAACTGGGTCTTCACCGGCCCATGTACCTTGTTCAGCTCGCCGGAAAACACCACCTCGTCGAATTCGCGCACCATCTGGCCGGGGCCGAAGCTACCCAGGTCGCCGCCGCGGGCGCCCGAGGGGCAGGTGGAGTGCTCGCGCGCCACCTTGGCAAAGTCGCGACCGCCTTCGATCTCGGCCTTGAGAGCCTCGCACTTCTCTTCGCTGTTCACCAGAATGTGTCGCGCAGTTGCCTTGGCCATGTCTTACTCCTGTCGTGAGAGGCTCTCATGCGAGCCTGTCGTGCATGAGAGCCTGTCGTGGGATAAAGCGCGCAGCATAGCATGCACACGCGCGCTGCCGAAGGTCATCCCTCGTAGGCGGCCAGCTCGACCTGGGCCGCCGAGTCGCGCAGCGGTACCAGGGCCTGATACTCGGGGGAGGCGTACCACTGCTCCACGGCCTGGCGGTCGGGAAAGCGCAGCATCACGATGTTGGGATGGCCCGGCTCGCCGGCCAGCATGGCCGTACGCTGCCCGCGCATGACCACCTCGCCGCCCCAGGGGGCGAGGGTCTCGGGGACGCGTTCGACATACTCCATCCAGCGCTCGGGATCATGTACCGTTACCTGTCCGACCACGTAGGCACTACCCATGGGGCCCTCCTCGTTGGTTATCCGTTCACGCCAAACCTTAGCCGCAGGTTCTGCAGGCCGTCGAGTTCCATGCGCACCTCGTCGGAGAAGATGGGATGGCCATGCAGGCGCACGGTGACCGTGGCGTCGGCACCGCGATAACTGACCTCGGCACGGATCGTGGCCTGGGTGCTGAGTGGCGCCAACGGCGCGTATTCGACGCGCTGTACTTCCAGGGCGGTGAGGCCGCGTGCCTCGAGCTGCTGATCGATGGCCTGCCTGACGACGTGACCGTAATAGAAGTAGAGGCCGCCATAGGCAAGGGCGGCCAGGAAGATCAACGAAATGAGTCGGCCCAAGTTCAGTCTCCTTTGCGTTCGTCGCGTGTCGATGCCAGCAGTACCCGGTCCATCCCCCGGGTGGTGAGCAGACGCTTGAGCACGCCGAAGAGATGGGTGGGCAGCGTGACATGATAGCGCGCTTTCGGCCTGCGGCTCTCCAGCGCGTGGATCAGTTTGTCGACAACGGCATCGGGCCCCAGGGTGAAAGCGCCCCCGGAGGAGGCTCCCTTTCCCGCCAGCCGAGCCTCGACGGCGCGGTAAGTATCGCGATGGTAACTGCGCTGGGCATCGATGTGCTCGAGAAAGGCGCGGTAGGCGTTCTCGCGGAAGCGGCTGGCGATCGGGCCAGGCTCGATCAGGCTGACGTGGATGCCGCTGCCGTACAACTCCTGACGCAGCGTATCGGTGAGTCCTTCCAGGGCGAACTTGGAGCACACGTAGGCCCCGCGATACGGCAGGGCGGCGAAACCGAGCACCGAGCTGTTCTGTACGATCCGGCCGAAGCCCTGTTCGCGCATGACAGGAACGATGCGCGTGGTCAGCTCATGAGTGCCGAGCAGATTGACCTCCAGCTGAGTACGCAGTACGTCCCGGGAGAGGTCCTCGACGGCCCCCGGCTGGCCGTAGGCGGCATTGTTGAACAGCGCGTCGAGCCTGCCGCCGGTGTGCGCCAACAGCTGCTCCACGCAGGCGGCGATGGAGTCGCTCGAGGCCAGCTCCAGGGGCAGCGCCTCGAGCCCTTCGTCGCGCAGGCGTGCCAGATATTCTTCGCGGCGGGCGGTGGCGAACACGCGCCAGCCCCGCTTGGCCAGGGCATGGGCAGCGGCATGACCGATTCCGCTGGAGCATCCCGTTACCAGAACGCTGCGCTGAGCTGCGTCATGCCTTTTCGTCGTGGCATCGCGGCTCATGGCAGAGGAATCTCGTTGACCTTGTGCGGTACCTGGTAACCGCGCTGCACCGCCGGGCGAGCGGCAATCTCCAGGTACCAGCGCTTCACGTTGGGGTAGTCGTCGAGACTGATGCGTTGCCACTCGTAGCGCGACACCCAGGGCCAGCAGGCGATGTCGGCAATGGTGTACTCATCGCCGGCCAGGTAGGCATTGTCGGCCAGACGTGCGTCGAGTACGCGGTAGAGGCGCTCGGCCTCGGCGTGGAAGCGCTCTTCGGCATAGGGGGCCTTGCCGGCGTTGAACTTCAGGAAGTGATGTGCTTGTCCCAGAAAGGGGCCAAGGCCGCCCATCTGCCACATCAGCCACTCCAGGGTGCGGTAGCGTTTTTCGGGTTCGCTGGGCAGGAAGCGGCCCGCCTTCTCGGCCAGATAGATCAGGATCGCGCCCGACTCCATCAATGCCGTGCCGGTTTCGGCATCGCGAATGGCGGGGATCTTGTTGTTGGGGCTCACCTCGAGGAAGGCTGGCTCGAACTGTTCGCCCCGGGTAATGTCCACGGCGTGGGTGCGGTAGGGTAGGCCGAGCTCTTCGAGCAGAATGGAAACCTTGCGGCCATTGGGGGTGGTCCAGGTCCAGAAATCGATCATCGTGTAGTCCTTGTCACCGGGAGAGGGTTGCGCAACATCAGACCCGCGGGGTTGTCGGAGACCTTACCATTTCGTCGCTCATCGACATAACGGCCTGCGCGCACTGTCGGCGCGGTCGGGTTCGTGGTGGCTCCATGCCGGCTATGCTGAATGGATAGCGTGGCACGGTCGGGGGAGTTCAGTGTGTGCCATACACGGGTTTTGGCGCTTCTGCACGGGGCTTGTCAGTCTCACAAGTGCCCGGGAGAATGGCCGCGACGCGGTTTGCCGATGCGTGCCGAAGCACGTCAAGGGGGAAACATGAGGTGTAGAACGACGCTGCGGTCATGGCTGGGGCCTGTGATGCTGTTGGCCATGACGGGGGCGGCCCATGCCCAGGAGGAAGCCGAGACCGTCGGCATGATGACGGGGCTGCTGGATGGCCAGGAGCGCGAATGGTTCATTCTCAGCCAGGGGGTGGATTCCAACGCCACCTTCACCGAGTTGGGCGATCGGGTCGTGATCGATCTGGTCGGCTTCAGCGCGCCGGACAGCTGGCGTGTGCGTGATTCGCTCTCGCTCAGCATCACCCTGGATGAGGGGGAAATCGCCAAGTTCGATCTGTTGCACCCCATCGGCG